>Ga0209000_1000341_pt1 | contig 50093 bp, 50 predicted proteins | sample RifGroD2_FD_183998 | JGI IMG/M metagenome (GOLD analysis project Ga0209000, IMG submission 183998) | Groundwater microbial communities from Rifle, Colorado, USA - Groundwater D2 (SPAdes) (version 2) | ecosystem: Environmental > Aquatic > Deep subsurface > Groundwater | place: Rifle, Colorado... | reverse complement strand
AATTAGAAACTATTGCTTTTACTGCTTTAGTATTAAGCAAGATAGATAAATATAGGCCAAAAAAGAAAAATAATAAGAAGAATGAATATCATTGTAATAACTTACAAGAGATGTTTATAAACTCAAAGGTTAGAAGTGATAAAGAGCAGAGAGAAGATTATATAAGAAGATTATCAGAGACAGAATTATTTGATTTAACTGTATTTGCAACATTAAAAATTAATTTTGTAGATGAATCAGAAGAACCTGAATTAAGAATTTGTAAATATGAGAATTTTGTTTTAGAGTATTTAAGTTATAAAGGTGAAAATGTTGAAGATTGTATAGTATGTTGTACTCCTTTCTTGCCGACAAATAATTTTCAGCGATATTGTAAAATATGTGCAAAAGATATTGAGAAAGAAAATCATAAAGATAGAAATCGTGAACATATGCGAAAAAAACGTTCTGTGGACGAAGGAGAAAACCCTGCAAATGCAAGTGAGGCAAGCGTTTTAAGTATCCAATGCGAATCCGTATATATGAATATAATAGAAACGCAAACACAGTAATGGTTTGAGCAATAATTTATCTATTATATTTATAATTTATAAGGTGTGGTCGATCACTTTGTAAATTATTGCAGAAATAAAAATAAATAACTCCAAAGGAGTCCTTATAACACTTGGAAAGAATAAGTCGCGATGAAATGTACTATCTCATAGAAAAGGGAGTTTTAACTCAAATAAAGAATGGTGGATATAAAGAATATTCAGGTGATAAAAAATTAGTTGTCACAGGAAAATTCGGAAGTGGCAGAGGAAAACAAAGATATGCCCCACCAACATTGCTTTATAAACTAGCAAATTTAAAATCTAAAGAATTAGTAGATATGGATAAAGTTAAAGATAACCAAAAGTATTTGTTTAGTGACAATAGTAGTAACAGTGAATGTGTCTTATGACACTAATTATAAAATAATAAGGACAGGTGGTATCAAATAATATTGCAGAAAAAGTGTTCTAGTGACACCAATTGCCTGATGCAATATTCAAAAGAAATATTTGAACAATTTGATAAAATATATATTGTGGGATATGTGCTTCGGGAATTAGAGAGAAATAAACATAGTCAAAATGAAGAAAAGAAATATCTTTCTAGAAGAGCATGTAGAGATATTGAAGCAAATAGGGATAAAGTAATTTATTTTGTTAGTGAAAATGAATATGACATGCCTGAATGCTTTGATAAAGATATAGTCGATAATAGAATTATATCAAATATTAGGGAATTATGTGCAAAAGATAATGAAATAATTGCATTAAGTAATGATATTCTATTTAAATTTACTTGTGAATCTATTGATATTATTTGTGAAAAATTTGGTAATAAAAGTGAAAATAATTTAGAAAGATACAATGGAATTAGAGAAGTATTTTTAACTGAAAGAGATTATGTAAGAGTAAGAGATAGTGAAATAAATCAATTAGATTGCTTTCCTAATGAATATATTATTATCAATAATACAACAAAAGATGAGCAATATTTGTATATGTGGAATGAACAATATCTTGAGGAAGTTAAGGTAAAACCAATAACTAACAAATATCTTAGCACAAAGGATGCAGTTGTTCATTATGATCTTTATCAAAAAGCTTTTATACATATGCTTCAGAACGAAAATGTAAAAATTATGATTACTGACAGTATTTACGGAGCTGGGAAATCTTACATTATGTTACATTGGGCATTACAACAATTAGGAAGCAATAATAATGGTAGATATAGTAAAATGTATTTTGTGAAAAGTGATTCACCACCTGATAATAGAAAACCATATCCTGCAATCCCAGGAGGTATACTAGAAAAAAGTGAAGGAATTCTTGGAGTTTTATGTGACACTACATCTGAAGATAGTATTAGTGAATTTATGAATAGAAATAGCAAAATTGAAGTTTTACCAATTCAATTTGCAAAATCTCGTAGTTTACGTAATTCAATTCTATTTATTACAGAAGCGCAAGACTTTACTCCTTCAGAGATGGAAAGATTACTTTCTAGGATTGGAGAGGATACTGTTGTTTTATTAGATGGGTCTACAAGGCAGATTGATAATAGATATTGCAAACACAGAAATGGATTAACCGTTGCTAGTGAAAACTTTAAGGATAAATCAATATCCGCACAGGTAAATATGATAGAAGATTTCAGAAGTGAAATTAGTAAAATGGTTAGTGAAATGGATTGGCATGATTAACTCCCTCAGTCTGTATTACTGTACGGAGTCATAAGGTATAGAGTGTTTTTTCTATCACCTTTTTAAATTAATTCAAGGAGGGCAGTCATTATATTAATGGATTTTGGTTAGGTAGAAAAGTCAAATCATTGAAGAGAGGTCTTTGTATTTAATAAAAAAGTACAATGCACCAATATTAACGACATAATCTAAAACTCACAAGGTTTTATATTAAAAATTAAAATAAATTTCTCATAATAAATTATAACAAAAATAAAAATTTAAAATAAAAGGGGATATATTAAAAAATATGAATAAAAATGAATTAATTTCCGCAATTTCTGAGGCAACAAATCAATCCAAGAAGGACACAGAGGCATTTCTAACAGCATTCACATCCACTGTCATTGCAGAAGTTGCAAAAGGTTCTAAGGTACAGCTCGTAGGTTTCGGAAACTGGGAGAAACAAGCTACCAAAGGTAAAGAGGGTACTATTCAATTTGGAGAACGTAAAGGACAAAAATGGACTTCTGAGGACTCTTATCGCGTTAGTTTCAGTGCAGGAAAATTGTTTAAAGAAGCTGTAAAAGCGTAATTAATTATTAAACATTTAATCTTGTGTCGCACAGTAAGTCCTTATATTTAATAGATATCGTTAGATATAAGGCAAAGCGATACATTACAATATTGAGCGTAAGGCAAATTCTTTAATACAAATGATATATTCATAATGTAAAATAAAATTAAAAGGTGGAATTTATTAATATATGGCAAATTTAAATAATCAATATTGTGAATCCTGTGTAAAAGCGAGCGTCTGTGAATGGTCCCAAAAACTATATAAATTAGAGGGGACGGAACGTAAACCAGGAATTTTAGATATTACAATTAATGGTTGTGATCAGTATTTGTCTTTAGATGGTGAAACTGAAGAAGATTGATAACTATTTTAATTAAAAAAGTTTTATTTCATTATCAACGAATAAATATTACAGAGTAAGATATAAAGTAATCTCTTTATTGTCTACCGTCTAACAAGTAAAACACCTACAAACCCTTAGAGAGAATGGATAAAGTTATCATCATAATTATTCTCCATTCTCTCACAACTCTATTATATTCTCATAAGAGATTCAGTTTCCAATTATATTAATCATAATATAATATAATATGGCATTGTGTCTACTGCTTAATATCGTAGCTTGAAGAAATGGTGTGACATCATTAACTTTAGGATTGGAGTTAAGTATCTTGATAACGATTATAGTATTGTGATTAATAAATAGTAATCTTTGGCAGTCTCAATTTAATTTTATTTTGAGAAGAGTAAGTCCAAAATGGCTTTATTGCCGATTAGATTCCCCCTCATCACTCATTGTTTGTTCTCTATGCGTTAATCACAGTTTATTTAAACTTTAGTGATAGAGACAAATGGCATACTGCAATGAGACTGATGAAATATGAGTATGCCAAATTACAAATAAGGTGAGTTTATAGGGGTGGACTCACCTTCATATTTAAAATATTAGAGGTGAGATAAAAATGGATGTAATACTAAGCGAAATTCTAAATGAACTCAAACAAATAAAAGAATTACTAGCCCCACATGACTGTAGTGCTAGTAACGATTCTAAGACATACAAACTTACTCCCTATGAAAAGGAATAACAAAGAAGAAAATACAAATTGAAAGAAGGAAATAATAAATATGTCTAATTCACAAAACATTAATTCGACAACTTCACTAAAAGAGTCCTTTAGGATTCTAAATGTATTAGACCAACACACATCTTCCCTCCTGTCTTATATTTCCAACAAATCAAATTCATTAAAAGTAGAGGAAATACACTTAAAGTCAAAAGTAACAGAAAATCAAGATGAAACAATTGATCAAACTACAGAGCGTCAATATAATTGTTCTGTAACTGATATTTCTCATTTAATTTTTCAACTTATTAGTCAAAAACTAACCCTATCTCTAGCTATAGAAAATGCGAAGAAAAATTTATTACTTGATTGGAAGGAAAATGGAGAGCATTTAACATTAGATACAGGTATATTGTTTGCGAAAAAGAGCAGAGAATTGTCTAATAGTCTTAAATATTTACTTGATTTAAAACCATCTGAAGCAAAGTCAACTGGTTCGGACTTCATCTTTAATGCAGAACTAAATCAGGTACAATACAAATTCCCAATAGAAAAGAAAGTATCTTTAGATTTTGATAGAAATGAGATTAATACTTTGTATAAACAAACAATGAATACTGCTAACACATTGTCGATTCAGATAGAAAAGGCCATGATGCAAGATATTGTGGAGTTTGTTCCTGTTTATGATATTTTGTCGTCAACATCTGAAATTGTGGAAGAGTATTTATCAATTTAACAATGACAATTAATAAGAGAATTGCCTAACCACAATTCTCTTATTAAAAACAACTAACCAAAAGCAAAGCAAGATATAGACTATTTCGTATACATCTGAAATTAGATGTTAAATCTTATTTCAAAATTAAAGCTCAAATAATGCAAGATTGTGTAGATTTACTTTACATAACTTATACATTTGAAACATGAATAATAAACAGGTTTTACTTAATAGTAAAAACAAGAAATCGCTAATCATTTTCGCAAAACATAAATTCACTATTCACAAATTCGATATTACATTAATACATTATTCATTAGCACAATAATCGCTTTCGCTAATCACACTCAAATAATAAAAATTTAGAAGAAATTCTAAAACTGATTTAAATATAAAAGTGGTAATATCTCATTAGAGGTATTGATAATATAATAGTATGAATCAAAAGAAATTAATTAATAAATAGTCTTATTTTGCAATGCTTTTTGGTTAGATATAATAAATTATGTGGATACATTGAAGAATTACGAAAAGTTATGACTCAATGTTGAAATAGCAGGAGAAGTTACGTAAGGTTATTTTCCTGCAAGAATTCAAATAAGACAACTGCGATTAATTTAGTTGTTGCCTTCATATCAGATAAGATGGTAATAATGTTATAAAGACTAAATCCATCTATTATTTTAAATTACTGAATAGGTTTTGCACAATATAACCTAGATAAAAATTGTGCATTTACAATACTTTAAAAACTGCATTTCCTAGGTATTAAATATGGACGATTAGCTTAACAGGAAAAGCGTGGGTTTGAAAAACCTAAGTTCGATGTTCGATCCATCGGTTGTCCACCAAATTATTATTATATTATTTATTCTCTATAAAGGAGATGATTAATAAAACAATGAAAGAAACTAATATATATGATTCAATTAATGAAGATACAACATGTCCTTTATGTTTTAAAGGGAGGTTCTGGCTAAAATTTTATTGTGGTAAGACAATATTATGGTGTGCTGATTGTGGACACTGGATTATAATTTGATTTGTAAAGAATAATAACTATAACGAGAGCAATGTATCGGAACAAGCGTGTTCCTCTTTCTAAATATTTCGCTATCGCTTCAATATTTAGGATTTGATTATTTAATTTAATATTTTAAATTTAAAGGAGGCATTTAATTATGCAAAAAGTTAATTTTAGATATAGTGATACAAATTTTATATCTTATCTTATTACATTAGGATATAAATATAATAACATTGAAATTACAAAAGATAAAGATTATGGAATTAAAGTTTTTATTCACTTTATTGGAGAAAAAGAAGAATTAATTAATCTTTATAACAATTTTATAAATGATAATGCAAATATAAATGTTTTATCTTTCTCGAAAAACAGAAAACAAATCTCAAAAATCATTAGAGCAGAAATAGCAAAGTATGAGGCAACCCAACCTGAGAAGAACGGGGTTACGAGTAATAACTAAGAAGAGCAAACGTCTGAAAGTGTTATTATAACTTAATTTAAAAATAATTTTATGCATTATTAGGTATCAATTCGGCATCTACATACCGACTTACTGAAAAGCTTGCTGTGTAGGTGTTTTTAGTGATTCCATAAAGGAGGGCATTTAAATATGTCAGAAATGAAAGATTTTGTTAACGATATAAATAGCGAATTTGTAAATATGGTAGGTGGGTCTTACGCATCAATAAAAACTGGTGAAATATTTACACAAAAGGAATTAGATAAACTTGTAAAAAGTAAAGTTGAAGCATTTAATATTGAAAGATTTAAAGAATCTGTTGCTTGTGGAGTACCACTTGATCAAGTTCTAATGAAGAAAAGGCCACCTAAAAAGGAAACAAAAACAACTTATGAAGGTGGAGATTTTAATATTGTTTATCGTTTTAAATTAGAGGAGTTGATAAATATGCAATTAGAAGTAAATGAGAAACTTGTATATTACATATTAAGAGATTTTACAGTATTCCCTTCTAATTCTATTATGATAAATGATAAAGTTCCAACATTTGAAGAATTAGAACCTATTCTTGGATTAAAAGAAAGAACAATTAGGAAAGCAGTAAAAGCTCTTGAATTAAAAGGATTGTTTAAATTAAAACAATCTGGACATAAGAAAGTAATTTATGTGAATCCAGAATATTATGCCACGGGTAAGAATTTAGATATAGATACGGTAAAGATGTTTGATTTGATGTAATTGGTTAATAAACAATAAAAGGAGGTTCATTTAAGTATGGGCAAGAAGAAAATAATTGGTGAAACTCTATGAAAATAACAGACTTAAAATCCAATGAAGGTGGTCTACATTATTATAATAAAGGATACTTAATGTAATGGATTGGATAGTAAATAAAGAAGTTACATTTCAAGATCAAAATGGCTATAGATTTATTATAGATGTTGACAGATTAGAGTTTGGTTCGATGGAATCGTATGTTTATAAAAATATGGGTTCTTTGGAACCTTATCACAGTGGACAATGTTGGGATTGTATTCAACCTACTTCTTCAGAAGAATTTGATGAGTTAATTATAAATAATCTTATCTTTGGAGAAGCATGGAGAGATAGTATAATTGTTTTAAATAATGATTATGCATATTTTAAAATTCACCCTTGTAATTTTTGCAAATACAAAGGTAATGTTGATTGTATTTTAATATTTGATATTGCTTTTGCTAGAAAATGTGAGATCAAAATAGCTATAGAAGTAGAAAATACTTCACCAGTTAAATGGAATAAATTAAAATTCTGTAAAGAAAATGATATAACTTTAATTGAAGTTAAGGCAAAAGATATTAATAATGTAACTTTGCGTGAAAATAAAATTATTTATGGATATGTTTTACACAGGGGAGATTCAATGGGAACTAATGGTTTAAAATATATTTAATAAAGTCCTATTTGATGATAATAATAAACAGAAAATAATAAAAATAAATAAAAGGTGGTATCATTTCTTATTGGATAAAACATTATTAGAAATATGCTATAAAAAATATAATAAAGAAACACAAATGAGTTGGTCTGAGATAGCTAAATTGTATTACAAGGGTAGTAATGGTGAAACTGGAACAGGAGAAGGATTAAGAAGTAAATTCAAGAAATATCGTAAAGCAAATGGAACATTAAAAGCAAAAGATATTATTAATGGTATTATTATTGGTAATGGTGATGGTGATAGAGATGATCCATTTATTAAAGATAAGAAACTTTCTTCTCTTGATTTAAAAGAAATAGAGTTAAAGAAGGAAAGAGTACGACTCGGAGATCAAAGAAGCAAGTTAAATACTTTAATAAGGCAATCTGCTAGAAGCGATGGATTGAAAGAATTATTAGAATCAAGTATTAAGAATGGAAAATTTAATGATTTTGAATTTACTATTCCTAAACATCAATATGGTGAAGACAACGAAATGATAATTCCTATCTCTGACAGTCATTACGCTCTATCAATTGATAATGAATTTGAAAAATATAATACAGATGTTTTTCTTGAAAGATTAGCAAATTACACAATGCAAATATTAGATATTAAAAAGACACACAAAATAAATACTTGTCATATAGCGTTTTTAGGAGATTTGATTTCAGGAGTCCACATGAATATTATAAGATATTCTAATCAAGAAAATGTTGTTAGTCAAGTACAAAATTTCTCAGAATATATGGTTAAATTTTTAGATAAATTAAGTCAACACTTTGAGAATATGAATATTTACTTTGTGACGGGAAATCATGCTAGAAACTTTCAAGATAAGAAAGAATCTATTGATAGTGAAAGATATGAGAATTTTATTATTTGGTATTTAAAAGCAAGAATGTCTAATCATAAAAATATTGTTTTTCATGATTCTATTCTTGACAATACAATTGCTACTGGTAAGATTAAAGGCCATAGTTGTTTCTTTACGCATGGAGATAAAGATACACCTTCTAGAATAGTTGAAAAATTAACATTAATGATTGGAGAAATACCAAAGTTAGTGTATTTTGGTCATTCCCATCATTTTAGTATTGATACAATTCAAAAAGTAAAAACAATCATGTCTGGAAGTTTTTGTGTCAACGATTCGTATTGTACGGGAATTAGAGTAATAGGAGAGCCTAGTCAAACAGTAAGTATTATTGATGATAGTGGTTTGAAGTGTGTTTATGATTGCAAATTAAATTAATAAATAATAATTGAAAGGTTAAAAGGTACATTCTTATGGAATTTAGCAAAATCAAGTTCAAAGAAATTATTAATGAAACAACAAATGAAACTTCATACCAAATCAACGACAAATTTGTCACAAAAGAAGTATATGATTCAATGGAACAAGATGAATATCTATATATTTTACCCCCACTCCCTAAAATGAATGGTTCTCCTGAAAATAGCAATATTTCCAAACCTAGTAATGTCACTAATATTAATAAATATAGTTCGAATGATTCTGAATATAATTCTGATAATGAAGAATGTGATTGCCCTCAATGTCAAGAATTGTTAGATATAATCTATACAATTAGAGAAATGGATGATTATGAAGCAAAGGAATTATTAACTAATTACATAGACGCGATAAAAACAAAAACTGGTTTAGAAACATCTACTGAAATATATAGTCAACTTGGAAATGGAATGATTAAGGTTTCTGCTCAGTTGGATGTACAATTGGATAATTTTATGAGTCAATTTGACGTAATTGAAGAAGAATAGAAGTTTATGGTTTATTAGATTAAGGATTAAACAATATTAAAAATAAAATATAAAGGCAGGAATAAAACAATGAGAGTATTTAATGCAGAATCAGGATGGGATAAAGCTGAACAGAAATGGATTCAAATTTTGACGATTGATGGACAGGAAGTTGACTTGGAAACTTATGCTATGGAATTAGATAAAGAATCTAATGATAATGAAGAAGGCGTAATTGCTTATTCTTGTGATGATTATCAAGATGATAATGAAGAGGAAGACAATGATGAACACGATGAAGACTGTATGTGTGAAGATTGTTTAGAAGATAGGAAAAATATTTATCTTGCTGAAGCTGTAAAATTCTTGTTTGAGAATAAATTATGCCCTAAACATGTTTTTGAATTGCTTGGAGATATTTATGATAAAGCAAATTATGAAGGATATGAAGAGGGATATGAGGATGCGAAATTAGATATGAGAGAGTTTTTGGAGGATTAGATTAGGATTAGTAAATATAACTCTATAGGTTATATTGTTGGTTTATAACTCAGATAGTAGACATCAATAATTTGATGTCTATTTTTGTGCGTTAAAACACAAACAAAGATAGATTGGGATTAATTACCCCAATTGAAAGAGTGGGTTCCTTATGCCCATTCTTCTTTGTTTTATAAAAATAAGGGGAAATACACTAATAAGGAGTGAAGAAATGAAAAAATTAATGTCTCATACATATGAATATGTATATAATTATTTCAAAGAAAGAGGATGCAAACTTCTAAGTAAAGAATATATAAATAATAGAACACCACTAGATTATATTTGTTTGTGTGGAAATCCAAGTAAAGTTTCTTTTAAAAATTTTAAAGGTGGAAATAGATGTAAAAAATGTATAAAAAATAATCCCACAAGAAAGAATTGGAATGCTTTTATGAAAACAATGGAATTTGTTGAAGGATTTTTTAATAAAATGCATTGTAAATTATTATCTACCACATTTAATAATGATAAAGATAAGTTAAAATTTATTTGTTCTTGTGGTAAAGAAGATACGATTACCTTTGGAGCGTTTAAAAGAGGTTTGAGGTGCAAAGTTTGTTCAAATAATAAAAGTAGTAAAAATTTATCATATACCATTGAATTTATTGATTATTACTTTACATATTTAGATATGAAGCTTTTATCAAATATATATGATAATGCTCAAACTGAGTTAAAATATGTTTGCACTTGTGGAAACGTGGCGCATACTAATTTCGCAAGAATAACTATGGGTAGTAGATGTGAAAAGTGTGCTATCAGTAGAAGAAGCGGTGAAAATTGTCATATGTATGACGAAGGACAAACTCCTCTTGTTATACATTTGCGAGATAGAATAGGACAATGGAAAAGGGAATCTATGAAATTATCAAATTACAAATGTATAATCACTGGGAAAAGTTTTGATGTAGTTCATCATTTATATGGATTTAATATAATATTAAAAGAGACAATGAATATATTAAATTTAAAATATTATGATGAAATAAATAAATACACAAAAGAAGAATTAATTAATATTGAAAATATATGTTTTGAATTACATTATAAGCATGGTTTAGGGGTTTGTCTAGTTTTGCCAATGCATAAATTATTTCATTCCAGAGATTTATATGGAATAGGAGATAATACGCCAGAAGAGTTTGAAGAATTTAAAGTAAGATTAAAATCAGGAGAATTTAATGATTATTTATTAGAAAATAATTTAACTTTGATAATTTAATATTTTTACAGTAGATAGAGGGCATCAGTGAGTTGATGCTCTTACTTGTATTGTAAAGGTACAATACAAATAAAAATTACTGACTTTAATATTTAGAGTTTAGTCAGTGCTCTAGAAAGGATGATAAAAAATGTATCAAGAGAAAATGGTGGTCTGTCTCAAAAACAATGGTAAAATCCTTAGAGAAAAAGAGGGAATAATTCAAATTCCATTTGGTTCAGAGTATTCTATTTACATCAAGAATCTTGAATCAAGAAAAGCAAAAGTTAAGATATCTATAGATGGAGTAGATGTACTTAATGGTCAGTCATTATTAATTAATCCAAATGAGACAACTGAATTAGAAGGATTTTTGAATGATTGTATCGCAAAGAATAAATTTAAATTTATTCCTAAGACAAAAGAAATTTCTGAATATCGTGGAGATAAAATTGAAGATGGATTGATTAGAGTGGAATTTTGGTATGAAAAATTAAAACCAATAACTCAACATATTAATCAAGTGTTTAATCCTAATCCTAATCCTTGGTGGGTTACATATAAGCAGCCAACTTATGATATTAGTCCTACTTGGACAACTAATACAAATTTAAATTGCAGTAATAGCACTAATATAGTTAATAAATCAATGCAAATGGATTGTTTAAGATCATTTGATAATAATGTTTGTCAAACAAGTCTTACATCAAACTGTTCTACTTCAGATATTACTGCTCAAAATTGTTCTTCATTGAATAGTATTAAAAGTTTTGATGATGGAATTACTGTAAAAGGCGAAGAAATTTCACAACAATTTAAGTATGGTAATATTGGTGTATTGGAAGAAAACTCCCATGTGATTATTTTAAGATTAGTTGGATTCAATGATATTGGAGATAAAGTTGAGAAAGTTGTTACTGTAAGAGATAAGTTGCAATGTAGGATTTGTGGGAAAGTTAGTGGATCTAGTGGTAAATTTTGTGATAGATGTGGGAGTTATTTGGAGTGATATAATTTATATAATTAAATAATATTTTTACAGTAGATAAGGAGCATCATTTATTTGGTGCTTCTCTTTGTGTTGTAAAGATACAATGCAAATTTATGATTGAAATGAGGTGAAGTAAAAATGACAGAACAGAATAAAAAAGAAAATAAGGATGAAGAAAGATATGTATTTATATATAATCCAGAACAAGCTTCATTCTATATGGAAAATGGAGTTATGGCAAAATCAACAGGAATTCATCCTAAAACAAAAAGAGTTTGGTTTAAATTTGGGTTTGATGATAGTTCAGATGTGTATGGGCAGTGGTGTGTTAGAAATAGATGATTATTTATGATTGACAAAATAAAAATGAAAGTGGGAATTTAGAGTGGAAAATAATAATCAATTAATAACAATAAATTACAATGGAGAAAATCAAACAGTATTAGGAAGAGAATTACATGATTTTTTAGAGGTAAAAACTCAATATAAAGACTGGTTCCCAAGAATGTGTGAGTATGGATTTGTCGAAAATGAAGATTTCAACTTGCTCAAAAATGAGCAAGTTCAAATAGAAGGCAATAGAAGCGTTTCAAGGGTAATAACAGATCATCAAATGACAGTTGAAATGGCAAAAGAAATTTCTATGATTCAAAGAAGTGATAAAGGCAAATTAGCTAGGCAATATTTCATAGAGTTAGAAAAGAAATGGAATTCTCCTGAAGCAATTATGGCTAGGGCTTTAACTATGGCAAATAAGACAATAGATAATTTGAAATTACATACTTCCTTATTGGAAGCAAAAATAGAAGAACAAGCTCCTAAAGTAGAATTAGCAGATAGATTATTTATTTGTGATGCTGAAGTTAATATTGGAGAAGTAGCAAAATTATTTAATGAAAAAATAAGAAAAGGTAAATCAATTGGGCGGGATAGATTATTTGAGATTCTTCGTGAGGAGCATGTTCTTATGACATATGGAGCAGAAAAGAATAATCCTCAACAAAAGTATATTGACAATGGATGTATGGTTTTAAAAACTAGCACATTTGATAATGGACATGGTAAAACAAAATTATCATCTACAACTAAAGTTACTCCAAAAGGGATAAATTGGTTATGGAATTTTCTTATTAAAAAGGGATATATAATGATTGATGATGTTTTGGTTAATGGTGATGAGGATTAGATTAAAATAATAAATAAAGTTTCCTAAGTTATAAGACGCTTGAGCAATCAGGCGTTTTCTGTGTGGATGGAAATAATAATAATACAAATTATTATAATGTTTTGTGGGTAAGTCGATATCTCAAGCAGGAATGTTTGAGATATTTGTTATTCACTGAAACATGTGGATTGGGGTAGATAATAATTCAGAGTCATGACTGAGTTTCTGTGCGTCTACCCTTTTATATCTTTTAGTAAATAAGCACAGAAATAATATTGCACAGAAAGAAGGAATTAGATTATGTTGTTAACAAAAGAGGTAGAGGTAATCCTCCATGCAAGCACCACTAAACATTATGAATTATCAGGCTATAAAATTCCAAGAGTAAAGGTTAAAAACAAATACGTTGTTAAAAAAGGTACTACAATAATAATTAAAGTTGAAGATCTATTGCCTTTATCTAATGTAATAGTGGAGTATGAATGCGATTATTGCGAAAGGCCAAAACAAATAGCGTATTGTGATTATACTAGAAAAAATACAAAAAATGATAAAGATTGCTGTATAGATTGTTTAGGGAAATATAAATCGGAGATTTCTAAAGAATTGTGGAAAGAAAAATTACAATTAGAAGTTAAAATATGTAGTAAGTGTAAAAGAGAGTTTCCTAAAACTACTGAATATTTTCGTCATGATTGCCATATTTGTGATAGGGAGTTACCTATTAATAGAGATTTTTATGATATAGATGATAGATGTTTAGATGGATATAGGGGAATTTGCCGTGAGTGCAATGGAGAAGATTTTTATCCAGAAATAAAAGCAGAACCTTGGAGTCAGCAAGATATTGATATCATAATTGAATATTACGAAGAAAAATTTACTAAAGATATTCAATATATGTTAACTACTACTAGAACTGAAAAAGCAATACTACATATGGCATCTAAGTTGGATTTGAGGAAAAATGATAACTATATAAGAGATTATAAAAAAATAAAATATAAAATAATAGATAATAAACTATATAAATTGTGTAAATGCTGTGAGGAATACTTACCAGTAGACAGAGTATATTTTCCTGACGACAAAACATGTACTGATAATTTAAGAAACGTATGTAGAATGTGTATAGGAAATAAATATTTATTTGATTCAAATGTCCATATATGGACTCAAGATGAGATAAATATAATACTTAATAATTATGCCAATATGACAAATACAGAAATAAAAGATATTCATTTTCCAAGTTTGACAAATGGAAAGATAATGAGCAAAGGTAATAGTTTAAATCTTTATAAATCACAAGAAACATTAGATAGAATGTTTATAGAACTTGGTAAAATGACATCAAATAGATTATTATTACTTGAAAAATGGAAAGGTGAAGATAATCCTCAATACGATAGTCAAAGATTCGGCAATCTAAATCCTAATTACAAAGATGGAATTAGTGCTTTATCGCAAGAATTGAGAAGGAATATTAAACAGTGGAAGTTAGATAGTATGGAAAATGCTAATTATAAATGCTTTCTGTCAGGAGATAGATTTGATGATATTCATCACTTATATAGTTTTGGCAGTATAGTTCAGGATACCTTAAATGAAACTGGGATACAATTGTATGAGAATATTTCTTCTTATACACAAGAAGAATTGCAAAAATTAATTGATAAATGTTTGGAAATACATTATCGTTACCCTCTGGGGATATGTATGCAAAAGAAATACCACATACAATTCCATGTCGAATTTGGATATGGAAACAATACACCTGAACAATTTTATCAATTCATTGAAAATTATTATGATGGAAAATATAAAGACTTAGAAGAAGTTAGTTATTAACTAACTTCTTTCCCAATTAAGTTAGGAGATTAAATTATGGCAACACAAAAACCAAAAACAAAAGTAAAAATTAAGCGTAATGAAATAACTTGCACAAAATGCGGATTGATTAAAACTTCAAATATAAGTAATTATTTCAAAACCGAAAATCCTTTATACAATGAATTTTTTCCAACGTGTAAAGATTGCATTTATGAAGAATACAATTTAATGCTCACAAAAGGATCGAATATGCGAGAAGCAACAATTAAAATATGTGAAATGTTGGATCGTCCATTTATCAATGACGTATTTTTCTCAACATATGATAATCAAAAAGACAGCAAGAAATTTCTTGGTTTATTCCTAAAAAATTCATCTATGCAACAATGGAGAAAACAAGGTCTTTTAAGATATAAAGACAGTATATTTGAAACAATAACATCAAATGTAAATAGCAATTCAGAAGAATTATTAGATTTATATAATAATAAAGAAGATAAAAAATATAGTAAACAATGGGTTGGGGACTATACACAATCAGATATTGAGTATTTGGATAATTATTTAAGGGGATTGCATACAGATTTTAAAATAGTAACAGAAAACCATAAAGATTATGCAAAAAAAATAGCAAAAGCAAGTTTACATATGGACAGATGTTTCCAAGATATGTTATTAAATATACCTCAATCTGATAAAAGATATAAAGATGCAAGAGAAACGTTCGATACATTATCAAAGTCTGCACAATTTTCTGAACAAACTAGGGGGCAAAATGATGTAAGTTTAGGTTGTTTTGGAGTTTTATTTGAAAGAGTAGAACAAAAAAAATGGATACCTCTACATGTTCCTTTAGAAAAAGATGATTATGATAAAATGATTGAATATTTCTCAACCATTAATAAGTCCATTTAAGGAGAAATATTATGGCAATACACACTAATTTTAGCAAGAAAAGTAGAAAAGAAAAAGAAGGTTCATTTGATAATTTTGACAGTTCTTATAGTCATGATCCAATTAATGAAGAAAATATAAATATTGATGCGTGGTGTGAATTCATTTCCTATTACAGATATCATGTAGATGAGTTTGCTACTGAGATTTTGCAATTGAAGTTGTATCCATTCCAACGTCTTATATTAAGAGCTATGTCTAGGTATCAAAACTCAATGTTTATTGCTTGTAGAGGTTTGGGCAAAAGCTACCTTACAGCCGTATTTTTTATCTGTATTTCAATACTCTACCCGAATATTAAGCTGGGAATTGCGAGTGGAAATGGACAGCAAGCCCGTAACGTAATTATCCAAAAAATAAAAGGTGAATTAATAAAGAATGAAAATATTGCAAGAGAAATAAACTTTCCAATTAAAACGGGGTCGGACGATTGCGTTGTCAATTTTAAGAATGGATCAGAAATTAGAGCAATAGTTTTAGCACAAAATCAAGGGGGAGATTCAGCTCGCTCGTGGAGATTTTCATACATTTTAATCGATGAGGCAAAATTAGTTCAAGATAAAATCACAGAAGAAATCCTAATTCCGATGACAAAAACTAAAAGACAAGCAGCCATCCATCATAATATGCCAGAAAAAGGAAAGGTTATTTTTATATCATCTGCTCATTTAAAAATAACGGATCTATATAAAAGATTTAGATATCATTACAATAAAATGATAGAAGGTTCAAAAGATTATTATGTTTGTACTTTACCTTATCAGGTAGGTGTTCAGGCAGGAATATTTGAAGAAGATGATATATTAAAAGAATTAGATAAACCAACAATGTCAAAGGATAAATTTGATTATGAATATAACGCAGTATTTGTTGGATCAAGTGGTGAAAGTTATTATCCTTATGAATTATCAGACCTTTGTAGAGTATTGGAAAAATGTGAAATCGAACAACCAAAAAAATCTAATTCTGAATATATTATAGTACATGACGTAGCTATTAGTTCAAGAAATAATTCCGACAATGCTTGTACTCATGTAATCAAATTAAAACCACGTATAAATGGCACATATATAAAAGAGATTGTTTATACAAAAACTTATAATGGGGCAACTCTTCCTGAACAAATGCAATCTTTAAGAGAATTGGTTCATATAAAATTTCCCAATACTATTAAATTAGTTGTAGATGTTAGAGGAAACGGAGAACCATTACCATCTTTATTTTATGAAACATGGGAACATATAGATGAAAAAACGAAACAAATTATTGAATATCCTCCTTTAGTATTAGAAGATGATGAAAAAGGGAGAAGCATTAAGGGAGCTATTCCATTAATTAGAGGGATAGCAGCAACAAATACTTTGAATAATACAATGTATACCTATATGAAGGCATGTTTTGAAAACAAGTCTATAAGATTATTGTTGCCATCTGAAGAAGTAGACATTCTATATAAAAATAATGACATTACAGAAGAACAATATTTAAGTTTTATACAAACAGATTTACTTATTCAAGAATTAAGCAATATTAAACAGGATACAAATGATAATAACAATATTACATATGATAAGATTATTAAAACACATAAAAGGGATAGGGCAACGAGTTTAGCTTACGGATTATTAATAGTTAACGAAATGGAAGAAGCAAACAGAAAAGATAATACAGACTCAGATTTTGATTTCGTATTCTCGTATTCATAATATCAAACAAATCCCTAAAGAAAGGAGGTATCTCCAATTTGACAAAAAAAATAACCCCAACAGAATCAAACATCTCCTCCCAATCCGATTCTCCATCTTCAACTCAATTCTCAAATGAAATAGAATTAAACTCATTATCTTATAATTCATATTCATTTTCAACAGGAAGACTAGATACAGATAATATCCCCATGAGTGATTTAAAACAATATGTCAAATATCCAATGATATATAATGAAATATTGAGAACTATATCAAGACAATCCTATAGTTTAAATGGATTATATGGGCAAAGTATAGATCGGATGATAGCACTTCCTACATTATCTTATATTACTACATTAAGAAATAAAACTCCACAAATGAAAGATAATAAAACAAAGTTTAACACTTTACTTAAAATATTAAATATAGATCGTACAACAAGGGATATTTTAAGACATTTGTTTATTGACGGTTCATATGTTGGAGTTTTGAGAGACACAACTTCGAGTAATAAAAATTTAGATACAGGTTCAATGACAGTAGAATCTCTTGATAGATTAGAAGGTTTGTCATTGGATGATAATTTTATGATTCAACCACTTGATTTAGATTATTGTAAGATAATTGGGTTTCAAAATAATGTTAGTATTGCTGCATTTGATATGATTTATTTTGATCAATTTAAATATGGTGGATTATTAAATGAGATTAAGAATTATCCACGTAATTTTGTAAAAGCTTATATGGACTATAAGAAGGATGCTAGTAAAAGATGGTTTATTTTAGATTATAGAAAAACTATTGCTTTAAAAGCAAAAGCTAATGAAATCGATACATGGGGGATTCCATTTGGCATCTCAGCGTTTACGGATATGAAATCAAGTCAAGATTATGATGATAGTCAATATCAATTAATTAGTGAATTAGCTAGTAGTATTTATTACATCATTCTCCCAGAGGGCGAAAAAAAAGGATCTTCTAGTCTAAATTCAACCCAACAAAAAGAAGTTATTGAAGCATTCAAGGGTGCAGTTAAAGTAAATACAAGTGGAAATGTTGCAAAAATCTCAACTCTCAGCCTCGCTCCTGGAACAGAAATAAGTAGACTTAGTAAAGATTCTTCTTTAATAAAAGATACTTTAAGCGACGAGAATATGAAGAAAATAGCAACCGGATTAGGTATTGCTAGTTCTGCTTTAAATGCCGAAAGCAATAGTGCTAATCTGGGAAGTTTACAAATTAATTTAGATTTACTATCTGCTCAAGTATTTCAATATATTAATGAAATAGCAAGAGAAGAAACTAGAGTTATTAATGAACATTTAAATATTTTGCCAAACAGTTACATAGATATAAAATTTCTTCCAATTACATGGTTAAACAAGAAAGATGTTTATGATAAGGCAAAAGATTTGTATTTAACAGCAGGAGGAAGTAGAAAATTCTATATTGCTGCTAGTGGATTTGATCCAGAGGACTACCTTAGTATTTGTGACGAAGAAATTGAAGCTGGTTTTGATGAGCGATATCCTCCTCATATTACTAGTTATACAGCCACTGATAGTGCTGATACAGCAAATGAAGATGGCAATTTAGGAGGAAGACCTACAAAGGATAATTCAGAATTAAAAGAATCAGGTTTAATAACAAAAAACTTAAAAAGTAACGAACAAAGAGTTGAGAACAAAAAATAATTTAAATAATAAAAAGTTGAAAGGAGGTGATATGTTTTGTGAATAATTCAATCATAAACTCTGATAATACATATATAGAAATTTGTGAAATGTCCGAAGAAGATGTTGCAGGAAGAGCAAAAATTCGTATGTCTAGTCATTTTATCCACCCAGAAGCAGGTAAGTGGAATAAGAATGGAATCACATGGCTTGAACAATATACTCAAGATAATATAAAATCTGCTATAGGAATGAATTATGTGGTGTCTTGGGCAGATGAGGAAAATCAAATTCCTTCAGGACACGGAGAAATGAGTTTTGATGAAGATGGCAATGTTAAATTTGAAGGCGTTGTTGTCGGAAGTGTATTAGATGCTTATGTTTGTGATGTAGAAATTGATGGACAAATAAAAAAGGTAATGATGACAGAAGGATATATTAATTCACAAAGATACAGTCTTTTTGTAAAATGGTTAAAAGAAGAAATTAAAAATGGCAAAGTTTATGGTTCTATTGAGATAAATGGAAAAGGAAAATCTAAAAATATTGTATATCTTGATGGAAACAAGAATATCGATGGAACTTTAAAAATGGGCCGTTGTCCCACAGTTTTTGATTTTTCTGGACTGGCAATATTGTCAAGTTTAGAAAATCAGGCTGATGATGACTCAATTGTTTTTGAGGTTAATTCTAAACAGGATGATCTTGATATAAATAATAATCCAACATCAGAAACAGGAAAGGAGGACAATATATTGCCAGATGATAACAATATTCCAAATAACGCATCAATCGAAATAAACGAATTAGATATCAATGATCTTGCAACCTTAATTCAAAATGCATTTAATAGAAAATTCACTATTGAAAATTCAGATTCAGAAAATGATTACCATTATTATTATATTCATAAGTTTTATCCAACTAATTCAACTTTTGTAATGAAAAGTTATAGTTGTACAGGGGAATATTATGGAAGCTCTTATACAGTGGAAAATTCTAAGGTTATTATTGGCAACATTATTAAAGTCGAAGAAGGGTGGAAACCAGTTGATGGTGAACAGTTTGTCGAAGTTAATAATACGCTGATTAATATATTAAATAATCAAACGAAGGAGGAAAATAAAAAAATGGATGAAAAAATTGTATTAGAACTTAATCAAAAAATCGAAGATAAAATTAATGAAATTAATACTCTTACGAATTCCCTAGAACAAAAAGGAGTAGAAATTAATTCATTAACTAAATCTTTGGAGGAAAAAGCAACAGAAATTAATGCTCTAGTTGAAAAAACACAAGAACTAGATAATAAAGTAGTTGAACTAAACACCAGTATTGTAGAGGTTAATAAATTACTTGAATCTGAAAAAGCAGAAAAAGAATCTCTTACTGTCGAAGTAAATTCTTTTAGAGAAGAAAAAATTAAAGCAGATTCAGAAGCAAAAATTGCAGAAGTCAATGCTTATTTTGAAACAGAAATTACTAAGAATGGTTTTGAAGAAAGCGAAGTTAATTCTTTGAAAACTTTTGTAGAAGCAATTGATTTAGAAGGATTAAAGAAAGCAGAAGCAGAACTTTGTGCAAAGAAATTTAAAGAAATGATTGCATCTCAAGATAACACTGATGTTGAAACTAACACTAAGAATGATATGTTCATTTCAATTAAAGAGAAAGAAATGAAAAAAGTTCCTGGTAGTATCCCATCTTTCTTTAACTAAGTTTTAGAAAGTAAAGATAAATATACAGTTAATGTCAACAATATGTAATAATGGTTAATTAATTGTAAGTTAGTGGTAAAATTAATAACAAAAATAAAAAGAAATGAGGTAATTAATAATGAGTTTATTTAAATTCCATGATTCAAATTTTCTTAATGTATCCAACAAACCTAATGTAAAGGCAATTGCAGATACATATAATGGTTATCAGTTCAATGTTACATCTGATGTTCAGGTATTAGTTCCAGATTTAGCTACAGCAAAATTAGGTGATATTTATGTTATGTGCAATATCATTGATAAGCCTGAAATCATCAATACAGATTCCTATAAAGTTGTTGCAAATGAGTATATTCGTGCATTTAGACTTAAAGACATGGTAGGACTTCAACTTGATATGAGTGCTGATTTAGTTACTGATGCTTTTGCAGATGTTGCAGTTGGTGCTTTTGTCATTGGACGTTCTGTAGCAGATACTACAAATGTAATGAAATGGACAAAAACAGCAGATCCTTCTGCGTATGAGGTTTATCTTAAAGTAATTAAGAAAACTACTTTTGGTGCGTTTACTATTGATGCAGGTGGTGGAACTGTTGCTGGTGGTTATGTTGTAGAAGTAATGGCAAACGATAATCTGTAAGTTATGAGATTATAGATTATTGTATGTGCTATTTGTAATGAATATATAATATTTTTTGATTAATGTCAAATAATTTAATTGTAATAAATAATTAATAAGAAAGAAAAGAGGTATTAACAATGAGTTTTGGAATAGATTTTACAAATTTTCAAGCAAATGCAGAACAAGTGGAAATTAATAAAAACGTTAAGAATATGTTACCGAATATTGTTAAAAACGAGAATGTGGAGATTTTCACCAATATTTTATATGGTAAAGATGTATCTAAGTATGGTAAAAAAGTTGATACGGTAATGGATAAGATTAAGATGTTAGCAACTGCTGCTAATGATGGTAATTCTCAAGCTACAACAGAATTGAACGCAATTCGGACTATTACTATTCAACAACCTCTTGAAAAAAGACTGGCAATCAATAGTGCAATGGGGACAGTTACAAAAGTTGGATTTAATGAAGAAATGCATTATGAAGTATATGAGATGCAAGGTCAAAAATCAAGAATCCAAGCATCTTCTGGTTCTTTTGTATTCCCAACTGTTAAGAAAAGAACTGGTATTATGACCACTCAAACTTCTACTGGTGGAGTGCTAGTTGATTATAGAGAGTTACAATCTGGAGCTACAGATGGATTTGCAATGGCAAATGAACAAGTCGTTACAGATTTAACAAATCAAATGGTTCTCTCTCACATCAATGCTCTGAGAGCAGGAATTACTGCTGCTACCACTTTAAAGAACTACAGCGAGGGGATTACTAAGACTAATGTTGAAAATACAAGAAAATTAGCAAAACGTTTTGGTACTTCTGTAACAATTATGGGAGATTACAGTGCAGTAAATAAACTTGGGGATCTTGCTAATTTTAGTGTTGTGGCTGCTGGCACAGAATTTAGATTCCCTGAATCCGTAATGGAAGAAGTAATGAAAACTGGTCTTATTAAAGTGTATAAAGGAAGTATAGTAGTTGAATTGCCAAATTCTTACAATATGATCGATCTTAATACTGCTGGAGATTTTTATGCTCCTCAATTACCTACAACTGATTTATGGTTTTTGCCACAAGGTATTATGAGTCCTTTACAAATAGGTCTTAAAGGTAATTTAACTTCCATGGAAGGCACAGACCTAAATTCTAGGAGTCGTGCCATTCGTTATGATTGGGAATTCGGTGAATAATTGCCGACTTAGACAGAAATGTTTAATGTAAAAATCGCGGTATTAAGCTGGAACCCTGAAATGGGAATCAGAACCGAAGGCTAATTTAAGATTAGTCAGGGGCAACGCATAGGAAGTGAATAAATATAATCTTCCCACGAGTCCGCGACACCTTATCAAGTTTTTCTTGAAGGTGAAAAGATATGCTGAACTTATACGAAGAAAAAGTATAAGAACTACAGGATAAAAAGCTTGTAGGGTAACAAAATTGAATTATTTGGTTCCTGAATATATTCCAATGGTTGGATATATTTATGACTCTGCTTTAGCTGAGTAATATTAAACAAATTTTATAAAAGGTAGGTATTAATTAAGATTGCAAGCCTAATTAATTACTGATAAGAGTGGTTTTCCTAGACCACTCTTCTTTTATTTTATAAAAAATTAGGGAGTGATTCTAAGGAGGAATTAAAATTGGCAACAAAACTTACATATCAAATCATTAAAAACTATATAAATAGCGAAGAAACAGGAAATGGTTGTAGTCTAAAAACTACAGAAGAAGAATTTAATCAAGCGAAGATAGATCAAAACAAAAATAGTTCACATGTAGTAATATTTATGAAATGTAAATGTGGAAATAATATTGAGAAATCTTATGATAATTTTAAATACTCTAAGAAGCAATGTAATAAATGCTCTGGATTAGAAAGAAGGACTAATGAAGAAGTTAAATATTTCATAGAAATAGAATCTCAATCAAATTGCAAGTTATTATCAGAATATACTATTGCAACTGATTTATTAGATTTAGAATGTGGTTGTGGAAGGCCATTTAAGAAAAGTTGGAATAAGTTTTATAGTTGTAATCAAAGAACATGTAATGAGTGTAGCAATAAATTATCAGGAGAAAAACATAAAATACCTTATAAAGATATAAAGCATTATATAGAGATTGAAAGTAATAGTGGTTGTGAGTTAATAACAACTGAAGATGAATATGTAAACACACATCTAGATATTGATATTAAATGCAAATGTGAAAACCCTTTTACTACATCTTTTAAGCAATTTAAAGGAGAACAATCTAAAAAGCAACATTGTGATGATTGTGGCAATAAAGCAAGAGGAGAAAAACTGAGTAAACCATATATAGAAGTTAAAAATACTATAGCAATCAATGGTTGCGAATTATTAACTACTATTGAAAATTATGAAAATTCTAATTCTCTTTTGGAAATCAAATGTAATTGTGGTAAACCATTTGAAACAACATACAAGATGTTTTCAAGGAAAATTGGTGCAAAAGACAAATGTGATGATTGTGCATTAATTAATTTTAAAAAATTAAATAAAATACCTTATAACGAAGTATATGATTTATTTAAAATTGAGAATTGTATATTATTAACTTCCGAGCAAGAATATTATACTACTCCAGATGATGACAATAAATTAAGTTATAAATGTTCTTGCGGAAATAATAAACCATCTTTTATTTCTTTAGCTCACTTTAAAGGTGGTGAGAGGTGTAGAAGTTGCTTAAGACAGAGAGTTAAAGATACCAATCTCAAAAATAATGGAGTAGAGTATCCTATGCAAAATCCAGAAATAAAAGAAAGAAATAGGCAATCTTTATATAAAAATGGAACTGCAAGATGTAGTAGGCAACAAAAATACATACACAATCTTATAGGAGGAAAACTCAATTACCCATTTAAAGGATCTTCTCTTGATGTAGCATTTCCAGATGAAATGATTTATCTAGAATATGATGGTTCTGGGCATAGAATGAGTGTAACACTTGGAACATTTACAGAAAAAGAATTCATAAAAAGAGAAAGAAATAGAACCTATGGGTTACTACGTTCTGGTTGGAAAGAAATTAGAATCATTAGTGAAAAAGATGACCTAATCCCATCAGACCAAAAACTTCTAGAAATTCTATTATACGCACGTACATACCTCAATCAAAATCATCATTATATTAAATTCGACATTGACAATTCAAAAATAATTAATTCTCAAGGTGAATTTGATTATGATTTTGGCGAACTAAGAAGAATCAAATCAACTGATATTATAGAAATTCAAGTAGCAATATAAATACAAATAAAAACAAAACAAAATAATAGAGGGTAAAATGGAGGGAATAAATAATTATGGCAATTGATATGAATAGTAGGTCAAAGGTACAAAACTTATGTGATTGGAATGTCTCATGGGAGAGGTTTTCCATGGACGGAGATGAATTCATAAAAGCAAATCAGACAGTGTATATTCCAAATATGGAGATTGAAACACAGGTGCAAAACAACAATCTATTTTTTGTTGGATCAGGGAATGGAGATCACAGTAGGGTTTATATTCATAATCCAGAAATGAGAGAACATCTTGGTTTTGACAACAAAGAAGAAAAGCGAACTCAACTAATTCTAAGTGATGAAAAATGCAAAGAAATATTTGATTATAAAACTTTCAGCACTTTCAAAAAACATGTAACTGAAAATATCATTACAAATCAAGAAAAATCAAAAATAGTTAATTATGCTAAGAAAAATAAGATAAATAATTATGATCAGATACAGTATTTAATTGAATTCACAGGTCTTTCATTTAAAACTGATAAAAATGATGATAAAGAATAAATATAATAAATCATTGGAGGTGATATAGTTTGGGAACTTTACTCCAGAAAATATATGATAAATTTTTCATAAAAGTATCTGATGTGGATTTCACTTATAAGCAAGATTTAGTTTATGAGTTTTTTGAAACTGCTGTGGGGTATAGCTACAAAACTACACCACATGATTTGAGTTATACTTTGTATTCTAATAATGCAGTTTTAATAATTTATGATGTAATAGAAAATAGTGGAGATATAACTCTTCAAATTAACTCTGATACATATACAATTGCTTTATTAAATACTGATACAAAATTTCAAATAGCAACAAAAATAAAGTCTACTATTGAAGTAAATTATACAGTAGTATTAGATGATATTGAAAATCCTATGTTAACAATCACTAAACCACTTACAGATAATATTGTGGTAACATTTACTAATACAGATAATACCAATTTAAATCTAATAATTAGTAAAACATATGATGGCATAATGAATAATGACTTAGATATAGATGAGATTGAATTAATTTCATTAAATATGAAAAAAGCATATTTAGATTATTTATTAAAACCATTATCTCGATTAAAAAAGCAAATTGGAACCAAAGATTTTAATCGTTTGGAAAGTAAAGTAGAAGAATTAAAAGTTTATTCATTAATGTTAAGTAATTTAAAGGAAGAGATTAAAGATTTTAGACAAGAATTTAATTCCTATTTAAATTAGGTGGTAAAAAATGAATAATAACAATAAGAAAATATTAATTAAAACTCCAAATTGCGAAATGAGCTTAGAAGATTTATGTAAGAAAGAATATTTAAAAATAAACAATCTTATGCATATGATTGAGAAACAATTTGATATTTCTTTGCATGATTATCCTGAACTTAGAGGTGAGATTCTAGACATAAGCAATTTTATTAAGAGAATACCCTACTTACAAAGGGAAATTATGTAATTAAATAATATAAGTCATAATGATAAAAATCATAACAAAATAATCAAAAAGGAGGAAAGAAAAATGGGATATAGTGATTCTGAATTTAGTAGAATATCTCAAAGTGAAGAAGCAACTATAGATGGCGTAACTGCTGGAACAGTATTAGCTTCAAAAGCAATTGTTGCAGGGACAAATAAAAATGTTGATGTGTTGGCAATTGCAGATTTAAAATTGGGAGCTGGAGCAGGAACTTCTGTAACTGCTAATGCTACACAAATTAATTCTTTGATTAATTTTCCTGGAACCATGTCAACAGCAGTAATTGATTTTAACGCGACTGGTGAACCTGCAATGAAAGTAGTCATAAATGGTGTTGATTATCAAGAAGCAGATGTAGCTGTAGTAACAACAGGTGTCTGGACTAATGGTGCAAGTGCTGCAAACTCTGCTACAAGTTTGGTTGCTGCAATTAATGGTGATACAAGAGCAACAGTTCCTTTTACAGCATTTTTATCTGCTGATGGTGCAAGTGTAATTCTCACATGGGATGCTATAGGCGTTGCAGGAAATGTAACTATTACTACTACAAGTGCAGCGAACTGTACTGTGGAAAATTCAGTTGGTGGAACTGCATCTGGTATAAAACAAATGGTTGTTGTAGATCGCATTGTTACTGCACAAGATGTATTAGCACTTGAAACTAATATACCTTTGCCATTTGTGCCAACTAAAATATTAGTTAATTATTTTGATGCAGATGGAATTTTGCTTGGTACAATTACAGATAAGGCATCCATCCAAGCAAATCCAAATCGTGTTCGTGTACTACAAGCTGGTGCAACTCATTTGGCTGCTACTAATGTAATTCAGGTAATGGCTGTAGAATAGTAGAATACATGTAAGAAAATAAATAAAATTTAGAGGAGGAATTAATAATGGCAACAAACTTTATTGGTCGTTCATTGACGGCAAATATTCTCGAACAAAATGTGGAATTAAATATGTCTTTTATTAATCTTATTGTAAATGATTCAGCAAATGTGATTACTTTGGCCTTTGACGTAACCGCAACAACTAACATAATGATTTTAAAAGCAGGAGAAGTAAGAAAAAATATTGCAGTACCTTTTGGTAAATTGTACTACAAAGCTACTGCCGATGCTTCTGCTTTAAGAATTGAAGGATTGGCAAAAGCAGAATTCTAATTTGTAATTTGAGTAGAGAGTCTATTAATAATATGATTCTCTACTTCATTTAATTGTGACAGGTTGTGAAATATGGATGTAAGAAAAAAATGGATAAGTAGTGACTCAAATTATTCTTCAAAAGAAGAAATTGTATCAGACGTAAAAGAAAATTTTGATATTCGTAGATATTATAGCGCAGAAGGCAAAAGTGTAACAATCGACAACACCACAACACAAGTAATAATCCAATCACATTTAAATCCTTTAAATGAAGGTAAATATGATAAGAAAATTCATATGCCAATTGAAACAGTTGTTAATACTGGATCAATAGTTGAATGGGAAGAAGATAAATGGATTATTGTAAGCAATATTGACAATTTACAAGCATATCAAACTGCAAGTATGGTTAAATCCAACAACACATTAAAATTCTACGATAAAAATTCAATTTTAAATGAGATCCCATGCATAATCTCAAAAGGTTCAATCTCCCTAGATGAACAAAAAATAATATCAACATTAGATTCAGAAATTGCAGTACAAATAAGCAATACGTCTATTACTAGACAAATTGAGATGAATGATGTGTTTAAAATTGGATTGAGGTCATCTTGGCAGGTTACAAATATTGATGATATTACTGTGAATGGGTTATTGATTTTGAGAATGGTTTATAGTGAGGTTGAACCTCTTGTTCATACTTTTAATATTACTATTCAAAATAGTGATGCCACATTATATGTAGATGATACTTTAACATTAAATATTATATGTACTGATAATGGAGTACAAGTTCTCTCCCCTACTATAATTTATTTATCAAGTAATATAAATATTGCAACTGTAGTAAACGGAGTAATCACTTGTATTAGTGAAGGGACAGCAATTATATCTGCAACATACAATGGTGTTTCAGATAGTATCAACTTAACTGTTCAAAATGAAGTGATTGCTGACAATTATACTATTGATATTACTGGATTAACAACAGTCAAACTTGGAAATAGTATTACATTGACTTCAAATGTATTTAATAATGGTATAGTTGATTTGAGCAAGAGTGTTGTATGGAATTTGAGTAATCAGGATTTGTCAAGTAATATTTATTTGAGTATTGTGAGTTATGATGGAAGTAGTGTTACTTTGAAAGCAACTAGTAATAGTGCTTATATTAATAAATATGTTGTTGTTAGGGCGAGTAAGAGTGATGATTTGAGTGTGTTTGACGAACATTTATTGCAGATTAAGAGTTTGTTTTAATTAAATTAATATTTTTGGAGGATATGTCATGTCGTGAGACACACCGCTATCCTTCTTTTTCTATGTTTAAAAGTAGAAATAAGGAGGATCAAATGGGATTAATTAGTAAAACAGCAATGACAAAATGGATGCACAATAATAAAATAAGGTATGAAGAAAGAGGATATGTTTTTACAAAATATAAAGATGAACTTGAAGTTAATATTAAAGATTTAAGTAATAGTAGTCATGTTTTAGTAAATGTTAAATGTGATTGTGGTAATTGTAAGAATCCATATTTAAAACCTATGACATGGGTGAATTATTTAACTAATGTTCATAAAGATAATAAATATTATTGTAATGAATGTGCTAAAAAATTATATGGTGGAGTAAATATACAAAAATCAAAATTGAAAAATAGTATATCTTTTAAACAATGGTGTATCGAAAATAATCGTCAGGATATATTAGATCGGTGGGATTATGAATTAAACAATTGCAAACCTAGTGAAATAAGTTTTGGAACTCAAAAAAGATATTATTTTAAATGTCTAAGAAACTTACACAATAGCGAATTAAAAAATATAAAAAGTTTTACTAGTGGTCAAAATGGATCAATGGATTGTAATGCTTGTAATTCTATTGCACAATGGGGTATAGATAATTTAGGTGAAGATTTTCTTGATAAATATTGGGATTATGAAAAGAATATAGTTTCCCCTTGGGATATCGATAAATGTTCTAATAAACATAAAATATTTATAAAATGTCAAGAAAAATATTATCATGAAAGTTATGAAGTATCACCAGATAATTTTACTAATAGTAGCAGATGTCCTTATTGTAATAATCGTAATGGTAAAATTCATAAATTAGATTCTCTTGGAACAATATACCCAGATGTATTTAAATTTTGGTCAGATAAAAATGAAAACTCTCCATATGAATATGCTCCTATGAGTCATCAATATGTTTGGTGGAAATGTCCAGATGAAAAACATGAAGATTATTATAGACTAATATCTTCTTCATCAATTCGTGATTTTAGATGTCCAGAATGCCAATGTTCAACAGGTGAGATTGAAGTTGGTAAGAAATTATTGAATAAAGAAATTTACTATATCCCACAAAAAACATTTGATGGTCTGATTGGTCTAGGTGGAGGTTTATTATCTTATGACTTTTATATTCCTAAAATAAATCTTTTAATTGAGTATCAAGGTGAAATGCACGAAAGATTTGTCAGAGGAATACATAAATCAATTAAAGACTTTGAAAAACAAGTAGAACATGATAGACGAAAAAAAGAATACGCAGAACAAAACAAATATAATTTTCTCGAAATATGGTATCAGGATTTTGATAATATAGAAGAGATTCTTACAAAAGAATTAAATCTATTAGAGGAAGTGATGCTTATGATCTAGTGTTTGTTAAGAATGTTGGAGAAACAGTAGTTAGTAGTGGATTTAGGATTCAGGTAAAGAGTTTGTTTTAGGGTGGTGATTGGGTAATTAATATAAATATTTTCAGTCTAGAGGTGGTGTATTGAAATAGAAAAATCTTTCAAATTTAAACATATAGAAAATAATCTTGTAAAGTTATTATCTCTATTGCTTGGTAGTCAAAATATCTCAAAATATATTTATCATTTAGTAGATGACCCTTTATCTGAATCTGACGTAACAGAAGACTTAATGGTAAATGGAAATATAATATTAACTCTATTTGATGAAACAGTATTAACAAATTCTCAGGTTAAAGTATTCTTAAATCCATTTAATGGTTCTCTTAAATCAATGCCACTTTCTGACATAGTTTTTACTTTAGACATAATTGTACCAAATCTCTATTGGAAGTTAAATGGTATGGGACAATTGAGACCATACAGAATAAGTGATGAATTTGCACAATTAGTTGACGGACAAAAGGTTGCTGGCTTAGGAGAAGTAAATATTACTAATTTCAAAGCATACAAAGTTAATGAAACTTACTCTGGATTAACTTTATTTATTGAAGTTAATTCTTCAACTTTAAAAGGACTGAGATAAATGGCAGAACTTAAATATATTTTTGCTCAACCTGATTATGTGGAGGGAATTGATAAAGATAATCCAATATGTATTTATCCAGTCAGATTAAAAGATTATGATAAATTTAGTGAAGTATCACATCTTTTACACATATCTAAGAATCATTTTGAAAATATAGAATATCCTTTGTTGCTATTAATTTTTAGCAGTTTGCCACATTTGCAATTAACACAAGAAGAATTAGTAAAAAAATTAGAAGATATTTTTTCCATTACAACTAGACAAGATGTTAAATTTATATCAAATGGACAAATAGAAGGATTTATAATAGGTAACTCTAATATTATCACAATTTATAATTATGAAGAAATTAGGAATATAATTCTAAAACAAAATCTAATACATGAACAAAAAATATATAAAACAAAAATTATGAATGATTGGGCACAAAAAGCTTTAAAAGCAAAACAAAAAAACGCTTCTAAAATTTTAATGGAAGATATAATTACCACTGTTTCAGTTGGTACTGGTAAAAATTATTCAGATTTGGAGAATTATACAATCTATCAGATTTATTCTGATTTTTATAGGTTAAGAAAAATGGTAGAGTATGATACAAATGTTCAATTTAAGTGTGTTGGTGCAGATTTAAAACTTGATGATTATGCTGAGGATTTAGACATTTTTCATAATCCTTATGATGATTTATTTGTTAGTTCAGATAAATTAGGTGGATTAAATAAAGCACTGAAATAAAAAGGGGGAATTATACAATGTCAAAAAAATTAGTTTGCGACGTATTTGATGCGGTTATGATCGATAATGTGGATGGTAGTGTTGCTGGAACAACTACATTACAAAGTGCAAATATTGATATAGCTGTTTCTGAAGTTGAAATTAGAGCAGGTAAAGGAAATTCTTTACAGGCCACTCTCCACGTACAACGTGATATTAGTGTAGATTTAACAGATATTGAGTGGAAACCTGAATGGATTGCTAAACAGCTTGGCACATCTGTTACTACTGGTGCAGGGGTTGGTTATGCTATGCCAAAATGGTATGAAGTAGTTGATTTAGATGGTACAGGAGCCGGAACTGCTTTGGGTTTTACTCTTGAAAAAGAGCCTTTAGCATCTGCTAGTGGACTATCTATTTATAACGAAGATGGAGCAATTATTGCGGTTACTACTAATTATACCATTGCCGCAAAAGTTGTAACAGTTGTTACTGCTGGTGTTGAGGTTGGTGATTTATATGAAGTGAGAACATATAAATATACTACTCCTGTTACTACTCAAACACTTACAATGGAAAGTGATAAATTTTCTCATGGTGTTACATTAGTTCTTTCTACTTTTGAAACAGATGAAAACGAATCCAATCCATTTGAATTGCAATATCAATTTACAAACGCTATTCCTAATGGTAGTTTCCAAATTCAGACATCATCTGAGAAAAAGGCGGCAACACAGAATTTGAAATTAAAGGTTATTAAACCAGCTACGACTACTGTTGTTGGAAAATTGCTTAGAATTCCTTTGTCTTAGTTGAGCAATAAATAATTACATATGGTTTCTTATAGGTTTGCGCGAGTTTATGAGAGTAATTAAAAGAGACTACGATTCTGATAAGTAGTCTCTTTTCCCATTTATTCCTTTAAATCAGAAAGAGGAGATGTTGAAAATGTTAATGACAAAAGAAATTGAAATAACAATCGTAGCTTTCACAGTAAAATATTATAAGAATTTAGGATATAAAATACCAACAACTATTAATGATAAAGGCAAAGAGAAATTCATATTAAATAGTAAAATAATAGTAAAGATAGAAGATTTACCACTTGGAAGTCATGAAAAAGTTCATGTAAAATGTGACTTATGCGGAAAAGATATATATCCTCATTATGATATGTATAACCGTTCGGTAAAAAAATATAAAGAAAACAATATTGATTCATGCGACGAGTGCAAAAGCGAAAAAACAAAACTTATGCAAATTGTTAGAAATAAAACCATGTTAAATGAAAATGGACATGGATATTGGTGTGATAAAGATAATTTAATTAAAGAGTTTAATAAATACTATAAACAATATGGTACATTCTCTGAAATGAATAAAAACAGTTACGGGACTTCTATAATAAATGGATTACAAAAACATGATGAAAATATTACATCAATGGCATTGCAATTGGGTTATTCAATTCAAGATTTTGGTAGAATCCCGTATGGATGGTATGATGATTTTGATATTTTTAAAGAGGATATGATTGATCTTATTAATAAATATGGTAGGTTTCCAACTTCATTAGAAATTCAAAAATGTTTAAGAATTGGTTCATTAGTAATTAAAAAACATGGTGGCATGCAAGAAATAAAAAATAAATTAAATTACGATAGAGACAATAATCTTTTAGATGATAATAATTATCACAACGCATCATCCTATGAATATATAATTGCACAATTTTTAATACATAATACCAATATAAAATATGATAGAAATGTAATTATTTCATTAGAAGATGGTAAATTTAACTGTGATTTTAGAACTATTATTGATGATAATATTGAAAATAATTATCTTTGGATAGAAGCATGGGGAGGTTATGGAGAAAGTAAATTTAAAGGAGAATATGATAAGACTCACAATATAAAAATGAACATTTATAACAAATATAGTTACAAACTCATTAGTCTATATCCAAAAGATTTTGCCAACAAATCATATGAAGAAATACAAAATATGCTCCGTGAAAAATTCAAACCTTATATGGATTTAAAATTCAAATATATAGACAATAAATTATTAAATACTAGTACATATAAAAATAGAACAGATAATGAGATTCTAGAAGAATTTATGAGTTATTCTAGTGATGGATTTTACTTCCCATCTGATAAAAATGTGCAAAAATTAAATAGTAAATTGTATACAGAAGTTTACAAAAGATTTGGAAATTTTAGCAAAATGGCAGAAAAATTTAATATGAGAGACAGGTTAAACTTCAAACCCAATGGATATTGGTCAGAAGAACGGTTGTTGGATTATTTAATTAAAATTCATAATAAATATGGTAAATTTTTATCAATGGCAAAAGTTAAAGAAAATAAAGAAGTATGTGATATTTGTAAAGAATTATACAGTGGGTTTGATAAAGTGTCAAAATATGGTGGTAAGATCCTTATGGAATTAAAATTTTTACATATTTATTTAAATAAAATTAATGATTATGATTTATTATATTTAAATAAAATAATTAAAGGGACAATTAGTATCAAGCCACAACACCAACTCCTAGCAAAACAAATCCTAGAAAAATACAATAACCAACAATTAATTATAAGTAATAGCTAAACTTATAATTACCCATCACAACATCAAAATAAGAGGAAAGACAGACAAAACCAAATTGTCTTTCTTTCCTCATTTTTTTTACTATTTCCATCCAAACCATCCAAATCCAAATAAATCACTGATTTTATACTAAATATCAACTTTTATCGGATATTTTGGCTTACGAAAGTCGCTTGTAGCAATGGATATTTTGCAAAAGATTGAATCTCATTCTTTAATTAGAATGAGATTTTATGTGTTGCAAAGTTGTGATGCAAATATATAAGTGAAAGGAGGAAATTATGTTGACGGAAAAAGAACAAGAAAGATTTGTTTATATTTACAATCCTACCCAAGCATCGTTCTATATGGAAAATGGAATTATGGCAAAATCAACAGGAGTGCATCCAGAAACAAAAAGAGTTTGGTACAAGTTTAGTTTTTCTGAGAGCACAAATGTCTATGACGCATGGTGTAGTAGAAAGAAATAATTATGAGTGAACTAATAATAAACGTAATAAAATTAAATGTGAAAGAAGGAATTTTTAATGAAAAAGAATAATAATAGCAAAAACAATGAGTTGATGATTAAAGGCAAAACTAAAGTATGTGGTATTGAGGTTCATAATATTTATGGTGGGTTTAGTGGTAATCAAAAAGTTATGTTAGCAAAAACAGTTGCAATTATTCATGATAGGGAATTAAAGCATGTAAATGAATTAATAAATAAGAATCTAAAAAACGAATATTTTAAAGTTGGAATTGATTATATTGATTTGAAAAAGTCGGTCGGTTCAAACGACTCACTTTTAGAGTTAGGATTTAATAGACAATCTATAGCTAACGCAAAAAATATATACCTTTTATCTCAACAAGGATACACGACTTTATTAAAATTACTTGATTCGGAATTAGCAATGGAACAATATAAAATAGTTGTTAGAGATTATTTTAAGTTGAGAGAGTATAAAGAATCTATACTATATCTTACTCAAGCAGAATTAGATCAATTAGTTGTTAGAAAAGATGGGATCATTAGGCGTAATAGAGAAACAAAGTCTATATCAACATTTATCCAAAATGGTGAATTACCAAATAATCGAAAATCATATTCTTCTGTTACGAATACTACATATGATATTTTATTTGGCATGTACGCAAAAGAAATAAAGGAATATTTAAATTTAAAACAACAAGATAATCTCAGAGATTTCCTTTCAACTCCAGACTTATCAGTAATTAGAGAGATTGAAGATGAAATACATTGGATGTGTAAGAAAGGTTATACTTGGAGAGAAATTTATAGGGATTTAGTAAAAGAATATCCTGATCAAATTGAACCAGTTAAAGCAGAGAAGTCTATTAAAGAGTTAAAGAAAGCAAAGAAATTTGCTATAGATAGTAATGAGTTTAAGAAGTTGACTTAGGTTTGAATTAATAGGGTTAATTAATAAAATATAATATAACAAAGGCATGACTGAATTATCGGTTGTGTCTTTGTTTGTATTTGTGATGATTTGAGTAATTGGAATTAATATAAAATTGAATTAAGGAAATTAGGAGTGAGAGATATAGGAAATCAAGTTTTAATAACTTTAGATAAAAACACATTAGATGAATATAACAAATATTACTTTGCTAAATATCCAAGAAGAAAAGTTGCACCAATCAAGAAACCTATTCCTCCTTCATTAAATGAATATATTTCTATGATTAGAATGGCTCAGAATACACTTAAAGGTAAATATAAGGAATTTTCTATTTGGTTGGCAGAACATTATAAAATAAATAATCTCAATTTAGATAATGCAATTATTACATATACATTTTACTTCAAAACTCATATAAGACACGATTTTGATAACCTTATGTTAACTCCTAAATTCTTGAACGATGGATTAGTTGAAGCAGGAGTTTTTAAGGATGACTGTGGAGAGTTTTTGAAGTTAGAATTTGATCCATTTCAATATGATAAGTTAAATCCTCGCGTGGAAATGATTTTAGAATGGTAATAAAATAAATTTAATCAATTATAGAACTCAGGCACTTCATTTATATGAGAATGAGGTGCTTTTTGTTGTGTGATTGATTATTTTGATTGATTTGCACAGATAAGTGGGATAGAATCTGCAGTTCGATAAGGGATAATTTGCCTTAATTTATCCTTTCCTCTTAATTCTCTTTTTTGGATTAAGGCAGTAATTAAAGAAACGAAAGGCGGTAATAAAAGATGTTAGAGAATATTGAATTAAAAAAGACTAATAAAATGTTTGAGGAATTGTTCAGGTATAATAAGAAATCAGGAATATACATGATAACAAATATAATTAATGATAAAAAATATATTGGACAGTCTAGAAATCTATGGAAACGTATTAGAGAGGGACACGTTGGTAAATTGAGAACAAATTTACATTATAATATTCAGAACGCTTGGAATAAATATGGGGAAGATAATTTCAAATTTGAGATTATAGAAGAATGTGTGAACAACAGTGAGTTAAAAACAAGAGAACAATATTGGATGGATTATTATAAAAGTTATAATAAGGATGTTGGTTACAATATTAGAGGAAAAGCAGACAATAATCATGGTTATTTAGAATCAGAAGAATTAAAGAAAATAAAAAGTGAGCGAATGAAAGGTGAAAACAATTATATGTATGGGAAAACTCATACTGATGAAGTAAAAAGAATTATAGCTTTAAACACAATGAAAAAAGTATACCAATTAGATTTAAGTGGAAATCTTTTAAATACATTTGAAAGTTCAACTGAAGCAAGTAATGTTTTAGGTTTATGCGCTGAAAATATAAGAGCATCTCGTCAAGAAGTAAATGCAACTTATTCTGGATACATATGGTTAGGAGAAGAACAATATAACTCACCAAATAGGGACGATATTATTCAGAGGAGAATAATAAAAAATAACGGAAGACGTAAAGCAGTATATCAGATAGATTTAAATAATAATATTATTAATGAATATAAAGGTGTACGAGAAGCACAAAGAATGACAAATATTTTTAATATTGGAAGTGTTGTCATTGGGAGGTTAAAAACAGCAGGTGGGTTTAAGTGGATTTATAAAGAAGATTATAAAAATGTAAGTGCTTAATAGACAATAAAATAAAAAGGATGGTGATAATTATTCCTAGAGAAACATTTAAAAAACAAATAACTTCTCCAGAACTAACAGCACAATTTAATCCTGAAAATGTAAAATTGGTTAATAGATTTCTAAAATACAAAAACACCTCAAAGAGCGATGGTACTGTAACTGGCTATACATCGGACTTGAATATCTTTTTCACTTGGAATTTATTGGAAAATGATAACAAGTTATTTACGGATATGAAGAAAATTGAGTTTGCAGATTTCTTTAGTTATGGAGTAGAAGAATTACATTGGAGTGCTAATAGATTTAGTAGAATTAGGTCTGCTTTGAGTTCATTGTCAGAGTTCATTGAAAGATTTTATGATGAAACATATGTTAATTATCGTAATATTGTGCTAAAAGCAGTAGATTTAATGCCAAAGTCTCCTGTTAGAGAAAAGACAATCCTATCCGAAGAACAGATTGATTATTTATTGGATCATTTGAAAAACACATTAAAAAGACCACAAGAGGCATGTCTTTTGGCATTAGCTATTAGTTCAGGAGCAAGAGTTAGCGAATTACTTAGGTTTAAAACATCTATTATTGATGAAAATAATATTGCATGGGACTTATTTTTAGAAACCTTAAAGCCAATAAAAACGAAAGGTTTTACAAAACAAGGCAAACCACTAATAAAATACATAGTGAAAGATATATTTCTACCATATTACAATGATTGGTTAATTGAAAGAGAAAAAGTTATGAAGAAATATAATATGGATCATGACTCTATTTTTATAACAAGAGATGGCAAACCTGCAACAATACATACTATTAGGGGTTGGATTGAAAAGTGGGATGATTTTATGGAAGATTCGATATATTTCCACAATTTTCGACATTATACAGTCACATATTTAACAAAAATAGGTTTAGAATCCGATTTTATTATTGAAATTATGGGATGGTCGTCAAGTGAAATGTATCGAATTTACAATGATTTAACAGCAAAAGATAGACAATGGAAAGGTTTAGATAAACTTAAAGCTCATTTAGATAATAAAGAAGTTATTGAAGAAGAGGATAAAGTTGAAGAAGATAAATAAATTATAAAAATAATAGGGATTAAAATTACAAATTAATCCCTCCTCCTTCCACCCAACCCATCATCCCCAACAAAATAAAAGGACATTTTCATAGGATATTTAACATCATGAAAGTGGCCTGTAGCAAGGGTTTTAGGATTTATAAGATTCCATAAATATAATAATTTAAAAATAATTTAAGATAGATTAAAACACCTTGAGATAATTAAGGTGTTTTTTGATGTGTCTTAAATATGACACAAAATTAGCAGGATAGACTGATCATCGAAAAACACAAGCCTTAGTGTTTCCTGCTTTTCTTTATTAAATTAAGGCAAAATAAAATATACACAATATTGAAAGGCGGTATTAAACAATGAAAATTAAATTAATTATGGACAAAGTAAATTATCAAACTAAACCCAGTACAGACATTGGAGCAATTATCAACAGAATGAAAATCGAAAACGTAAAAGAGTATTCTATTGAAGAAATTAAGAAAAGTGTATTAGATGGTAAAACTATTAGACCATCCTATTGTGGAGGGCAAGAAACAGATTGGATATCACAGCAAGTATTTATGATTGATATTGATAATAAACCTGTAAAGCCTAAGAAAATGTCTGATAATGATTATGAAATATTAACAGAACAATATCTTAAAGAAAATCATAGAACATATGAAGAAATAATTGAACATTGTAAAGAGATAAATATAATACCAAATTTCATTTATACTTCTTTTAATCATAAAGAAAACCACCATAAAATGAGATTAGTATTTGTACTAGATAAAGTTATAACTGATGAAAATACAGCAAAAAGAATATTATTATATTTAATGGAATCTATAGGGGAAGTAGATGAAACATGTAAGAATCTTAATAGAATATTCTTTGCAGGTAAAAATATAGTATTTGATTCTGGTAATATATTAAATAGTAATTATATTATAGAGTTATCTAAAGATATTGTATTAGAGGATTCTAAACCTATAAAGGTTAAAAGTAATAAAATAAATAATAATAATAAAAGTAATAATAAGGGTAAAAGTCTTATGGAAAAGTATCCTAAACTCTATAATAAAGATTATAAGATTAAGGATATTGTGAGAGGGTTAAGGGTGACTAATATATATACTTATAGAAGTTACTCCTTTAATTTAATAGTCACCCTTTCTCAACGGTTCGGAAACCCCTCTCGCGCCAAGGTTTTAGGCAATCCCAAACCTTCTTCCTCCATAAAAGAGAGATATAATATTAAAGCATTGATAAATAGGGAAGCAGAATATTTACAAACTAGTTTAAATTGCGATCCTATAGTTTTTGATAATAAGGAAGATTTTTGGTATCACATTTATTATAACATTAATATGGCTGAATTATTAGAGTTTAAATATCCTTCATCAGTTAAATGTCTATTTCACAAAGATAGTAATCCGAGTGCAAGTATATTTCAAACCAATGAAGGAAAATGGCTTTATAAATGTCATAGTGGTAAATGTGGAGTATCTATGAATACTAAACAATTGATTGAAAAACTTGGTGGTTTTAAGAGTGAATATAGAGCAATAGAATTTATAAAAACTATATTTAATTTATCTATTAAAGAAACTCAATGGAGTATTGAACAAAAGACAAATCTCGATTTAATTATTAATACTATGAATTTAAATAAGTTTATGGATTTATGTCCTCAAACAGACAAAAATATAAGATATGTTAAAGAATTATTCTTAGTAATGGCAGGAATAGCTCAAAATAATATTTATGGTGAAAATTATATGAATTCAGATGGAGATGCTGTATTCTTTGTTTCATTAGGAGAATTAGCTAGAATTACTAAAACGGCAGCAAACAATCTAAAAAGAATAAGTCAAAGACTTGCTGTTTTGACGTATCATGATTTAATAAGGAAATTAGATGATGATAAAATTCCTCCAAAAATGCTTGCTAAAGCTCAAGCAATTGCTATAGCAAATAAAACAACTCAGAGAGTAAGTTTCTATTCTATCCCTTCATGGGTATTTGATCAACTTAACAATATTGAATCCCAAGGAGTTAAATGGAAACAAAATGGATATACAGTAAAAGGTACTTCATATGAGATGTTTTATAGAACAGAAGGATTAGAAGTTGCACAAAATATTTATCCTCAATATAAAAAGGTTGCTTCTAAAGATATTGATTATGAAACAGGAGAAATAATAGAATCGGTTAAGGATAGAACCACAACTAAGAAGAGTGATGAACGAGTTGAGAATATTGTTTCAGTTGTTGAGAAATTAGTAAGTGAAAATAATTATACAACTGAAAAAGAAATTGTATTATATTTGTCTAAAGAATATAGATGGGAAGTTACTAATATTCAACTTCGTAAAATGCGTGGAGAACTTGAAAAGTTAGGATACATAAGAGTTAGGGCAAATAAGGAATTAAAAGAAGAATATATGGTTCAAAGTAATGGGTATCCCGTGATTATTTGTAAAAAGAAAGATGAGGTTTAATTTATATCTAATAAAACCAATAAATAAAATAATGTCGAAACATATCACAATAAAAATCTTCCTATTTCCTCCTTTTTACTGTATAATAAACACAACAAACAAATCCAAATAAAGAATAAAAAGTAAAGGGAGGAAAACAATATGAAAAAACTATTTCCCAAAAAACTACTCTCAACAATTTCCACAATCACATTATCATTGACATTATCCCTATCCCTACTACTAACCCCAATCCTAACATCTCCCATATTAGCATCAGAGGTAAATTCGCCACAATTAAATTCTATATCATTATCAACAAAAACAGTAAAACCCTCAAAAATTACTCTAAATTGCAAAACAACAACCCTAAACACAGGTTTAACCACAACATTAATCCCCACTATATCTCCTTCCAATGCTACAAATAAATCAGTAACTTGGAAATCAAGTAATACTAAAATTGCTACAATAAACTCTTCAGGTTTAATAACTGGAATCAAAGCAGGTAAATCCACTATCACAGTAACTACAGTAGATGGTAAGAAAACTGCCAAATGTACTGTAACTGTAAAAACTGCTCCAATTACTACTATCACATCTATTTCTGATATTACACAAACTATAAATCAAAATGATGATTATACTTTACCATCAACAGTTGTTGCTGTAATGTCTGATAATTCAACCAAACAATTACCAATTACATGGAATCCTTCTAATGTAAATACAAGTAACTCAGGGACATATTATTTTTATGGAAAAGTTATTGGATGGAATGATGATGTAAAATTAACATTGACAATAAATGCAACTGCTCCTACAATCCAAGATACTCAAAGATTGGTTTTAGGAAAATGGATGACTGATACTAAAAGGACATCATTTGAATTTTTCAATGATGGTACAGTAGAACATATATATTATTTACCTAATTTTGAACCTAGTTTGAAATATGAATCAAATTACACATTTAGCAGTCCAACTAGAATCAAAATACAAGAAATCAAATATTATAATTATACTTTTTCAGAATGGACGAATACTAGCACAATTATAACAAGTGATATAGCTGTTGATAATACTAAGTTGAAATTCATAAGATGGAATTCTAATGGAGATTTAATATTGAATAGGGTGTAATATTTATATTTATTGGTTTGTTATTTTAGACTTCTGATTATTCAGGAGTCTTTTTATAGTTATAAAATCAATTTACAAGCGTGTGAGGATTGTCTGTGTTAAGTCAGAAATTGTTTTTGGTATGATTGTATGGGTCTGATTGATTTTGTGGATTAGAATGGATTTGTGATAAAATCAACAAGAGAAAAGAGACTCTAATCCACTAGAGTCTCTAAATAATTATTTATTTATTCATTTAAACAACTTCGTGCAATTTATACATTTCTTGCACTAAAACATCAACCTCGCTTTCGTATAATTTACATGCAATATCATAGAGCTCAGTCATTTTACCCATAATTTCTTCCACATAGTCTAATTTATTTCTCATTTGAGGACTATGAGTTTTATTATAAGAATTTAGCCTAGAATTTAAATCAAGATGGTATTTTAATTCAAAATTTTTATAAAGTTCTGACCATCTATCATTAAAGTTACTGCATTTCATTACTACTCGATTAAGGATTTGTCTTTTATCTGCTAAAGAAATATCATCTACTAATCCAGAAATTACTTCAGATTTATAATCAATTTCTTGTTTTTGCTCTGTAATTATCTTTTGTTTAATTTCTGCATTTTGAAGCAATCCTAACATTATTCCTTTTACATTATCATCTAAGGTATCGAAATATGTATTGACTATTGTTTCTGGATCAGCGATATAGCCTCCTGTCTTACGAATAGTAGGAAGAACTTCATCAAATATCCATGATTCAAATTGTTCAGCAGAAGGTAATTCACTACTTGCTATAAGTCTATAAATATCTCCTTCAGGAATGATATTTACTTCAATTGTCTTTGTTTTACTTTGAGGATGAGGTAGGTTGTGTTTCGACACCCACTTACAATGACGCTTAATTGCGTTAATTGTATCTTTATATCCAAGTGCTGTAGCGACATCTTTTGCTACAAAGAATATTTTGCCTTTAATATCCACTGTTCTGATTTGACCGAATTCCTCACTGTTGAAAATTTGTAAATTGTTTGTCATATTTTTAATTACCTCTTTCTTTTAATTTAATTATTTTTGTATTTGTATTGTTTGACTTACAAGGCTGATGAAATTTTTACACTCCTTAAAGGTAGGGTATACCTTGCCCTCTCCTTTCTATTGTACTCCTTATGTATCTATTACTCTGGCCCATCTCGAATGATAATATCCACTCCTTTCTGTCTTCTTATATTATAGCATGATGGAATGAGGTTTGTAAAGTAAGAAATAAATATATTTTAAGAAGGTGGAAATCATAATAAAACTTTAGAAAGCAACTGAAGCAGAAGGCGAATATGCAGATAAGATTAGAGAAGAGTTGTTGAGAAAACCATCTGTTGGAGCAATTGAAAGGAATAAGAGGGCACAAGAGTTGTTGAAGAAATTGAGACGTTAAGTTTTTAGTTTGGTTGTTAAAATATATAAATAAATATATTAATTTTATTGACTTACTTTCTATTATTTGGTATAATTCAATTATCAAATAATATTGAGAGAGGATAGATTGTTTTTATGAAGATGGTTAGATCATCAAGAGGTAAAGGAAAAACAACTAAGACTAATAAATCTAGAGTTAAACCCAGAGTAAAAACAAAATTATGGAGAGGAGGAGTAAAAATGAACTCTGCAATAAAATCAGTTTCAGAAGAAGATGTTCAATTAACGTGTTTAACTGAAATTAGTAACATAATGCAGTCGGCAATTAAAAAGAAGGGTCTGACTTACGAGCAAGTAGATAAATCTTATGGATTGGTGAGGAAACACAATGTTAAACGAAAAAATTAAAGTCGTAATTGACACGAATGTTTTTCTTCATGGTATGGATCACAGAAATATTAACTCTGTAAAAATTATGAAACTAATTGAACAAAGAAAATTGGAATTATTTTTTGCTCAAGATACAATTGGAGAATTAGTATGGGGTATGAAAAATTTTGTTAGATATAATATTGACGATATAAAAACTAGAGTTATTGTATTACAAAATTTAATGACTTTATTTTATTATGGAAATTCAGTTAATACATTGGAAGTTAAATGTGAAAAAATTAATGATGATACTGATGAAATGTTTTTGAAAACAGCTATTAGAGGAGAAACTGAATATTTAATCAGTAACGACCTTGATAGTGGTATGCATTATGTTGATATTAGTGGCGTAAAAGTTGTAAACTCTGAAGATTTTATTAAAATGTATGAAGAATTGTTGGTTGGATAGATTTTGATTGATAGTTTTACAGGGGATAAAAATTGAGAGTAATTAACTCAATGGGCAAACTCCACCCTCCTCTGTATTTTATATATTTTTGATTTGTTAAGTGGAGTAAATAAAATATTGGAGGTAGAAAAAATGAGTAAAAATAATAAAAAATTTACATATGAAGAAGTTAAGAAAATTGTTAATGATTTAGGGTTTGAATTAATTAGTAAGGAATATTTAAATATAAAAGATAATCTTATTTTAAAAGATAAGGATGGATATTTTTATACATGTAGTTTTGACAGTATTAAACGAAATCATACTCCGAATAAATTTAGTGTATCTAATTCATACACAATTAAAAATTTAAAGAATTGGATAAAAATAAATAATAAACAATTTGAATTAATTAGCGATAAATATTTAGGTAGTCACAATAATCTAATATTTAAAGACTATGAAGGATATTATTTTATGATGTGTTCTGATAATTTACTGCATGATAATTTTCCTAGTAAATTTGGAAATCATAATCCTTTTACTTTCCAAAATATTAAATTATGGTTACAACTAAATAATATTCCGTTACAAGTGGTTAGTAATGAGTGTTTAACAACAACACAAGTTTTAATATTTAAAGACTATGAAGGATATTTTTATATAAGTAATTTTAATAACCTGAAAAGCGGATACAAACCAGATAAATTTAATAAATCTAACCCATATACTATTCAGAATATTAAATTATGGTGTAAATTGAATAATAAACCTTTTGAATTAATTAGCAAAAAATATTACGGCAACGTCAAAAAACTCAAATGGCAATGTTTAAAAGAAGAATGTAATGAAATATTTGATATGAATTGGGGAGATATCTCACAAAATAATGGTTGTCCTTATTGTGCAGGAGTGAAAGTAGGACTTTCTAATTGTCTAGCAATAAAGAATCCAAAACTCACTACAGAGTGGCATCCAATACTAAATGGTTCTTTAACACCTTGGGAAATTACTAGTGCAAGTGGTAAAATGGTATGGTGGCAATGTAAAAAAGGACATGAGTGGAGAACAAGAGTAGTAGATAGGAGCAAAGATAAGAATTGTCCATATTGCTCTAAATATGGAACACTTGCTTCTAAAGAATATAATTTGCTATTAATAAACCCTAGCCTTTGCGAAGAATGGAATTATGAAAGAAATCCTAAAAGACCAGAAGAATACACACCTGTGAGTGGTCAATATGCTTATTGGAAATGTAAAGAGTGTAATAATGAATGGAGATCACAAATAAGTAATAGGACAAATGGTAATGGATGTCCAGTTTGTAGTGAATCTAAAGGAGAAAAAGAGATTGATAAAATTCTTATAAATAATAACTGGGTTAAAATTATTCAAGATGAGTTTGACAATTTAAGTAATTTTGACAAATGTGATATAAATTATTTTATACAACAAAAAACATTCGATGGTTTACGAGGAGTTGGTAATGGTTTATTGTCTTATGATCATTATTTGCCAAATATTAATCTTTTAATAGAGTATCAAGGACAATACCATGATGGGACAGTATCAAATCAAACGGAAGAAGAATTTATGATTCAAAAAGAACACGACAGACGCAAAAAAGAATATGCAGAACAGAATGGATATAATTTCTTAGAAATATGGTATTGGGACTTTGAAAATATTGAAAGCATTTTAGAAAAATATTTATTAAATATGAGTACAATCATTGAAAATATCGTATTAGTATAAATAAAAACAAAAGAAAGAAGGAAAGTAAAATGGCAAACAATAAAAAACTTACTCTTAGTGCAGTTCATAAGGAAAATTCTAAATTTAATGAGAAAACAGTAGTTCCTCTTATGGATGGAAAATATGAAATGGTAGTAAATAAATATTTTAAGAAAACAGATATACCTAAATTAATAGGTGAATATATGTCAATTAATGAACAACTAAAAGAAAGTGGAACAAATATTGATGAATATACTGATAGTATTTATTTATTCCATATTTTAATTGTTAAATTCATGACTAATATTCCCCTTCCAGAAGATGCGGTAAGTTTAATTGCTTATATATATGAATTAATTAACTTGAATTTATTAAGTGAAATTATTGATGCTTTGCCAAAAGAAGAAGTTGATAAAGCAAGTGAATGGATTAAAGAAGTATTACATAAAATTCCAGAAGTAACCCCACAGATTATGGAAATGATTGTAAATAAAATGAATGTAGAACAAATAGTTGATGTAAACGATAATGTCGATAGTACAGTAATTTAAATATTAATATCATTTGAGAGTAACTTATTTATATTTGTTACTCTCTTTATTTACAATAAGCAATTTTTAAGGAGTGGTTTAATGTCCGTTTCTGGAGCGATTGATAATTTATTAAAATCAAGCAGTTTTATTAATCAGTTGAAAGCCATACAAGCGATTGCTGTTAGTGAATTACAGCAAGCAGTGAATGAAACAATATATGTTATTCCTGCATCTCCTAACTACGAGCGCACATTTTCCCTATTAAACAGTATAACCGCAGGAGATTTAATTGTTACATCAACTTCAATCCAATTTAAAGTATATTTTGACCATGAGAAAATGAGGCATACATCTCTATTTGGATCTACTAAATTGGGTATTGTCAAAGGAGCTTATGTTGATATTGAAGATTGGATGAATGATGGTTTTTCGTGGGGAGGAGTATGGGAAGGAGTTAATGATAGATTTCACGACAGAAGTGCGTCTCACTTTATGGAAAAGGCAATCGTAAAAATACAGGCAGATATAGTTGCAAGAGTTAAAACGGCAATTAATATAGAGGTCAGAAAATTAAATAGATTCAAGTAAATTCATTGTATTTAATTATGCAATATCATATACTATAAATAGTAATAAGTTACAGGATGTGATATGATGCAAAAATCAAAAATTCATATTGGAGACATTATTGGTTGTATAATAATACTTTTTGTAATCTATTGTATAATATCTCAATTATATACTAATATTAAAAAGAGTTCCAATCAAAGTAAATTACAAAAATATTGCAATTCAAATCCTAACAATTATATACAAGATATGGAAGATCAAGAGAAAATTCAAGATTTAAAGAAAAACATTCAAAGTAAATTTGAAGAACAGAAATTATATCAATAAAGTAAATCATTTTACCTCTCATTATGGGGGGTATTTTATTTGCCCTATTCTTGTGTATAGGGTTTATTTACTATCCCATAAAACTAAAAACGAGAGGTGGTTAAACTATGGCAGATGATTTTTCAGGTATTCTTATAAAAATAGATATTGCAAATTCACAAAAAATAATTAATACACAAATGACGGAAATTCAAAATTGGTTTAAGAATAACCATAATTTAAAAATAGATTTAAACATTAGTGATAGTGCATTAAAAGGATTAGAAAAACTAGGTAAAGAATTTGGAAATACAACGAATGGAATTCGTAGTGGTTGGAAAGATATTACCAGAGATATAGAAAAATTAAACAATATAAAAAACATAAAAATAGATATGGTTGAGAAGGATGGTATTTCAACTGCAGTTAAAAAGGTTGGCGAACTTAAAACTGCTACAGGTGAGACACTTCAAATTACTCAAAAATTAGTTAATATTCAAGATGAGGCTGGAAAAGTTATTGGTCAAAAATGGGTTGAATCCACTAAACAAATTCAAAAACTAAATCAAGATACAATAAATAAAATGGGGCAAGATTTAGCTAAGTTTAAAGCAGAATTTCAAAATAATGTTTTAAAATTAAACGGAAGCAAATCAAGTTCTTTTATAGATAAAAGTGCTTTAAACGAATTAAAAGCAGAACTTGGTGGTATGGATATTGGTAATTTTAAAGTACCTCAAGACTTAAAAGCTAAATTGGATGAAATTAAATCTTCTTTTGATACGATAAAAATATCAGCAGATAATGCGTCAAAAGGTACGGTTAAAAACTATACTGAAACTACAGAAGCGATACAAAAAGAAATTAGTTCAATAGATAGACTAATTAAAGAATATAGGGCAGCAAAAATTAGTGCTACAGAGTTTATGGATGCCGGATTAAAAATATACAATAGTGGTAAATTATCTGGAAATACTAATGCTGAATTAGACCAAAGAATTAAATTACTAAACGTATTGAAAACTGCTCAAAAAGAATATGATTCAGTAATTAATCAAGAAGGTAAAACAAATAGTAGTATTTCTAATAATGTTTACGCACAACAAAAACAAGCATTAGAAGGAGTTTATTCACTTTTAAAACAGAAAATGGACGCAGAAAAGAAAGGTCAAACAGAGTTAACTGCCCAATTACAAGAACAATTGAAAATTGAAGGACAAAAATATGCTCTTGCTACTAAAAACATTAAATCAGGAGGATTAACGGATTCTTCAAGAGAGATTGAATTATTAAACACAAAACTTTCTTTACAAACAGAATTAAATAATAGAAAAACAAAAGAAGTTGATATTACACGCCAAAACAATCAAAATAACGCATATGCACAATTGGAGCAGTCTTTAAAGAATATATTAGATTTATCTAGTAAAAAGATGGATGCAGAAAAAAAAGGGTATGCCGAATTAACTTCTCAATTGCAAGAACAAATTAGATTAGAAGGACAAAAATACGCTACTGCTAGACAGGATACTAAATCAAATGGATCATCTAATTCTTCTAGAGAAGTAGAATTTCTTAACCTAAAGAATACATTGCAAGCTGAATATAATAACAAAAAGGCAAAAGAAGGAGATATTTCTCGTCAAAATGCATTAGATAATCAACATTGGTTAAGTATCCAACAACAAGATTTTGCATCTCAAACTACGAAATTTGCACAACAAAAATCAGGGTTGTATAATACGTCTGAATTCGAGAGACTTCAAAGAGAAATGTCGGCATTAACCCCTACCACAGAAAATGTTAGACAAAAAGTAGATAATTTAAAGGCATCTTTTAGAAGTTTAGATGCGGAAGCAGTCTCAAATGGTTTAAATAATGCTAATAAGTCAGCAATGTCTTTTGGAGAATCCATCCAGGTCGCAGCTTATAAAATGGGAATTTGGTTAGGCGTTGGAAATTTAATTTTTGGGGTTATTTCCCAGTTAAAGGAAAGTCTGGTATTTTTAGCGGATATGAACCAAGGTTTTACTAATATGAGTCTTGAAATGACAGATGTAAACTTAAATTTTAATGAGATTACCCAATCTGCAAATAATTATGCTATAGCAATGGGAACAACTACAACCGCAGTAATGAGAGGTTTAGAGGTATTTTCAACCTATAATAGTACCCTTGAAGAGTCCATCAAAAAGACACAAGCAGCCGCAATTATGTCGAATATCACAGGGCAATCTATGACAGATAGTGCTGATCAATTAATGGGTACTCTTTCACAATATAGATTAGGAGCAGAGGATGCGTTAGGTATTGTAGATACAATAGCGTCTGTTGCTAGAAACTTACAAGTTGACTTTCCCAAGGCCGTTTCTGAAATTTCCAACGGGATGCGTACTGTTGGAGCAGTAAGTGCGGAAGCTGGAGTTTCTGTGCAAGAATTGTCTGGAATGCTCGGAACTCTTGTCGAAACTACTCGAAGATCGGGAAGTCAGGTCGCAAATGGTCTAAAAATGATATTTTCTAGGCTTGGAAATGTAGGGGAAGATACCAACCCAGAAGAATTTAAAAGTATAGAAAAGTCATTATATAATATTGGCATAACAATGAAAGATTCTGCTACCTCTATCAAGCCAGCATCTGTTTTGCTTCAAGAAATCGCGTCTCGTTGGTCGACATT
>Ga0209000_1000328_pt1 | contig 51916 bp, 40 predicted proteins | sample RifGroD2_FD_183998 | JGI IMG/M metagenome (GOLD analysis project Ga0209000, IMG submission 183998) | Groundwater microbial communities from Rifle, Colorado, USA - Groundwater D2 (SPAdes) (version 2) | ecosystem: Environmental > Aquatic > Deep subsurface > Groundwater | place: Rifle, Colorado... | reverse complement strand
AGCGGCGCAGTCGCCCAATGCGACATCTCCATTTTCTAAAACGAGCTGAACAGAAATGGCTTCACCCGGAACTCTGACTTTATTGAATCCAGGAGTTAGAGGTTCTCCAACATAGAAGAATCCACTGTTTTTAGCATCTTTCTTAATTGCTTTCTGATCGTCAAAATAGAAGCCTGTGTATGATTTGGTGAGAATGACGTTTTTAATTTTCATGTTATTTTTTTTGTCCTTTTTGTTGAGGTCTTCCGATCATTTCGCCATTCGAAACGGCATAAATATCATCAACTGTCATCTGGAATGTGATTTCTCTTCCCTCAGCTTTTGCTCTTTCTTCAAGTTTTAGTCTATGGAATAATTTAATGTCTTCATTGAATCCCAAATTACCGAATTCAAGGATTCTAACGGAACCTTCATTATCTCTTGCTGGAAGGATCTTGTTGGCATTGTGTCTGGACGGTGCGAATGGTACATCGATGACGCCTAGTTCGAAAGCTTTGACGGTACCTACTGCCAAGTCGCCTTGGCCAAGTTCATAAACCTTATCTAAAAGGCAATGAACTTCATTTTTAATTTGGAGTTCTTCCTCGGTCAATTTTTCAGATGAAGTGAACTTCTGATCCTTCAACAGGGAAACGACCATTTTTGACGCGCGAATACCGATTTCATTGATTTCCTTGGTTGGCACACCAATGGATTCAGAAGGTGTTTTTGTAATCATCTTGGTTGCTCCAGCAAGCGCAGCAACCGTGGATGCCATGGCGATCAAGCCTGTTGCAGCTGCTTCATTTCTAGGGAAACCGCCCATCCACTGATGAAACACTGTTGTCACAATCATATTTTGATAATGATATTTGTTTAAATATTCTTCAGTGAGTTCTTGAAGCATGTGAATAGATGCTACATCTTGGATGATATTGCCGCACTGTCCATAGCCGACGGTAATGTTTTTCACGCCCTGCTCTGCAGCAAGAAGCGCTTCAATGATACCGATGGTGATCGCGATTGAAGGGGGAACAAGCGTACCAGTCAGAGGACCGAAAGGCTCTCTATTGATGGTAATGCCGTGATCTTCATAGTAACCGACCAAGCGGTCGCAGTATTGCCAGTAATAAATTGAATCGGATAATGATATATTTTTTGCATAAGGCAAATTATAAGAAATGCCTCCGCCTTCATTGGAAGTCCAACCAGCTGCATGCGTGATTTCTGCAAGCAATCTGCCATCTGGAGTTCCGTGTCTTGCCTGCAGAGGAACATTGACTGCATCAAATACTTCCTTGCAGGCGTTCACACCGTAATTGACGGCAGGAAATCCATTTAACATCGATCTTCCTTCCTTTTGACTGACTCTGATGCCTTCTTCAGCTTCCATATATCTGTTTTGTCTCGTATAGGAATCAATCGTTGATGGTAAAAAGTCAGCTCCAGACTTCTCTAAATGTCTGAGAAGATCAATATGTTCGCTCAATAGCGCAACACCGGCACGGGGTTGAATATAAGTTCTTTTCTGATTCTTCGCTTCAATCATTTTCAATGCGAAGTTTTTATGAGGTGGAACCTTCTTCAAATTTTCGACTGCAATATCCAAATCAAGCAGTGGATCATTACCTGTCGGCCATGAAGCGAGAACCTCCTTGCGAACTTCTAAAAACTTTTCAAGCGACCATTTTTGGTTAACAAGTTGCATACATTCATTCTCCCTTGATTTCTACAATGCGTTTCTTCATGATTTTTAAAGCGATTTCCGGGTAATCCAAGGATAGAAGTCCCATTGCAGAAAGGATATAGTCTTTGTCTAATAAAAATTTAGGATTGACTGGTCTGAGTTCCATTGCTTTGGATTCCATCTGTGTTGCATGTTTAAGCATCGTTACTGGCTTTTTGCTGCTGATGACAGCACCGCCTGTACCGATAAAATAATTGGTAGCAGTTAAATCTTTGCCCACTTGGTAATACATCATGCCCAGTGGTGTATAAACATCCTTAAGAGTTCCGACATGTCTTGACATTGCAGCATCGATGCATTTTGCGGATAGGATATCTTCAACGGCGAAGTCAAAGTCTGTTTCAGGAATGAGATCGATATGATTGAAGCGTTTATTTGTTTCAGATACCATATCAATTCCATGCTTTTTCCAGTGAGCGATTTCTGATGGATTCATCTGGTGCAGAATGCCGAGTGCTGAGTAGCGCATACCCAAATCGCCTTCGACAGTTCGTTTTGCGAAAGGCTCTTCAAGTCCTGATAGAATGGCGTTTGCCTGTTTAGGAAATCCATTGGCCATCGAATAGATGTCCGTGGTTGCTCCACCGACATCAGCAATCATCAGATCGCCTAAGCCTGGTTCATCATCGAATCCCTTGGAAAGAAGCTCTGCAGCCATTAAAACAGCATTCGGAGTTGGAAGAACGACACGATCGATAATCTTTTCAACCTTCTTGATGCCTTTGGCTTCAATGATGTTTTTAACGAAGATTTCTTTAATTTTATTTTTTGCACTTTCGATATTGAGCACATTCAATCTCGGCATGACATTTTCGCAAATATAAAAGTCTTTCTTCGCGCTTGATAAAATCTCTTCGATTTCATCCTGCGCGTCCTTATTGCCCGCAAAAATAATCGGAGCTTTTATATCCGATTTTGCGAGTTGTTTTGCATTGTGAATCACACATTCCTTATTTCCGCCATTTGCTCCGCCCGCAAGCAAAATAATGTCAATTTTTTTATCCAGGATGCTTTGCACTTCACGATTGTTGATATTATGTGATAAAACCAGTTCTACCTTTGCACCAGCGCCAAGACATACTCTTGCAGCTGCTTCGGTGGTCAGTGATTCAACCAGTCCGATCGCTGCCATTTTCAAACCGCCTGCAGCGGATGAACATGCAACGATTTTTTCAAACTTGATGATGGTTCCGAGTATCTTGTACAATCTAGATAGAGCGAGTTCATAGCCTTCGATGATGTTGGTTTCAACGGTTGTAACAGCTTTTGAGGTTGCGATAATGTCCATTTTATCGAGATCGACAGCAGTCAATTTCGTAAATGTGGAACCAAAATCTACCAATAAGTAGCTTCTCATCAATTTTCTCCCAAATCTGCCTTTATGGTTTCAAGTACATCATCGATGGTGACTCCAGGTGGATAGACACGGTTAAATCCCATGTTCTTGAAGCGTTTTTCAACTTCGGCAAAATCCTGTTTTCCTACCACTATATTTCCACCGACATAAAGCAGTATGTCGTCTAACCCAGCTTCATTGCATTTTTCTCTCATCCCGCGGCAATCCAGTTCCCCATGCCCATATAGTGATGAGACCAAAATTAAACGAGCCGATGTTTCGATTGCTGCGTTGATAAAATCTTCTTGTGACGATAACACACCGACATTGACTACATTATAGCCTTCACGGGTTAACGTAAACTCGATGATTCTATTTCCGACAGCATGAACATCAGCTCCAATTACTCCAATAACGATTGAATTCATTTTTTCCTCCGGTCATTTATGCCTTAAATTCTGTTTTCTACAAAAAAAATAAAACGCTTACATACACCTTGTATTTTAATACAAATACGTCAAAAAAACAACTGAATTCTATAGTTTTCTTTTTAGTATTTTTAATGTTATAATTGGATTGGGTGAAAACGATGAGAAATGTTGATTTAGGATTAATTACTAAGACCGTAAAAGACCTTGCATTGGATGCCAATTGTGAAATTGGCAAGTCTTTTTTGGATGTTTTAAGAGAAGCAATCAAAAAAGAGAAATCAGAAATAGGTAAAAATGTTTTAGAACAGATCGTTGAGAATGACGAAATAGCTAGTGCTTCGAGGGAACCTATGTGCCAGGATACTGGCATGGTTGTAGTCTTTTTGGAGATTGGATATGATGTGCATCTAAATGGTGATATTTACGATGCAGTCAACGAAGGTGTAAGACAAGCTTATATTGAGGGACTGCTTAGAAAATCAGTGACGAAGCATCCGATTACCAGAGGAAATTCGAATGATAATACACCTGCGGTGATCCATACGAAGCTGGTTCCTGGAGATCAAATCAAGATTACGCTCGCTCCAAAAGGCGGCGGAAGTGAAAATATGAGTTTGGTTAAAATGCTGATTCCTTCAGATGGTGTACCAGGCATTAAAAAACTGGTGTTACACACGATTTTTTATGCTGGAGGAAAACCTTGCCCACCCCTGGTTGTAGGGATTGGAATCGGTGGAAACCTGGAAAAATCAGCGATGATTGCGAAAGAAGCGTTGATGAGAGATATTCATGATATCAACCCGGATCCGGTTTTGGAGAAGCTTGAACGTGAATTGCTTGATGAAATCAATGAGCTTGGCGTTGGTCCGATGGGCTTTGGCGGATCAACAACGGCGCTTGCAGTTAAAATTGCTGCGTATCCATGCCATATAGCTTCCTTACCGGTTGCCATCAACATCCAATGCCATGCTTCCAGACATAAGACTTCAATCATCTAAAAGGAGATTATCATGATCAGATTACATACTCCGGTTAAAGATTCAGATATTAAAAAACTTAAAGCAGGTGACATTGTTTATTTCAATGGAACGATCTTCACGGGAAGAGATGCAGCGCATCAACGCCTTGTAAATACATTAGATAAGGGTGAAAAGCTACCCATAGATTTCCATGGTCAGGTCATTTACTATACAGGACCGACACCAGCTAAACCAGGAAGACCAATCGGATCATGCGGGCCGACATCAAGCTATCGCATGGATGCGTATTCAACTCCCTTGATGAAAGAGGGCTTGAAGGTGATGATCGGAAAGGGAGACCGAGGCGCTGAATTCATCCATGACATGATTCAAGAAAAAGGCGTTTATCTTCAGGCCGTTGGCGGAGCAGGAGCGTTATTATCCAGAAAAGTCAAAAAAAGCGAAGTTGTCCTTTATCCGGATTTGGGTGCTGAAGCGATCTACAAGCTTGAGGTTGAAGATTTTCCTGCAATTGTCACTTATGACATGCACGGTGGGAATTTAATCGTTGATGAAGTCAAAAAATATCAAACAAAACAATTGGAAGACTAATATCTAAGCATATTGGTCTTTTTTTGAATGGTGAATCGCATAAAAATTACTTAAATTGTTGTATAATGTCAATTAATAATGGATATTTTAATTATCATGTTCAGAAAGGAACTGATCGTATGAAAATTATTAAGCTCGTGTTAAAACTCGTTCTTTCCCTTATTTTATTAGCTGTTCTATTGGTAGGCGTGCTGACTGTTTTCGAATATAAACCGGAAGATGTTGAAGTCATAGACATAAAAGATAATCAAACAGAGCTTGTACAACTCGATCAATCCATGACCTTCATGAGTTTCAATATCGGTTATGCGGGTCTTGGTAAAGATGAAGACTTTGTCATGGATGGAGGGAAGAAGGGCCGTCCTGATAGCAAGGAAGTCGTTGAAGCTTATCTTGAAGGCATTCAAACCGCTTTATCAGAGTATCCATCTGACTTTTATTTGCTCCAGGAAGTTGATATTCAATCGAGAAGAAGTTATAGAATCAATGAACTTGAGTTGATTCAAGAAGGTTTAGGATCATCCTACAGTTCGCAATTCGCATACAATTTTAAAGCATTGTTTGTCCCATTCCCATTATCCTTGACAGATTATATCGGTTATGTCGAAAGCGGAATCACAACCTATACGACATATCATGCGGAAACAAGCACGAGATATCAGTTTCCAGGAGCGTTCAGCTGGCCGCTCAGAGTCGCAAATTTAAAGCGTGCGATGATGGTGACTTACCTGGATATCGAAGGCAGTACCAAGAAGCTTGTTGTCGTCAATTTGCATATGTCCGCTTATGATGGTGACGGTTCCTTAAGGGCACAGGAAATGGAGTTCCTAAAGACCTTCATGGAAGAGGAATACGCACTGGGTAATTACGTGATTGTCGGTGGTGATTTCAACCAAACATTCCCAGAAGCGGAAGGTGTCTATGATGTACAAGAAGGGTTCTATGTCGCATACCCGATGGATAGTGATTTTCTACCTTCAGGATACACTTTTGAAGTTGATATCACCAGTCCATCCAACAGATTATTGAACCAACCCTATGATCCATCAGATGCAGGAACACAGTATTATATCATCGATGGTTTTATCGTATCTGATAACATATTGGTGGAAAAATACGAGATCTCGCAAGATGCTGCCAGAGCGATGACTGTCGATCTCAATTTTGAGCATTCCGACCACAATCCAGTTGTTATTAAAATCAAACTCATCCCCTAGGAGAACATATGAAAAAACAAGATATCGCAGCACTTAAAAACGAAGTGTTTGAACTCGCAGGAGAAATTATTAAAAAGTATGATTCCAGACTCGCGGGATCTAAGGAAAGCATAGAGACTGCAGATCTGTTAGCAGAAAGAATGAAGGGGTTTTGCACATCGACCGGAACAGATGATTTCAAGGTATATGAAGGCGCATTTTTAGGTTGGATCAGAATCTTGGTAGCAAGCTTTTTGGCAGGCATTATCTTCCTTTGGCTGAACCAACCGCTCATCTCTTTGACACTCGCATTCATCAGTATTTTAATTTTGATCATTCAGTTTATTTTGTATCTACCATTGCTGGATAAGCTTTATCCGAAACGCAATGCGAGAAATGCATATGGCATTATTGAGCCATTACACAGTGTTAAACAACAAATCATCATCAGTGGTCATCACGACAGCGCACATATTTTCAACTTTTTTATACACCAGCCGAAATGGTACAACATGAGAACAACGGGTTCAATCGCACTCGTGATTTCCATGATGTTGCTATCCATTGTTTTATCGATTTTTCCTGATGTTTTTTTACTTCAAATCATCATCAAAATTTTTGTATCTTTAAGCTTTTTAATTGTTGGACAAATGTGGTTTTTCGCAAGTAAAAAAGGAACACCAGGAGCTGGTGACAATCTGGTAGCTTCAGCGATTGCACTATCCGTCGGACGCTATTTCACCAAGCAAAATACACTTCAAAACACGAGACTCATCATCGCTAGTTTCGACGCTGAAGAAGAGGGATTGAGAGGTGCCAGAGCGTTTGCAAAACAGCATGAATCTCTAATCAAACAGTACCCGACTTATCTCTTGAATGCTGACTGCTTGTATAATGAAAATGAACTATTTTTCTTAACGAGTGATCTAAATAATACAGTCAAACTAGACCGTGAACTTGCACAAGATCTTGTTGCTATCGCATCAGAAATCGGAGTTAAAACCTATACGCAGGACTTAGCGTTTCTGACTGGTGGAACCGATGCTGCAGAGCTTGCCAAAAAAGGTGTGCATGCAACGACAATCATCGGCATGCCTTGGACAAATTCCAATCGAAGCGCAGTCTATCACACATTGAATGACACACTCGATCATGTCAGTCCAAAGGTGATTGAAAACACCTTGGAAATCTTCATCAATTATATTGAAAAAAAGGATAAAACCAGTTCATAATTTTCCAATTTGAAATCAGAGGAATGGATAAAAACGTCCTCCTTTTTCTTATAGTTCACGATATGTTATAATAAGATTGAATATCAAATCCAACGAGGTCGACATGAAAGAAAAAACGAAGTCATCAAAGATAGTATATCAAGGCAAATTTATGAACCTTTTATTAGATCAAGTCGTCCTGCCGGATAATACAGAAGGAGAGCGCGTCTTCATCAAACACCCAGGCGGTGCAGCTGTGCTTCCAATCACTACAGACAACCGTTTGATCTTGGTTAATCAATACCGTTACCCCATTCAAGCCATCAGCCTGGAAATACCGGCAGGGAAAAAGGATCATGTTGGTGAAGATAGTCTCGAATGCGCAAAAAGAGAACTGGAAGAGGAAACAGGATACATCTCCAACGACATCAAACTTCTATATACTATGCACCCTTGTGTCGGTTATTCAAATGAAGTTTTAGATTTGTTCATCGCAAAAGATTGCGTACCGATCAAGAACCCAAAATCCATGGATCAAGATGAATTCATCGAAGTCGAGCTTTTCACTGTCCAAGAGGCTAAAGAACTACTTTTGACAAAACGTATTACTGATGCGAAAACCATCATCGCGATTCAAGCATATTTGGCGATGACTCAATCCATATAGGGAGACATGCAAATGAAAAGAAGAAATATTGACAAAAGACAGGATTTTTTAATGAACCTAGCCAGACCCTTTGTTCGCATTTGGATGAACAAGGATACAAAACGTATTGTTCACTTGGACGAAGGTGTCAATTTAAGGCGTAAAGAACCATATATTCTATTATCCAACCATACTTTTTTATTTGATGTCATTCATGTGCCTTTGTTATGTAAAAAGGTGCCTTTTATTGTCGCATCGCAGGTGCTATTTAAGAAAAAGTCCACGAGATTCTTAGTGACGCATATTGCCCATGTCATCGCCAAATCCAAAGGAACAAGCGATACAGGGACTGTCAGAGAGCTGATTGGGGCAGTCAAAAGAGGATACCCGATTTTGATATTTCCTGAGGGAGATACGACTTTTTACGGTGAAACGAACTATATAGAAGAATCGACGATGAAATTGATTAAGAAATTAGAAATCGACGTTATCACGTGCAATGTCAAGGGCGGTTACTTGTCGAAACCCAGATGGGCGACAGGTAAAAGAAAAAACAGACGTGCTGAGTTTACCTATGAGCTCACGATTCCTAAGGAAACAATCAAGGACTTGACTGTTGATGATATCAACGGCATCGTTAAGAAAGCACTCTATAATAACGATTATACGTATCAACGAACGCATATGATTCCCCATCCAGGAAAAACCTTGGCTGAAGGAATGGAGAACGTGGTCTATGCCTGTCCGTTCTGTGAATCCATCGCCACCATCAAAACTGAAGGAAACAAAATTCAGTGCACGAGCTGCGGACATGAAGGCTTTGTCGATTCCTATGGATTCATCCAAGATTTTAAGTATGATAATTTGATTGACTGGGATAAGTTTCAAAAGAACTATCAGGATCAACTTAAAAACTCAACAATTAAAACAACCGGTGATCTCTTTTTCTTAAATCCGGAAGAAGCGCACATGGATGAAATCGGCACTGTGAACTTTGAATATAAAGATCACTCATTTTGTATCTCAGGTGCTTATGAAGAAATCATCCCCATCCAAGAAATCAGCAACGCAATCATTACATTGAGAAGGGATTTTGGCTTTCTCTACCAAAATAAAAGCTATCTTGTCAAGCTGAATCAGTATAGTGCTGCATTTTTGCGTATTGCTCAAAATAAATATTAAGAAAGCGCTTTTATTTGATACATTTCAATATGGGATTGGCGTATAATATAAGTAAACATACGTTCAATTTTATAAGGAGAGAACTTCAAAATGGAAATGACAGCCATTATTAAAGAAACACGCGCAGCAGGCTTAAAAATTGTTAAAAAACAGGTACCGGATCAGCTTAAACCTGATGAAGTATTGGTCAAGGTTATTGTCACATCAATATGTGGAACTGACGTTCACATTTATAAATGGGACAAATGGAGCCAGGGAAGAATCAAACCTCCGCTAACGACTGGTCATGAGTTTTGTGGAAAGGTTATTAAAATAGGAAGCAAAGTAACAAAAGTCAAGGTAGGAGATGTTGTTTCGGCAGAAACACACATCGTCTGCGGCGAATGCGAATTCTGCAAGCGCGGCGAATACCATATTTGCAAGAATACAAAAATCATCGGTGTTGATACCGATGGCTGTTTTGCTGAATATGCAAAAATGCCGGCATATAATTTGATTGTGAACAATTCAGGCATCGATCCAAAGTTCCTATCCATTCAAGAACCTCTTGGAAATGCAGTGCATACGATGCTTCATTTTGATATTAAGGATAAAACAGTTGCTGTTGTTGGCTGCGGTCCGATTGGTTTGATGGGAGTCAATATCGCTAAAGCAGTCGGCGCGAAGAAAATCATTGCGATTGAAGTCAATGATTACAGAATCAAACTTGCTAAAGAACTTGGTGCAGACGTTGTCATCAATCCGCTTAAGGAAGATGTCATCCAACGCGTTTTTGAAGAAACGGATGGAACAGGCATTGATGTTGTCACTGAATTCTCCGGTAACAAGCAAGCGATCGAACAAGCATTCAAGTATGTGAAGCCAGGTGGAAAGATGTCCATGCTCGGTATTGTTCCTTCGAACATTGAAATTGATTTATCCAATGATGTCGTTTTTAAAGGGATTACCATTTATGGAGTTGTCGGAAGACTTCTTTTCAAGACATGGGATCAAGTTACAGAACTTGTACAAAGCGGCAAATTAAATTTAGATAAGATTATTACACATACATTACCCCTAAAAGACATTGAAAAGGGTATGGAAATCATGATATCAGGAAATAGCGGGAAAGTTGTACTCATCCCCTAAAAGGAGGAAGTTATGTCATATTTAGATATCAAGGTCAATCAATTGAAGAGTGAAGGGCTATACCGAGTTCTACCCATCAATGAAGGTCCTTGTGAAGCGGTCATTAAGTTTAAAGGAAGAAGAGTCATCAACTTATCCGCAAATAACTATTTGGGATTTGCGAATCATCCTAGACTTAAAAATGCAGCAATCGAAGCAATCGAAAAATATGGAATCGGAGCAGGAGCAGTGCGTACGATTGTAGGCAATATGGATATCCATGAGGAATTGGATAAAACCATCGCAAAATTCAAGCACGAAGAAGCCTGTGTCGTCTTTCAATCCGGGTTTGCATGCAACGCAGGAGTGATTCAAGCGATTACAGATGAGCATGATTTGATCATCTCTGATGAACTGAATCACGCATCCATCATTGATGGCGTGAGACTTTCCAAAGCGAGCAGAGCAGTCTATAAGCATAGCGATATGGAAGGCTTAGAAAGCATACTGAAAGAAAAAAGAGATGCATACAAGAATGTTTTGATCATTACAGATGGTGTCTTTTCGATGGATGGAGATATCGCCAAGCTCCCCGATATTGTCAGGCTTGCAAAAAAATATAATGCGTTAACCTATGTGGATGATGCACATGGTTCCGGTGTTCTTGGTAATTCAGGACGAGGAACAGTCGATCATTTCAATTTGCATGGACAAGTGGATTTTATTATTGGAACCCTTTCTAAAGCCATTGGAGTTGTCGGTGGATATGTGTGCGGTTCAGAAGCATCCAGGGAATGGCTGTTGCATAGAGGAAGACCCTTGCTGTTTTCTACAGCGATGATGCCCGCTGCTGCAGGAGCAATCATTGAAGCGTTCCACATGCTAGAAGAATCAACAGAATATACCGACAGACTTTGGGATAATGCAAGGTATTTCAAGAAAAAGTTGAAGGCATATGGATTTGATATCGGACACAGCGAAACACCCATTACGCCGATCATGATTGGCGATGAAGCGAAGACAATTGAGTTTTCCAAAGAATTACTCACAAGCGGAGTTTATGTTTCAGGTATCGTATTTCCAACAGTTCCGCTTGGAAAAGGCAGAATCAGATGCATGGTATCAGCCCTTCATACGCATGAGCAGCTGGATACAGCAGTAAAAATCATTTACAAAACAGCACAAAAACTTGAATTAATCGCCTAGTTTATTCTAGGCTTTTTCTTTGAGATTCAAAAGAGTCAAACAATCAATACAAATCGCTTTATAATGTGGTAAAATTTGAGTAAAGATATATCTTTTCCTGGCGAGGTAAATTATGATCAAGCAAGAACAAATTGCAGAAAAACCCATTAAAGTTCAGCATCTAGGTCCGTTTGTCGTGGATCAAACGCATGCGCACAACAGCTATCTCATTTTATCTGATGATGCTGATATTTTAGTTGATGTTCCTCCGATTCAAGTTTTTGATTTGCTCAAAATCTCTTTGAATAAATTTATTGAGATCAACGAATTGACGCACATGATTATCCAACAAACACATATATCTTCAGCAAATGTGATCATTGAATTGATTGATGAAGGATTTAAAGGAAAAATCCTTACCAATCAATATTTGGCTCGACAAATCAGAAATTTAAATATCCCAATTGAAATCATTTGTATAGAAGATGCTCAGTATAGAATGAATATCGGTAAAACCATGTTCATGGGATTCATTCCGATGATGTTTTTACCCATTCCACAAATGTTCATGACCTATCTTCCGACGGTTCAAACGCTATTATCCTCAACATTATTTAGCAGTTTTTACTCCAAAGCGGATGCATCCATTGATGAAATCAAGAAATCACTATTTCAATACCACCGCTTGATGATGCCATCAAGTGACTATATCAAGCCAGTTTTATCCCGGGTAAACAGTCTAATGATCAAGCAGATATTTCCGGCAGCTGGGTACCTGATTCAACCTGACAAGATTGCTGATATCATCGAGTTTGAATCCTCCCTGGATTTTTATAACAATGCCCAGGTTTTCAAATACGGTTATGAGGCAAAGAAGGAAACCAATTACATCGAAATCATCAATCATATGATTGTTATTTTACAAAAACACTTCTCAAACATTGAAATCCTCAATACATTTGTTGGCACCAAATTAAGTTTATCCAATGATACCTTGGTATTGAAACGATCTGTTCTTGAAGGGTATAAGCTTTGGAATGCATTCTTCGATCATATTTATGTAAAAAAAGGAATCATGTGGCTATCCATTTTAGAACCGACGGTGAATAAGTATTACACCGATTATGAAATAGAAAAACCTACAGTCTACAGATCTTTATTTACAACCATGGCGATGCAAGTTCAAAATTTAGGCAAAGCAAAATCTGAGCTTGAAATTCATTTGGAGCAGTTGAAGAACCAGGTTGAAAAAACAAAAGACCAAATTTTAAGATGTCCGATTACCAAATTGTTCATTGAATCTGTATTGAGAGAGATTCTTGCGCAAGATTTATCTATAAAGCAAGAAAAACCTCAATTAAGAGGTATGATTTTGGTTCAACTGGATCAACTGAATGATATCAACAAAAAATATGGTAAAGATGCTGGTGATGAAGCCATCAGAAATATGGCTTATCAATTGTATCAGGTAAAGGATAGGGAAACCCAGCTTTATAAACAAGCAGGTCCAGGCATCATCATATATGAAAATAATGTAACTGAAGAACAATTGCAGAAAACTGCGGTTTCAGCCAGAAACTCAATCAATGATTCCAATTTATTCATTGAAAAGGTTTCAGCATCTGTCAGCATCGTCAGCGATAGCGAGATTAACCGAACTCTTTCTATTGAGGATCAGGTCAAAGCGATGTTTTCATTGCTAGAAAAGAGAATGATTTTTGCTAAGCATAAAGGACAGGGAGAAATCATTGATCAGAAAACCGAATCCAAGGTTTTATCAGAAGGTTGCATCCTTCTTGTCGATGAGGATGAAGTCAATAGAAACATGCTGTTTAGAATCTTCAAGCGTATCAATTTTGATGTAAAATTGGCCAAAGATGTCGAAGAAGCATTGGAATTGATCAACATTTATCCGATCGATATCATCATTTCAGAAATCAATTTGTCAAAAATTGATGGATTTTCTTTGAAGCAGACATTGAATGAAACAAAAGACTATAAAAAGATTCCGTTCATTATGGTTTCTCACAATAAAACGGTTGAAAATATCAAACGAGGAAATACGCTTGATGTCGACCTAATTTTAGCGAAGCCGATTGTTCCTGAGGAAATTGTCGGCATTATCAAGCGAATCAAGGACAGGAAGTATAGTTTATGACTCTTGAAATCGCAAAATACATCGTATATTCTTTCGCAGGAATCGCTATACTGCTCGTATTATTGATTGCCATACAAAAAGCGAATAATCGTAGATCGATTTATCTTCAGGGATTGGCGAGAGACTATTTGTTCAAGATTTATTTTGATCATGAGCCTGTCAAAATGCCTTTGACGAATCGCTTCTTTTTTGATGCCTATATCGATGTTGAAACGCAAGTGGAAATTGATGCCTTTGTCAGAGAAGAAGTTGTTTCAGATATCAGAGAAACAAGATTTTGTAAATCCCAGATCAAAAAACTAAAAAGTCATAACATATATACTAGACGAAAAGCCATTTTTTACGTCAGCGCGCTTAAGACAGAAGAGTCGAAGAAATTACTCTCTGAATTGCTCAAGAATGAGAAAAATGCAAGTGTCCGCTTCTATATCGTCTATGCTTTGAAAGATGTCATCGATCATGATATTTTTAAGACAATCGTTGAAACACTCGTTCATGCAGATCCTTCCTATCAAAGGTGGATTTATGCCCTTCTGAAGAATAACTACTATATAATATCTCCTTTTGTGGATGAATATTTCAATGATATACGTCAAGCTGTGCAAAAAATGCTCATTCACTTGACTTCATTCCATGCAGATCCTAAACTAAGAGATTATACCATGAAGTTATTCAAGGAATCCCTTTATGAACCTGAAATCAAACTCAGCGCACTCAGTGCAATCGCAATCATGCATCCCCAAATGATTGCGAATGATGATTTCTGCAAGAATCAGGAGGATTCAATTAAACGCATTGCAATCAATGCAGCTTCCAACATGGTTAGTCAAGACATGGTTGATCATTTGCTGAGATCCATGGATGGAACTCCTTTAGATACGGACCGAACCAAGGCTTTATCCCGAATCACTTATGAATCAAAAACACTTTTATTGTATGTTTTGGATTTTTACAATACCGCAAAAAATGAATTTCAAAAGAAAGCCATTGCAAGGGTTCTTGCTCATCAAATTGATTACCTGATGCTTAAAATAAAATCTAAGGAATATGCCTATATTTCTCAGATTATTGAACGGATGATGGAACTGAAAATCATCGAAGACTTCATGGATTTCATGAATCACAACAAGGATGCTGAAATCGAGCGTCAAATGATTGTTTTGATCAAGAAACATGCATGGCGCGATCCCTATCTCATGGAAGAGTTTTCTATATATTTGAGTCAGGGGATATTAAGCAAGATCGGAATGATTAAAAAAAGTCAGCCAGTCACGAAGAGGGAAAAGGCTCCTGTTGAAAAGAAAAAAACAGTATGGATTCTGTTCTGGAGCATATTCGCCATTCTCTTTTTTCCAGCAATCTATTTCATCACGCGCTTCCCAATGATTATGAGCGGCGAAGTGAACACATTTGAGTTCATGATCGTCAATTTGAACTATTACCTTGTCATTTACTTCATCACCATCAACTCCATCTATTTAATTCTCTTAACGATATCAGTCATCGGTGCTGAAGAACGGCTCAGCATGTGGCAGATCAAGAAGCAAACATTACTCTTTGAACGTGATTTGCTTCCAAGCATTTCCATCATAGCACCAGCTTACAATGAAGAAAAAACAATCATCAACAGCGTTACTTCCTTGTTGAATCTAAAATATCCTAAATATGAGGTTGTGGTTGTCAATGACGGATCTAAGGATTTGACGATTGAAACCTTGATTGAGCATTTCAAACTGGAAAAAAAACATCCATTCTTTAATCTTCAACTCAAAACAAAGATGCTTCGCGGAGTTTATGTCAATAAGCACATACCGAACTTGATTGTCATCGACAAACAAAACGGCGGTAAGGCAGATGCTTTGAATCTTGGAATCAATGTCGCAAAAAGCGACTATATCTGCGGTATTGATGCTGACTCTCTATTGGAAGAAGACGCGCTCCTTAAGCTGATGAGCATCACATTGGATAACACAACCGAGCATATCGCTCTTGGCGGCAACATCGTTCCTGTGAATGGATGCATTGTTGATAAGGGCAAGATAGAAAAACCAGGCTTAGGTAAGAATACACTGGTGAGGTTCCAGACTTTAGAGTACTTGAGAGCCTTTACAACGGGTAGAATCGGCTGGTCTAAATTGAATAGCCTTCTGATTGTTTCAGGTGCTTTTGGCTTATTCCAAAGAAAGTCCCTGATTGAAACTGGCGGGTACTTAACCATCAGCGGGGATTTGAAAAAGGATACCGTCGGTGAAGACATGGAACTTGTCGTCAGATTAACCTATCAGGCATTGACTAAAAACAAGAAATACCGTGTGGATTACGTGCATCATGCGAACTGCTATACGGAATTACCTTCAGATTTAGGAAGTTTTTTCAAACAAAGAAACCGCTGGCAGCGCGGTTTACTAGATATCTTGAGTTATCATCGGAAGCTATTATTCAATCCCACTTACAAACAACCAGGCATGATTGCCTTCCCTTATTTCTTTATTTTCGAAATGATGGGGCCTTTCTTTGAAGCTATCGGATATTCCGCCTTGCTGATTGGACTCATCCTTGGTATACTGAATACACCCCTAGTGATTATTTTACTAGTCGTTACCATTGGTTATGGTATCGTCATTTCTCTGTTTTCTTTATTGATTGCAGAAAGAAAAACAGTATTTTATTCCAACAAAGAAACAATGATACTCATATTGATGGCGATTATCGAAAATTTCGGGTATCGCCAGCTTGTCAGTTTGCACCGAATCCAATCAACATTTTCAGCACTGCGTGAAAATCATGTTTGGGGTAACCAGAAGAGACAGGGATTTCAGAAGAAATAAGGTGAACTAATGAAAAGCTTAGAACAGTTGAAATTGATGTTTGATCATTTCCATGAAGCGATATATATCGTTGATATCAATCGAGAAATTTTGTTTTTCAATATCATGGCCAGCGAAATCAGCGGATTTTCGCAAAAAGAGATGACCGGATTGTTTTGTTATGAAAATAAGTTAAACCATGTTGATGATTTTGGCAATCATCTTTGTTTTGAAGGCTGTCCATTGGTTGAAAGCATTACCAAAGACATGGTTACAGATCATTTTGTTTATTTGCATCATAAAAAAGGACACCGCATCCGCGTTCATGTCAGAGCTATTCCGTATAAAGAAAACGGAGAAATCGTTGGAGCTATCGAAGTCTTTACCGATGAAACACAAAAGAATTTGATGCAGCAGGAGCTTGAAATTCAGAAAAATATCGCACTGCTTGACCCGTTAACCGGATTATTCAACCGCAGATTTTTATCTGACAGCTTTCCAAAAGTCCTTTCAGCATCTGAAAACCCAGGTACGCTTGGTATTCTAATGATTGATATAGATCACTTCAAAAGGGTCAATGATCAATATGGACATGCACTCGGTGACGAAGTGCTCGTCACTGTGAGCAACACCATCAAATATAACTTGCGCGCGAATGACTATGTGGTTCGGATGGGTGGTGAAGAAATCTTGGTTCTTTTGAGCAATATTGATTCCGAATCCTTGGTTTCCATCTCTGAAAAGATGAGAACGCTTGTTGAAGCGTCTGAGATTAAAAACCAGGATTCAAACATTTCTGTAACGGTTACGATTGGTGCGACGCTTCACTATAAGAATGAAGTGCTGATGGAATCTGTAGACCGTGCAGATGATGCGCTTTATGAAGGTAAAGCAAATGGACGTAACCAAGTTGTCGTCCACTAACACGGTCCTAAAAAATAGTTTTAATTTCAAATCATTTATGCTATAATGAACTTAATAAAAAATGAGCAGGTGCGTATCGATATGGATGATATTAAACGTTTTGATCTAGATAAAAAGCCAGTTCGGGAAAAGTTTTTCTTGACTCCAATCGCTTGGCTTTTAAGCTTCCCAGATATTTGGAAACGAAAGCTTAAAGTCACGAAGGTCAACATGGATGGCTTAAAGCCTCCTTATATACTGCTGGCAACCCATCATTCTTTCCAAGATTTCAAAGTCACTACAGCTGCCATATTTCCAAGAAGGGCGAACTATATCGTTGCCATTGACGGCTTTATCGGACGAGAATGGCTGCTTAGGAATGCCGGCGGCATCTGCAAAAGAAAATTTACGAATGATTTGAAATTATTCAAGCAAATCAAATACTCTCTGGAAACCTTAAAAAATATCGTTGCAATCTATCCCGAAGCGAGATATTCGCTTTGCGGAACGACTGCAATCCTGCCTGATTCATTGAGCAAGATGATCAAGGTCTTGAAGCATCCTGTCGCGATGCTCAATATGCACGGCAATTATCTCACACAACCCGTGTGGAATCTTTCCATGCGGAAGCTTCCAATCGCAGCTGACTTGACACAAATCATCACCAAAGAAGAAATTGAACAGATCAGCGTTGAAGAAATCAATGAGCGCATCCATAAAGCCTTCGAGTATGACGAATACAAATGGCAGAAGGATAATCAGATTAAAATCGATTTCAAGGACCGTGCGAAGGGCTTGCATCATGTCTTATATCAGTGTCCAAGCTGTTTGACCGAACATGAAATGGATTCCGATTTGAATATGCTTTGGTGCAATCACTGCAAGAAGACCTATGAAATGGATGTCAACGGTTCCCTTAAGGCAACTGCTGGTGTCACGGAATTTTCTCATATTCCAGATTGGTATGAATTTGAAAGAGAACAAGTGAAGAAACAAATTCTAGAAAAGACTTACTCCTTTGAAGATGAAGTATCGATAGAATCATTACCGAATGCCAAAGGCTTTATTCCGCTTGGCAAAGGCAAGTTGATCCATGGGCGAAACGGATTCATCCTAACAGGCGATGAACTGGGCAAGCCCCTTCAAGTCATCAAGGAACCTCTGGCGATGTACTCCCTTCATATTGAATACGATTACATGAAAAAAGGTGACTGCGTCGATATATCAACCTTGAACGACACATATTATATTTACCCGCTGAATAAGAAAAACTGGGTCACAAAATTGCATTTCGCAACAGAAGAATTGTATAAATTGGATAAGGCTAAAATCACACAATCAAATCCAGTATCATCTCCAGAAAACACGTAATTGTTAGAATTTTACCATAAAAGGGCTCAGCCCTTTTTGTTTTTAATGATATAATGATGGAGAGGTATATTATGGAAATTAAATGCATAAAATTAAACGATTTAACTGAATCAATCTGTGAAAACAACTTTAAAGTCAGATACATGCTCCCAGGAGAAACTGCTGAGTTTATCAATAGAAAACATAAGGTCATCCATGAGGTGGATATAAGAGTTGCTTCACCGCACCGCGCAAAAGTCATTTGCCCGATCTTTTATGAATGTGGAGGCTGTGATTTTCTCCATATCAAATATAACGAGCAGCTTAGATTAAAGGAAGATTATATCCACAAGCTCTTTCAAAAATTCAATATCAGGACAACAATTCACCCGATGATCAAAAACGATGAACCGCTTAACTACCGCCATAAAGTGGTCGCTACAGCGACGACTTCTAAAAATAAGTTAAGACTTGGATTGTATCAGGAAAGTAGCAAGAATATCATTCCATTTTTGGATTGCTATATTCAGGATAAAGAATTGAACGAAGTCCTAAAGACAACAGAAAAAGTACTCAATAAATATAAAATGAGCGCTTACGATATCAATAAGGAAACTGGAATCATCAAGCATATCATGATGCGTAAATCATTGGCGAACGGTCAAATGCTTTTGGTCTTCGTGACAAACGGCTATCTGCTTCCAAATGCGAAGAAGATGATTCAAGAGATTTATGCAGCGCATCCGAAGATCATGACATTTGTTCAAAATGTCCATCTTAAAAAGACGCATTTGGTGCTCCTGGATGAAGAAAAGATACTCTTTGGAACAGGCTATATCGAAGATGAGATTGACAGCATCAGGTTCAGATTATCCTCGAAATCATTTTATCAAGTCAATCCGAAACAAATGATGAAACTCTATCAAAAAGCCATTGAACTTGCCCAGATTACAAAGGACGATATCGTGATGGATACCTATTCAGGCATTGGGACGATTTCACTGATTGCAGCAAAATCAGCAAAAAAAGTGATAGCAGTGGAAACCAATCAGACAGCGCACCAGGATGCAATGTTCAATAAAAAAAATAATGGAATCGCCAATATCTATTTCTATAATGACGATGTTTCCAATTTTATGTTGAATTTTAACGAAAAAGTGGATTGTTTGATTATGGATCCACCAAGAGACGGAGCATCAGAATCCTTCCTCAAGGCTGTTATGAAGATGGCACCAAAGAAAATTGTCTATATTTCATGCGAACCGGAAACACAAATTAGAGATTTAATGATTCTTAAGGATGCTTACCGGATCAAAGACATCCAACCAGTGGATATGTTTTCAAATACGGAACACTTAGAAAGTATTGCACTTCTAGAACTCAGTTATTCACTGTAAGCATGAAAGTAATATTTAAACAGTAACTTAATAAATAGATCGAAATTTGATATATTTGTAAAGGAGAATAATTGTGAAAAAGGATTATCAACAGCTGTTAAATGAAAGCGATGACTGGCTTAAATACGCGATTAGGCTCCATTTATTTCATGAGCCTAAGGAAACGCTTGTTGAACTTAGAAAAACATCTCTTAAAGATGAACGCATCCAAAAGTATCTTTTTGATATTTCAAATTTTCACGGCAGTCTGGTGACAAGTCACAAGAATCCTGATTTACCGATTCAAAAACTGCTGTTCTTATTGGATCTTGGATTTGACACTGAAATTCCAGAAATTAAAAAGGCAATTGATCAAATGCTTTTACATAAGGATGAAAATGGTGTGTTTCAGTCGATGACCAATGTCCCTAAACATTTTGGAGGAACTGGTCAGGATGTATTCAGTTGGTGTTTATGTGATGCACCTCTCCTTTTACTTGCCCTTTATAAAACAGGAGCAGATTATAATAAACTGATTAAACCAGGCATTGATTACTTGATTTCTCTCTGTCGCTCGAATGGTTTTCCTTGCGCTGTTTCTGAAGAACTCGGGAAATTCCGAGGTCCAGGCAGAAAGGACGATTGTTGCCCATATGCAACACTGATTATGGCTGACCTGCTGTCCTACATTCCGGAATATAAAGACTCTCCAACTGCACTAACTGCGGTGAACTCTTTGCTTGACCTATGGGAAAACAGCAATGAGCAGCATCCATATATGTTTTTTATGGGCACAGATTTCCGGAAACTCAAGGCACCTTCTTGCTGGTATGATTTATTAAGTGTTGCTGGAACTTTGAGCAAGTATAATTTCACACATCAGGATCCTCGATTTTTGGAAATGATGAAAGTAATTAGGAGTAAACAGAACGAAGAGGGATTATTTATCGCTGAATCTGCATATTTGAAAATGAAGGACTGGGATTTTGGTCAAAAAAAGATTCCATCTACTTATTTGACATATTTGTGTTACATGATTTTTGAAAGACTAGAACAGACAAAATGATGACTCCGTCGATTCGAGTTTGATTACATTGTTTATGATGAACTGATTTTGAGCAAATGTTTTGTTTTACATCTCCACAGTCATTTATCAATAACAAAATGAGAATCCTATCAAAAAATACTGAAACCAATTCTTACATAATGAATTGGTTTTTTTGTTTCACGTATATTTGGGATATAAAAGAGGAGTATGAGAGTAAAATAGAATTAAATAGTGTATCAAATAAATATAACTTAATTTGAAATCATCTGGAGGGTATGATGGGAAAAGGCATTTTTCGTTCTACCATACTACCGATTCTCTTTTTATTTGGTAGATTTACTTTTATTTCCATGACATTTTCAATCATTCTAGCGATTCTCTATGCTTGGCCTCAAGCATAAACTTAAAGACTCACACAAATAATTATTTTCATGAAAGGTTAAAACTGATGGAGAGATATCGCTTTGGTTCACACTTCTTGAAATTATCCATATTCTTTTTTGTATTACTCATCGTCAATTTTGTTATTGGACTTTTTTCCTATATGTTTACATTTGAGTCTTGGACTCCGATTCCCTCTGGTTTGTTTCTTTTTAGTTTGAGCGGATTAACGATGTACATTTTTTTGATGATTGTCGTTTCGCATCATCTAGAACGCATCTTCCTTAGCATAGTTGCCATCGCATCACTTGTTGTGATTTCCATCATCGCAATGTTTACTGCTGAAGAAGTCAACATATATCGGCAGGAAGGTTATGTCATTTATGTGCAAGAATATAGATTTCTGTTTGACGGTCATGATGATTTGTTCTTGAAAGAAAATTTTATTGTAGCAAAAAAGATAGGAACTGGTGAACAATCAGAAGAACAGTATTCAACCTACAGGATTCAAGATGGGATTTTATTTATCACAACCCATCATGAAGGTGGGTCTGAATACACCATCAGTATAGAATTGAATAACTAGAATGCTCGACATGAAAAGAAATATTTGTTGACATAGCTCAATGATTTACCATATTTAATATGTATCATCAAAAAAGGAGAACGAAATGACTTCATATGATGATTTAGAGATGTGGATACAAGACATGGTTGATTTATGCACGCCTGACCATGTTCATTGGTGTGATGGAAGCGAAGAAGAAAATCAAAGGTTCTTAGATGAAATGGTTTTAAATGGAAAAGCGATGAAGCTCAATCCTGAAAAAAGACCGGGATCCTATGCGTTTTTCAGTCATCCAACCGATGTCGCGCGTATCGAAAATAGAACTTTTATCGCATCGATACGTGAAGAAGATGCAGGTCCGACCAACCAATGGAGAGATCCAATAGAACTTAAAAAAACGATGACGAACCTTTATCGAGGCTCCATGAAGGGAAGAACAATGTATGTCATGCCTTTTATGATGGGACCTTTCGGCTCACCCCTCTCTAAAATAGGCATTCAGCTTACTGATAGCCTGTATGTCGTTATCCATACGAAAATCATGACCAGAATGGGAACGAAAGTGCTTGATGAACTGAAAATCAAAAAATCCTTTGTGCCCTGTTTACATTCAGTCGGATATCCCCTGCAAATGGGAGATATCGATCCTGAATGGCCGTGTGCTCCACTTGAACAAAAATTCATTGCGCATTTCCCGGAAGAAAAGTTGATCTGGTCTTATGGATCCGGATATGGCGGAAATGCGTTATTAGGCAAAAAATGCCTCGCTTTGAGAATCGCTTCAGTGATTGCTAAGGAAGAACACTGGATGGCTGAGCACATGCTGATCATGAAACTCACCAATCCTTCAGGCCAATCAAAATTCATCTTGGCAGCATTTCCAAGCGCTTGCGGGAAAACAAATCTATCGATGCTGATACCGACCATCCCAGGTTGGAAAGTTGAAACAGTCGGGGACGATATCGCTTGGATCTGGATCAAAGAAGACGGACATATGTATGCGATCAATCCGGAATCCGGATTCTTCGGAGTCGCGAAAGGAACATCATTCAAATCGAATGCGAACGCAATGCTTGCAATCTCTAAAAATACGTTATTCACCAATGTCGCGATCACGGATGATCATGATGTTTGGTGGGAAGGTATCGATGGTGAAACACCAGCGCATCTGATGGATTGGACCAAGAAGGATTGGAATCCAAAAAAAACAACACCGGCAGCCCATCCTAATTCAAGATTCACTGTATCCACAAGCCAATGTCCAGTCCTCGCCAAGGAATGGAACTCTCCAGAAGGCGTTTTGATTTCAGCCATTCTCGTCGGAGGCAGAAGACCAACAACAATTCCACTTATTCATGAAAGTTTTACCTGGAATCACGGTGTCTTCATGGGCTCCATGATGGGATCTGAGATCACAGCAGCATCTCTTTCTGACTCCTATGGAATGGTCAGAAGAGATCCTTTCGCGATGCTTCCTTTCATCGGTTACCATGTGGGGGATTACCTGAATCACTGGCTTGAGATGGGTCAAAGAACAGATGCTACCTTATTACCAAAAATATTTTATGTCAATTGGTTCAGAAAGAATCAGGAAGGTCAATTCCTATGGCCAGGTTTTGGAGAAAACTCACGCGTTTTAAAATGGATTTTTGAGCGATGTGACGGTAAAGGTAAAGCAGTTCCTTCACCAATCGGATATTTGCCTGCTCCTGGTGCGATTGACTTAAGTCATCTGGAAATCAAAGAAGAGCAGATGAAAGAACTATTTGAAATCAATCCCAAAGAGTGGCTATTAGAAATGGATGGACTCAAAAAGTACTATGATACCATAGGTAGTAAACTGCCTGATGCTTTAAGGTTTGAGTTATCTATGCTTGAAACAAGACTAAAAAATAGTCATTGATCGAGGTGACCATGAATAATCGACAACCATCCATCATCACTTGGCTTTTAGAAGGAGATATATCCATCCATTATCAAGTGCATAAAAGACTGCTGAATGCCAAACCAAGCGTTCTTTTGAGTTTGAAAGAAAGAATTCATCAAGAAGGATACGCAAAACAATATCTTCAACTTAGAGATGAGAAGACTTTCAAATGGGGAAACGGAATCTATTCTCCAAAGTGGATTTCAACACATTACACGCTTTTAGAACTTAAAAATATGGAAATCAATCCAATGATTACCGAATATCAAGAAAGTGTTCAACTTCTCCTTCAAAAGATGTGGTTCAACAAAGGTCAAGTCAATAAATTCAGGCACCAAGATATGTGTGTTGTCGCAATGATTTTAAGTATGGCTGCATACGGTAAACTTAAGCTTCCTGAACTAAGTGAAATGATCGATTACATTCTTGAACATCAATTTGATGATGGCGGTTGGAACTGCATGTGGGAGTCTGATAAAAATCCTACCCATAGTTCACTACATACCACGCTTTCTGTTTTGGAATCCTTGCATGATCTTGAACTGAATGGGTATTCTTATCAAGAAGATAGAATAAAAAAAGCAATTTTAAGAGGTGATGAATTCATACTCAGAAAAGAACTTTTCAGATCGGAACGCACCCATCAAATCATTCATCCATCCCTTTTAAATTTTCCATATCCCTCTAGGTGGAAATATGATATATTAAGAGCATTAGAATATTTTTCTAAAACTAATCATCCCTATGATACAAGGATGGAAGAAGCGATTTCCATCATTAAGGATAAAATGAAAAAAGATGGGACATGGGGATTGGGAACCGCACATTCCGGACTCACGCATTTCAAAATGGAGCATGGATTATCCAGCAGATGGAATACGTTACGTGCATTGAGCGTACTTAAAACTTATGATCCCACATACTTTCAAAAACTGATTAGCAGGTAAAAAAAACATGAAGAAAGACATTAAAAAACAAGCCATCATCTTTATCTTATTTCTAGGTATCATCAGCTTCTTTTCAGACTTCACGCATGAAGGTGCGAGAAGCATCTATGGACAGTACTTAAACGTCATTGGAGCGAGCGCTTTTATTGTCGCGTTCACCGCAGGTCTCGGTGAATTCATCGGTCAAGCGTTAAGACTTTTAACGGGTATCATCGCCGATAAAACAAAGAAGTATTGGACCATGATGATTCTGGGTTACGCAGTCAATTTATTAGCGATACCCTTGCTTGCTCTAGTCAAACCATCGATATGGTATGTTGCAGTCATTCTGATTCTTATAGAAAGAGTTGGCAAGGCAATCAGAAGTCCTGCAAAGTCAGCCCTAACCTCATTCACAGCACCGCATTTGGGTGCTGGAAAGGCTTTTGCCATCAATGAGGTATTAGATCAGCTTGGAGCCTTTCTAGGCCCTTTAATGGTGTTTTTCATTGTTAGCGCCAACAGTGAGATGGATGCACTTTCCAGATATCAGATGAGCTTTGCTATTTTGGGAATCTTTGCTATCGTCACGTTGATTTTATTATTCATCGCGAAATCAAAATATCCGAATCCGGAAACATTTGAGAAGCATGATGAGAAGATCAAAGATGGATTGAGAAAGAATAAAGCATTCATCATTTATATGGTAGCAATCAGCTTCATCGCGATGGGATTCGTTGACTATCCGGTGATTGCATATCATATGGATTCAACTCAGACGATTGCTGTGATTTATATTCCTCTTCTCTATTCATTCGCAATGGGAATCGATGCGATTTCAGCATTGATTTTCGGTATATTGTTTGATAAAATCGGTATCCGTTCTTTAATCATTTCGACGATGATTGCTGCACTCACAACACCTTTTATATTCTTATTTGATACGACACTTTCAGTCATCATTGGTATTATCCTTTGGGGCATTGGAATGGGAGCTCAAGAATCTATATTGAAGGCAGTCGTCGCCAAGATGGTGCCTAAAGAAAAAAGAGCCACAGGATATGGCATCTTCAGTTCTGTTTTTGGATTATTTTGGTTTCTTGGCAGCATGGTGATTGGTTTAATCTATCAATATTCTCTGCTTGGTGTTGTGATTTTTGCAGTCACTGCGGAAGTGGTCAGCGTCATCCTGCTTATTCTTTTAATCAATTATCAGAACAAAATCAAAAAACTCAATACAGTTTAAATTGCTTTTTCTGATATTCATCGAATAAATGAAGACATGCATCACGTTCGAATTCTTCAAGATGAAGAACACTTGGATCCTGGAAATGGCTGTTCATAAACTGGTAGATGAAATCATCTCTGAATCCGATTTGATCAGCATCGTTTGGTTGACAACCGTAATAGACAGTTTTAATGTTGGACCAGATGATTGCTCCAAGACACATTGGACACGGAAACGCAGTCGTATAGAGCACACAACCTGATAAATCATGTGTATTCAGTACATGTGATGCTTCACGAATTGCATTCATTTCAGCATGTGCAGTCGCATCATGATCCTTAAGAACTGAATTTGAAGATATCGCAATCACTCGTTGATTTTGATCGATAATCAGAGCACCAAACGGACCTCCGATTTGCTGATTCATGGTTTCTCTAGCTCTATCGATGGCAAGACGCATCAAGCGCATTGATTCTTTTTCGTCCATGGGTAATCTCCTTTAGATTCATATTTGATTTCGTTTCGTTTATTACATTATAGTCCATATCCAAAAAAATTACAATGAGATATCAATAACGGCTAATAATTGAACAAATTTTGAAGTAATGTTATAATGATTTTATGTATGAAGGAGGTGAACGAATGGCTGTATTTCTTCGAGTAGATATCAATATCATTTCGATTATTTTATTGGGACTTGTGTTTTTGATTGCATTTAAGCGCCTTGATAAATCCAATGTGTTGAATCGTGTTTACTTATCAACCGTACTGATCGTCATGTTTCAACTTTTTGTTGAAACGATGACTTGCATCATCAATGGAAGATCAGAGTCCTGGGTTGTTCCAATGAGTTTGTTTTTTCATTTTTTGCTATTCGCATCTGCTCCAATCCTAACCTATGCTTGGTATATCCTCATTTTCAATTTGGTATCTTCAGCAGAACCAAGATCATTCACAGTAAAAAGCTTGGTGTTTATTCCAGTACTGGTCAATATTGTTTTCGTTTTAATCTCCATTCCTTTTGGCCTTGTTTTTTCACTGGATGCATCCAATCTATATGTTCGAGAAAAATTTTTCTTCGTTCCTCTTATCTTTACATATGGCTATCTAGTTTTTGGAATCATCAGAATTTTCAAAGCGAGGAAGACAATTATTTCAGAAGAATTCTATTTGTTGATCGTTTTCAGCATGCTTCCGATTCTAGGTGGTTTATTTCAAGGGATATTTTATGGCACACTGCTCATGTGGAGTAGCGCTGCGTTCGCATTAATCTTCGTGTTCATCTATTTACAGGAACGAATGATACATCTGGACGGGCTGACAGGAGCTTGGACAAGAAAATCCTTTGACTTTTTCATGAAGAAAAAATTATCTCAAAGAACTGTTGAACCCTTTAGCGGTGTCTATTTCGATATCAACAACCTTAAAAAAATAAATGATGAATTTGGACATATAGAAGGTGATTTCGCTTTGAAACAAACAGTAGCGCACATCAAAGGATTGATGGGTCAAGGCGATATCGTTGCGAGACTTGGCGGAGATGAATTTGTGATCATTATCCACCATGCTGATGAAGTTCGCTTGACCAATATGGTGAATGACATCAAACTTGCTTTATCAGTCTATAATGATAACTCAGAAAAAGGGTATCAACTGGCATGCAGTTATGGTTATGGCATTTTTTCAGAAGATTTTAAGAGCATTGAGCAATTCCTAAGTTATATCGATCATAAAATGTATGCAAACAAGAGATAATCATATCAATCTAGCTGCTGATAAATTCAGCAGTTTTTTGTTGGTTTTTTGTAACATTTGGCTTCTATATTGTATAATGATGTTAAGCAGCAATGACAATTGCACATATTGAAAAGGAGCACGCTATGAAACATTTCTATATGAAACAAAAAGTTTTTTCAATTACAGACAAATACAAGATCTATGATGAAAATCAAAATGTTGTATTTCACTGTGAAGGTAAGTTGTTCTCTATTTCAGCCCGCATGAAATTTATTGAAAGCTCTACGGAAAATGTTGTCTATTTATTCCGCAGAAAAGTGCTCAGCTTCATGCCCACTTACTTCATTCATGATTTAGAAGACAAGCAAATTGCTCAAGTTGGTCGTAAGTTTACTTTTTTGAAGCCAAAACTGGAAATTGACAGTGATTTCGGTCATTATACGGTTGAAGGCAATTATTTTCAATTGAACTTCACCATTCTTTTAGGAGAAAGAGAAGTTGCTACTGTTCAAAAGAAATGGATTTCATGGGGGGATTCCTATGAAATAACGATTTTGGAAGATGCTAATTATAAGTTTTTAGTTGCGTTGATTGTTTTGATTGACAAGATATTCCACGAACAAAAATCAAGAAGCACAATTAGCTTCGGTAATAGATAGTATTAAGTTTGATGAAGATTGAACATCAGATTGCACTGATTTTTAGGCAATTCTTTTGTTCATAGATTCCATTCAGAGCGGAGGGATTTAAATGATAGGGAAGTATAATAGTCCACTTGGAATGATTTATTTCAAGGAAAAAAATGGAAAAATAATCGATATGATGATTGATGATTTGAATATCCCAACAGATGATGATCCCTTTATCCATCAGATTGTAGAAAAGTTGGATCTCTATTTCAATCATCAGATTAAGCGGTTCGAACTTCCTGTTGAGTTCGACAGAGGGACTCCATTTCAACAAGAAGTATGGAACGCGATGATGACGATACCATATGGCGAAACAAGAAGCTATCAGGACATCGCAATTCAAATCAATAGACCAAAAGCGCTTCGTGCTGTGGGACAAGCATGCAAGAGAAATCCGATTGGAATTATCGTCCCATGCCACCGTGTATTAGGAAAAGATGGCAGTTTAACCGGTTACTCAGGCAAAGATCATATAGATTTGAAACAAAAACTTCTTGATCATGAAAAGGAAGGTCTTATATCATGATTGAAATTGCTGAAGCCAAATATATCACAGCTCAAATTGATTTTGAGTTAAAAGGTATGAAAATAGTCAAAGTTGAAGTCAATCGAAATCCACACAGTTTCGCATGGTTCAATAAAAGTCCTGCTGAATACGAGCAAATCGTGCAAAATCAAAAGATCAAAGAGGCAAAATCCAGCGGATCTATGATGAGAATCATTTTAGAATCAGAAGATGAACTTGTTTTCGGTGAAGATATCGTATTTTCCTATCACGATCAAAAACAAGAAGTCGGGAAGAATCAGCTGATGCTTTATTTCGATCATGGAATGGTTTTAGAAATTAGGACCAAACTGTATGGATTCTTTTTAATTGCGAAAATGGACGAACTGATTTCAAAAAATCAGTATTTCAGTAAAGCTGTTCAATCGATTGGTGTTATGGATAAAGATTTTACTTTTGACTATTTTATCAATGCGACGCGCATGAATGATGGAAAAGGATCTGTCAAGGAAGCGCTCGCGACAGACCAGCACTTGCCTGGAATTGGGAACGGAACGATTCAAGATGTTTTATTTGAAGCTAAAATCAGACCTGAAAGAAAGATAGCAACACTCAGCGATAACGAAAAGAAGGAAATCTTTAAAGCTTTAGTTCTAAAAACGAAAACCTATTTTGAACATGGTGGAAGAGATAATACGACTGATTTATTTGGACGAAATGGCGGATATAAGGTCATGATGAGCAGTTATAATACCTTTTGTCCATTATGCAATACTGAATTGACAAAGAAACCATTTTTGGGTGGCAAGGTCATTTACTGTCCGAGCTGTCAAAAATAGACATGGAGAAAAAGATGATAGATGAGAAATTAGCTCAGTTCAGAAAAGATTTGCATCAGATTCCTGAACTTGCTTTCGATTTATATGAAACGCACGCATACGTTAAGAAGACTTTGGAAATGATGGGTTATCTGACTGAAACAGTAGCGAAAACCGGTTTGATCGCACAAAAAAAGGGTAAGCTTGAAGATTCCATAGCTTTCAGATCCGATATGGATGCTTTGCCGGTTGCTGAAATGACCAAAATGGAGTTTCCATCGAAACATCCTGGAAAAATGCATGCATGCGGGCATGATGGACACATGTCGATGTTGTTGGGATTTGCTGGATTGATTGCAGAAATGGAATTAAAAAGAGAATCGATTGTGTTTATTTTCCAGCCTGCTGAAGAAGGTCCTGGCGGAGCGAAAATCATCATCGAGCAAGGCATATTTGAAAAATATCACATTAAAAAAATATTTGGCATCCATTTGTATCCCGAATTAGAGGAAGGTCTTTATGGACTGGTCAATGGTCCGATGATGGCTCAAAACGGAGAGTTCAATCTAAAAATTAAGGGTAAATCTGCACATGGGGCTCAGCCTCATATGGCAATCGATGCCATCTTGGCAGCATCGCAGTTGATCAATCAATATCATACAATCGTTTCCAGATCGATTGATCCACTTGATACTGCTGTTCTAACCGTGGGTACGGTAGAAGCTGGTGAAGCTAGAAATATCATCGCCAAGGAAGCGTACATCACAGGAACAATCAGAAGTTTCAACAATGAAGTCTATGGAATAATCAAAAAAAGAATGCGGGAAATTGATGCTGGTATTTCAAAGTCATTTCAAGTCGAAATAGATAATCTGATTATGGATTACTATCCGCCAGTGATCAACGATAAGTCTCTATTTTCTATGTTGAAATCGAGCTTGAATGAAAACAAATATAAGTTGATCAAGCCGATGATGTTTGCCGAAGATTTCGCTTTCTATCAACAGAAAGTACCTGGCATGTTTGTCATGCTAGGGACAAGGAATGAAGAAAAAGGATTCGTTCATCCCCTTCATAGCTGCTACTTTAATTTTGATGAAATCGTACTATCCAAGGGTGTTGAGTTATATTTGCACATCTGCAAGATTCTGAATGTCATATAAAAGAAATAGACCAATTGAGATGAGTTCTCCATTGGTCTTATTTGTTGTATCAGGATTCTGGTATCCATCTGCTGAGCGCTTTATGAAGGGATTTTGGATCGATTGGTTTGGAAATGAAGTCATTCATCCCACTGGACATACAAGCTTCTCTATCTTCAGAAAATGCATTTGCCGTCATCGCTAGAATTGGAGTTACCTGATTGAACCTCCGGATTTCCTGGGCGACAGTGATGCCATCCATCAAAGGCATTTGAATGTCTAAAATAATTAAGTCATAATGATTGTGTTTCGCTAAATTCAACGCAATCAATCCATTGTCTGCAACGGTGACTACCATCTTCATATTATTTAAAATACGTTGGGAAAGCTTCTGTGACAACAGATTGTCTTCAGCAAGCAGAATGGAAGATCCTTCTTTTGGTACCAGGTTGGGCTCTTCGCTATCAGTACCTTCAGAATGATTGATTTGAATACCTAACGGAAGTCTGAAGATGAATTCGGAGCCTTCATTCAAATGACTCTCCGCAGTGATATCGCCATTCATGAGTTGTGAGAGTCTGTAACTGATGGAAAGACCAAGACCTGTTCCTCCATATAATCTCGTCGTCGAACTGTCTGCCTGTTCAAAATCCTTAAATAGTTTGGACATTTGTTTCTTGGTCATGCCGATCCCTGTATCCTTGACTTTAAAGCTTGCGACTATATGTTGATCATCGATATTGGAATCGAGAACGCATGTCAGGTTTATTCCACCAGTTTCAGTGAACTTGATTGCATTGCTCAATAGATTGATCAATACCTGCCTGATTCTATTCTCATCACCGATTAAAGCATTGGGAATATGGACGGTTTGGATATCGAAATAGAGATTTTTTTTCTTGACGTTTTGCATGACAATGCTTTGAACGGAACTTAAGAGCTTATCAAGTTTGAATGGAAGATGCTCGATGGTGACTTTTCCTGCTTCAATTTTTGAAAAATCTAAAATATCATTAACGATACCGAGCAGATGTTCAGAGGCTTCACTGATTTTTTCCAGGTAATCTATTTGAACAGAATCTGTTGATATTTGTTTGAGCAGATGTGTATATCCGACGATTGCGTTCATCGGGGTTCTGATTTCATGACTCATATTGGATAAGAATGAAGTTTTAATCAAACTTGCATGGTCAGCGATTTCTTTCGCTTTCTCTAATATATGAGCATGGGTTCTTATTTCATTTTCTAGGGATTGCCGGTAGTTTTCCTGGTCGATTTTCAATTCCATTTCACTTGTCACGTCACGCATGCTGACCATAATTCCAGTGGGCTGAATATTCTTTTGCTCAATCATCGCACTAAACTCGATATATCGAATTTTTTGATCGACGAAAAGCCTGTAAATACTTGAGAAAAGAATATTTGTCGCAAATAATTGCTTGATGTCGTATTTGATCTTAACTGCATCATCAGGATGAATGAATTCATGTTTCTTCAGTTCGTGCAGTTCGATAGTTTGGGGTAGCCCTGTTAACTTAGACGCACCTTCTGAAAGGTTAGCACTATTGGTTGCTAAATCATAAAAAGCGTAACCGCTTTTCGATATTTCTTCTAGTTTCACATCATGTTCTGAGGTGATTAGATTAGATTTTTTATGTGAACTGTTCATTGTGTGCCTCTTTATTGGTGTTTGAGTTTTATAAAAACATTATATCATATTACACTGTTATTTATCATGAGAACTGTAGGAACTTTTCATACAAAATGAAATCGCATGTACGTGATGACAAGCCGTTACAAAGCATTTAAATTACTGATTTTTACGTATTCCCAACTTTTTTTCTTTTCTATTTTGAATGAAGGTTTATTGTTGTATAATGGATTATATGACTTTTAAATGATGATTCGCTTTTTACTAAATCATCCATTTTTGACAAATATTGATTGTGCTTTAACGCCTCTATTTGACATCAATTCACACATTTGTAAAATGAAAAAATATTGTTCAAAGAACAACCATGCATAAAAAAAATAAACAGTACCGATATGATTGTATTCTAGGCATGTATGCATTAAAATAAAGTTAATAGGGAAGGAAGGTATTGGATGAAACGCTATACTTGGAAACTCGCTGTTTCTTTCGTCATCAGCTATCTGCTACTCATGGTGGTGGTTGTTTTTGCATATACCTCGATATCCCAAAACTTCATCTTGAATCAAGCTAAAAATAACTTGATTGATTCAGTACAAACCTCAGCAGCAAGAATAGATTCCCATTTTTCGTTCGATCATGAGAAGTTATCCAATCTGATTGATGAGTACGAATTGCTTTCTCTAGATCCCTTGGAACAACTTAATTTGAACCGATTGAATATTACAGTCAATGGTATCAACTTCACTGGATTCGGAACGATATCAGGTAGGGAACTGACAATCGGAACGGATGTATACACGTATACTCAAGATTTCGATTCAGAAGATTATGATCAGAATATTACGATTTACAGTTTTAATGATGCGTTTAATGTTGAAGATATCGAAAGTTACATTTTCTTCAAGGTTGGAGAGATTGTAGGATATGTTGAATCAGATCTATATTTGGACAGTATTTCAACTGTTCAGACGTTTGAATCAAAATTTGCAGTCATGACAAGTGAAAATACGATGCCGTACCGTGATTTTGAAGGTTCGAACATTCATTTCTTTTATGATTACTTAAGAGCCGATGGCTATAGTGAAAATTCAATTGATCAGGTTAAAGATGTTATAGCCGAATCTGGAAGCATTGCGATTCAGACTGGATTCCTTGGTGTTCCATCCTTTATCGTGTTAGCGCCTCTTGATTTAACACACTCAGTAGAACAACTATATATCATCCACATCATCGATGAGGATCTTGTAGTAAGCTCAATGTCATATTTGACCAACATCTTGTGGGCCTTGTTCTTTGTTATTTTCCTATTGTTTGCCTTGGCGATGATGATTTTGTTCAGACTTCTTGAACAGAAAGTCAATGATATCGAAAATGCAAAGATTACTCATTATTATGCAAAACCGTATATTGTCAGAATTAACAGCAGAGGTGCGATCCTTTCGTACAATCAAAGTTTTCGAAAGTTCCTTGGAGAATATGATATTTACGATAAAATCACAGACTTCCGAGTTAAAAAGGATATCGATAGCGAACCTATTCAGACATTGATTCATCGTCAAAGCGCATTTACTGCTTTTTTCGAACTCGGATTGGGCAAAGTCGCGTACGTGCATTTCGTTCCAGTCAGAACCACAGGCGGTCATCTTCTAATCGGGGATGACATCACGGATATTGAAGGCAAGTTTGATGAATATAAAAATCTTGCGTTATACAACCCTGTCACTAAACTTCCAAATCAAAACAGTTTGAAACAAGATTTGCATAAATTGTTTGATGACAAGGAAATGTTGTCTAAAACGAATTCCCTATTGGCGTTTGATATCGTATCCTTTAGTAAAATAAATCTTTTGCTCGGTGAAAAGAGCGGTGACCGTTTCTTATCAATTGTTTCAGAATTGGTCAAGCAGTCTCTGGAAGGCTATCCTTCTTCACTTTATAACATGAACGCGGATACATTCTTCGTTTTATTCAGAGATATTGAAAATTACAACTGGGTCACCAGATGGACGACAAAAATACTATCTATCTTGGAAAAACCAATTACTATTGATCGAAACTTGATCAACATTGAAATTAAAATCGGTATTTTCCACATGGAATCAGATCGTTATGAAATTTTTAATCCCGATGTATGCTTTGATAACGTCATGCTTGCTTTAAATCATGCGAAAGAATCATCAGCCCACAAGACTTTTACTTATGATGTCAGTTTGAGTTTGATCGCATCTAGAGAACAACGCATGGAATTAGATCTCGCGAATGGCATTAAAAATCAAGAGTTCCAGATGGTTCTTCAACCGCAATATAGCAACGCAGAAGAACGCATCATCGGATTTGAAGCCTTGATCAGATGGACAAATCCAAAATATTCCAGTGAATCACCGCTTAAATTTATCAAAATGGCTGAAAAGAACAACATGATTATCGATATTGGACGTATTGCGCTTCATGAAACATTCTCTATCGCAAAAGAATTTGAAAGATATAACGTTCAAATCTCATTAAACATTTCTCCAGTTCAATTATTACAAGCCGGTTTCGTCAATGAAATCATTTCCGTATTCGAGCAATATGAGTTAAAAAGAGGATCTGTTGCCTTAGAAATTACCGAAACCTTCCTTATTTCCTCATTCGAACTTGTCATCAACAAACTTAAGTTATTAGAAAAACATGGGTTCTCCATTCATTTGGATGACTTCGGTTCCGGTTATTCATCTCTTCAATATTTGAAAGACTTGCCAGTCAATACCATTAAGATAGATAAAGCATTCATCGATGGCATCGAAAATGATGCCCACTCACGCGCAATCGTCACCATGATTTCAAATTTGGCGAAAAATATCGGTCTTGAAGTCATTGCTGAAGGTATTGAAAATGAAAAGCAGAACCAAATGGTCTACAAGAGCGGCTGCAATATCATTCAAGGTTACTTTATCAGCAGACCAGTTCCAAAAATAGAAGCGATTAAGATCATTCAGGCTTATAATATAGATAAGTCGATTGTGATTGAATCGATTAAACAGATTAAATTGAAGGAGGGCAAGCGATGAATTTGTTCCGAGTATACCAAGTCAGCAACGATATCACCATTATCTTATCCATTTTCATCATCCTCATCATGATTACAGCGATCTATTTTTTAGCACGTTCATTCTTCAAAGAAAGAACAAGACTGAGAGATGAAAGGTCAATGACGATGGAAGGCGTGCTTACGCGTGCTGAAATGACATCTCTTATTACCTCGCAGATTGCAAGAGCTGGAAAAGAAGCGCAGTTCTCACTAGTTTATCTGGATTTAGATAAGTTTACTGATTTCATCAATGCCTTCGGTCAGAGCGAAAGTGAAAAAATACTAGAAAAGATTGTTAAAAATATAGAAGTCGTCATTCCTAAAGGCGTGAAGATCGCAAGAATGCAAAATGATGAATTCCTGATTTTCCTGACAATGGACTATGATAGAACCGAAGCAGTTGACTTGGCGAACCGAGTCAAACAAGCAATCGGGAGACCTATTCGTTTATTTGGAGACACGCAAATCAGCGCAACAGCATCGATTGCAGTCGTTTTCTACCCAATACACGGCAGCAACTTAAAGGATTTGCTCAGTTCCTTGAAGATTGCAACCTATATCATTAAGAAGAACGGTGGAAACAACATCAAGGTTTACTCAGATGAAATGAGCACCCTTGGCGGCGAACACGTTGAATATTACTATCAGATCAAACACGCAATCCAGCATAAGGAGTTCCAACTCTATTACCATCCCATCATCGATTTGAACAAAAATGATTTGTTTGGTGTGGAAGCATTGATTCGTTGGAACCATCCAGAGCATGGTTTGCTATCCCCATTTAAATTTTTGGGCATCATGGAACAATCTGGTGACGTTCATTGGATCGGACTTTGGGGCTTGGAAACATTAATTAAAACTTATCAGGAGTTGAAACAGGAATTCCCAAAGAAAGAAATCAAGTTCTCGATGAACTTATCTCCCAAACAATTGATGAGTGAAACTTTACCAAATGATTTTCAAAAAATATTAAAGAAATACCGCATGAACGCAGATAGCATCATTCTAGAAATCATCGAGTTCGCTGTCTTTGAAAAACAAGAAACTATTTTTAAGAACCTAAGAAAACTTAAAGAAATGGGTTTTCAACTTGCCATTGACGGATTTGGACTTGATTATAATACGTTATCCAAGGTTGAAGAACTCGATATCGATATCATTAAACTCGATAATGAGTTCCTAAAAGAAGAAGAATCTTACATGAAAGCCAAGTTTGCATCGCTTTTAGTTGAGTTCGCAAAGAAAAATAACTACACGGTTATCTGTGAAGTGATAGAATCCAAAGAAATGGCAGATGAAGCGAGAACATACAATATCAACATCATGCAAGGCTTTTACTTTAGTAAGCCATTATCAGCAGAGGGTTTAAGAGGATACATCGGAACTGAGGGTTGGACAAAAATATAAAAAATGTGAAAAAAAGTGTGCAAACCTATTGACACTTTAAATTGTTCGAGATATAATACGGGTGTATCGAGGATTTCGGTACATGTAAAAGGGCAAAACTAGAGAAATCTAGCGACGCAAAGCTATAGGGCCTAATAAAAGGTAGCCAGTTGTCATTAATGACACTGGCTTTTTTGTATATTAAAAGTCAAGCCGAATATAATGAAAAGGAGTGATGATGATGAGACTATCCACAGTGCTTAATGTTAGAAAGTTAAGAATTAGAAATCGAATCTTCACACTAGGCGTCATTATCACCGGCATGTTGTCACTCGCTTTCGCAGTTGTAACATTTTATGGACAGAACGCAGGAAACTTCCTCATGTCAGTCGATCAAGCATCAAGATTAAGAGGTATAGGACTGACTACCGAAGAAGATTCATCAGTCACAGAATCAAGACTGATGAGTGATCCAATCAAGGAAGCTAGAGATATTACTTATACCTGGCTAAAACTTGATGAGATAGATGCAACAGACGGAAATTTCGTCGATGTTGATCATGAATATGTAGCCTTTACATTCTATCTAAAGAATAGCGGAAGTGAAACAGTTGATATCAGTTATTACATTCGACTCACCGAAATTTACAACAATTTGGATTTAGGAATCAGAGTGTTGGTTATACAAGATGGTGAGCAATCAATGTATATGAAAGAAGATATCGTAGCTCCTGGTACTGAACCTCCATATTATCCAGAAGCTATGCCAACCGCACAGTTCTTCCTCACTGAAAGAATGGTCATGAGAAATACAGTAACTAACTTGAAACCAGGTGATTATGTAAAATTCTCAGTAGTTGTATGGCTCGAAGGATATGATCCAGACACAACAAATGACATTTTAGGCGGAATGATCAAGATGGAGATGAACTTCACAATAGATGATGATCAGTCCTAGGTGATATAAGATGAGAAAATCAAGGAAGATCTTCATTTCCATTCTCACATTCACATTGTCAATCTTGCTTTTGACTACAGTGACATTCGCTTGGATTAACTTAGGTACAATCAGTAACATCGATGGTTTAGGTATCACAGCAAGCAGCGGTAGTGAATTAGAGATATCAATCGATGGAGAAAATTATTCAAGTGAACTTCCATCTATACTGATTCAAGATTTAATTGGTGAGATGAAGTTATATGATGTAACTACTCTTGACGGCATTAACTTCCAGACTGGCGGATTCAGAGATGTCGCAGACGCAATACCAAACGAACACTATTTGACCTTTGATTTATGGTTTAGAACAATTAAAAACGAAAAAAACTTGTATCTAATCAATAACGTCAAAGATTTAGTAACATTTGATTCAAATATGCCCGGAACGTATGTTATCAGCCGCGGTGTATTCTGGGTAGCTCCAGTTAGTTTCTTAAATGGACCTAACGTGCAAGACTTAGTAGAAAAAGGAGACCTTGGCGTTTATTACGGAAGTGATACCATCCGAATCTCAGTGATTGAACTAAACGATGACACCAACCCGATGGATTTGAGAACAGAAGATGAACTCAAAAGATTCATTTACGATCCTTCTGAAAATTTCGATCGAGGTTATGGAAAACTCTACGGTGCATACAATTACTTCTTCCAAACCGCACAATACTGGATGGATACCCCAAGAGAAATACAGCAAGCATCTTACAGACTTTCAGAATTTGATCCTAACAATCCTTACCAAGCACTCGATAATGAATCCATGGTTGGACAGATGATTGAAACGGAAGATATCAATATTGATGGTAAAACGTATTATAGAACCAAGGTAAGAATAAACATCTGGATTGAAGGCTGGGATGCAGATACATTCGATGCAGTAGATAAAGATGTTGTCAAGATTCAATTACAGTTTAAATCAGCATTTCCTGCTGAAGAGTAGAACTTAAGTTAACGAAAGTTAATTAAGATAAAAAAAGAGAAAAATAGGAGACTAGAAAAATGAACAAAATTGCAAGAAAATTAGTATTATCAATTCTAACGGTCGTTCTCACAGTGGCAGCACTTGGAACAACGACATTCGCGTGGTTTACATTAACCAATACATCCGTAGTTCAACCATTCCAAGCACAAATCGTATCCGACACCGGTATCGAAATCGCGATTGGTCAACCAACAGTATCCCCACTAGATTTAAACTGGGTTACTACATTGACAACTGCGGAAATCACTGCTTATATTGAAGCAGAATACCTTGGCGCATTCAAATTCAACATGGTTACTACAACTGATGGAGCAGCATTTAATGCACTTGGAATCGGCGCACTCGTTCCAACAACTGCTGGATATCTTGAACTTCCAATCAACTTCAGATCCAACACAGCAGACAGAATTCTATGGGATTCCGTTACATTAAGCTCAGTAGCATCGAACTGGTTAAGTGATGTATCTTTCACTTATGTTGATGACGCTGTTAAAGCTCCTTCAACAGCAATCAGCATTGATGCATCAAATGCAATGAGAGTTGCAATCCTTGGACAGCTTACTGCTGGCGCAAACGTTGTAGCTTATGAAAAACCAGCAGTTGCTGGCGTTAATATCGTATTGGGTACAGGTGGAGATTTATCTGACGGTGTTGGTGTGGGTTTAGGTGACGCTGGCGCAATGAACTATTACTACCAAAAGAATGCTGAACTTCCATTTGGTGCTGCAGCAGTAACAACACTTTCAACAATCACTTCATTATCAAGCAATCCAATCATCGACTTAACTCCAGATTCAGTAGTTGATGCTGGCCAGGAATATTACGGTCAAGTTATGATTCGTATCTGGTTAGAAGGTTGGGATGCAAATTCATTCAACTCTGTATTAACTAGAATTATCCAAGCTCAATTCCAATTCTCTGGAACTAACGCTTAATTATCACACAATAATAGTTGCTTCAATAACTTCTAGTCTGGTAAGTGCACTTTCCAAAAGGTGCACTTACCATCCATCTTGGATGGATAGAAGTCAAACACCACCAAAGCGGGGATCACATGGACAAGAAAAAACCGAAATTAGTAATCAGAATATTAAAGATATCTCTTAATACTGTTTTTTATGCTTTAATTGTGCTTTTGGTACTGTTTTCCATCGCTAATATGAAGCTTAAAGAAAAAAACGATATCGCCAATGTTTTTGGTAACGGATTTGTTTCTGTACTCACCGATTCAATGGATGGAGATCAAGAAAATTCATTTAAAGTTGAAGATTTAATATTTGTTAAGCTACTAGATGACGAAAGTAGGTTACAATTAGAAGTAGGCGACATCATTACTTATTACAATCTAGAAATAGAGGGTTTAGGTATCGCTGGGTTTATAACGCATAGAATTATTCAGGTTTTTGAATTGGATGGAGAAACTTTCTTTGTTACCAGAGGTGACAAGGTAGGTGCACCAGATGATCAGCCAATCCATATTTCTGAAGCTCTTGCATTATATCAATCCAAGTGGAGTGGCGCAGGTCAGGCACTGAAATATTTGCAGACACCGGCTGGATTTGCATTATTTGTGATTTTACCAGTAGCGTTGATGCTGATCTTTGAAGGCGTTATGCTTGGAAGAAACATCTATGTTTTGAATAAGCAGAAGATGGACGAATTATATGCCAAGGATAAAGAACAGGCAGTCGTTGATCTTGAAGTCGAAAAAGAAAAGATTCGTCAGCAGATTATTGCTGAGCTCAAAAAGGAACAAGAAGAAAAAAACAAATAATAAAATCAAGTCAATGAAAACATAAGGAGAGTTTATGGTAGAGTTTGCTCGTTACTACATAAACTTCATTAGAGATTTCTTTGCAAATATCGGTAAATTTTTCAAAGCATTGTTTGAAGCGTTTGCCGATTTGTTATTTAATGGAGTTGTAGAGTTTTTTCAAAAGTTCAGCGCAGCAAGTGGAAGCTTTACATTACTCGACTGGGTGATGGCTTTTGTCGTTCTCGTCATCAATCTTGCATTCCTTGTTTTCGTTGTTTTAAAATTATGGCAACTGATTACGAAATATATCAAGTTCTCCAAGAAAGAATTTGAAAAAGAAGAACTTCTAGAAGAAATCACATTCTTAAATACAAAAACAATCGAATTAATAGATGAAAAGAATAAAATATTGGCATTACAGATTCAAAAATTGGGCGGTGCAGCTGCAGATGAAAGCGGTAAGCCCATATCATATGATCGAGAAAACAAAAAAGAAGAATATCTTGGACCTTCACGCTTTGTTAAATTGATTCAAGTGGATAAAGAATATGATAATACAGTGACAGCAATCCACATGAAAGACGAAGATATGATTAATCTGAGAGAATTGGTTTCCAGATTTATCAACTTCTCAGCATCAAAATTAGGCTTATTCTATGATCGAAAGATCATTTCAGCTTTTTTTGCCGGCATGGCGACCTCAAAGACGATGATTCTTGAAGGTATATCCGGTACTGGTAAAACCTCATTGCCATACGCAATGGGAAAATTTTTCAGTCATGATTCATCCATCATCGCTGTACAACCCTCATGGAGAGATCGTGCAGAAATGATTGGTTACTTAAACGAATTTACGAAGAAATTTAATGAAACAGACTTTTTAAAGTCTATTTATGAAGCTACATACCGTGATGACATTTGCATCGTGGTCTTAGATGAAATGAACTTGGCGCGTGTTGAGTATTATTTCGCTGAGTTGCTCTCCCTCTTGGAAATGCCTGATCCAGATGCATGGTTGATTGATATTGTCCCTGATAACCAGCCTGGAGATCCAAAGAATTTTAAAAATGGTAAAATACTATTACCACAGAACGTGTGGTTTATCGGTACAGCAAATAAAGATGACTCCACATTTACCATTACCGATAAGGTTTATGACCGTGCGACTCCAATTGAAATCAATGCGAAAGCAGCATACATTGATGCTCCGCAGACAGATGGCGTCACATTCAGCTATGATTACTTAAATGATTTATTCAGAGTGGCGAACAAGGATAATGCATTAAGCTTAAAAGCATTGGAAAACCTTGAGAAGCTAGATCAATTCATAACAAAGAATATGAAGGTTACATTCGGTAACCGTATCATGAAACAAATCAGAGCATTCGTGCCTGTTTATGTCGCATGCGGCGGATCTGAATATGAAGGCCTTGACTATATGGTAGCAAGAAAAATATTTAGAAAGTTTGAAAGTTTGAACCTGCCTTTCTTACAGAACGAAATCAATGATTTATCCGCTTTATTAGACCGGTTATTTGGTAAGAATGCGTTTGTGGAATGCCAAGCATACTTATCTAACATCAAGAAGCAGTTCTAGCAAGGAGTAATGCATGAAAAAGACAAGTGATCTAAAGAAATTTCATCAGTTGCTGAATGACACTTACTATGAACTTGAGAAAAATGAAGATTTCCCAAATGTCTTTTATCAAGCATTTCTCTCAGGAGAAAGCACATTATATCAAAAATCAGTATCGGAAATCAAAACATTCCATGAAGACTGGATCGGTACGATTGAATCATATTTCCCCAGTTTGGATAAGATTACCAAAAATGCTAAGTCAGGACTGAGGTATGACCAGGAAGTAACAGCAATCGAAAAGGCGAAGAAGACCAATTCGGATTCTGTCAGACACTTGGCTGCAAATACGCACCTCATTAAAGAGATTAGAGCGAATAACGAAGTTATACCGCACAAGATACTCACCACTCAGGCAGAAATCGAATATGGTATTTATGAAAACCGCTTCATCAAGACGTTGATTGACCGCTTATTCAGCTTTGTCAACAACAGATACAACCTTGTCAAAAGCAATGTTGAGTCGTATGAAAAGAAGCATTTCCAACTTTTATCTAAGTTTACAATCCGTGAGACGATTGTTGACATGAATATCGATGTCACCTTAAAGGAAGACTTAGATGATTTGAAGAGTGAAAGTTCAAACCATGCCCTCTTGAACAGAATTTCCCATTTATTAAAACAGGTAAACGGACTAAGAGAAAGCATATTCATGAATGAATTGAAACGCGCGAAACCAGTCGTTCCACCCATCATGAAAACCCAAATCCTTTTAAAGAACGTCGATTACAAAAACTGCTACATCTTATGGTTATATCTAGATAAATACAATACACTGGACTTTGACATTGATGTTAAAGAACAAAATATGTCATTTGACAGATACTATATGAAGAATGTCAATCAGATGGCACTGACGACATTCGCACACATCTACGCCAATCAAAAAGCACTTGAAGACCTTTATCAATATGTAGACGTCATGGAATATAAGAAACGCAGCCCCAAAATCATCAAGAAGAATCTTGACGACATCGTCAAGCAACCCGATCCGTTTGTTGTTGAAGACACACAAATAAATCAGTATTATTTGGAGCAAGCGACCAATCTCTTTAAAGAAAAACTAGAATCAAACTTGGAAGCAGCCGGTTCCTATGATGTCGGATTAAGAAAAGCCTTAAAGGACACCATCGCAATTTCGAATGCCTTGTATCAATCCTACTTTGAATTTGAAACAGAAGTGAACCCAGAAGATCAAATATTCAATCAACTTCAAAAAGTTGATCTAGATGCTGAAATTATCAAAACAAAAGATAAAGCAAAAGTCGCCAGAATCATCCGTGAAGTCAAGGAAATCGATTATAATAACGCCATTCGCTTGGAAAAACGGATGCTTAGACAAATCGAAAAACTCGATAAAGAATTATCAAAAGAACTAAAGAGAAAAGCGATTGACACTTCAAAGAAGCTCGCAATCGAAGAACATATCAAGCTTGAACGTCAAAATTTAGAGAAAAATCAAGAAATATTGGATGAACATTTGAAGTATGTATCTGATCAGCGTGAAATGCTGGCCAGTGAACAAAAAGAATTCCAACAGAAACTCAAAGACGAAGAAAAACGCATTAAGGAACAAGAAAAAGCAATCATTGAACTAGAAAAGAAACGTGCCAGAGATCAATATGTCATTGAAATGAAAAAAATCAAAGACAGACAGCAAAAAGAAAAACAAAGAATTGCCGAATTGATCAAAAAACAGCGTCAGATTGAGAAAAACAAACTTGAACAAGAAAAGGCGCGGCTAGCGAAAAAATCAAAAGCACGAATCAAACAAGAAAAAGAGAAAATTCAAGAATCAACAAAAGAAAAAATTAACGAGATAAAAAAACAATCATAGTCAGTGAAATGTATTATTGAAGGTGAAGACAATGAAAAAAATATTCGCTATCATCATTACGACCATCTCAATCCTCATCTTCGTACTTTCCATCACCATCATGGTGCTTGGAACGACGGCAACTAAAAATAATAAGCTGCTTTATATCGGAAATTATTCATTTTCAATCATCCCAACCTCATCCATGGAAGGCACTCTTGAAGATTCACTCTTTCCAGGTGATATCGCAATCATAAAAAAAGGATCATTTAACGAAGTTGAGATTGGTGATATTGTTGTCTTTCAGAGCCAGATCAGCGGACTGAACGCACTCATCATCCACCGTGTCATCGATATTGAAGATAACGGCGAATTGATTACCCAGGGAGATAACCCGATCACCAATCCGCAACCGGATTCAGGCAGTGTTCTGGAATCAGAATATCAAGGGACATACAGCAGTAAAATCAGTTTACTCAGACCCATCGTGATTCTCATGTTCAGCAGCAGAGGTTTCATTTTCCTCATCTTGTTCTTCATCATATTAGTGATGTTGATTCTAGAAATTGTTCACATCATGAAGACGATTCAAGAAGAAAAGAAGAAACTTGATGATCAAAAACATCTTGATGAAATGGAAGCTTTAATTGAAGCGGAAAAGAAAAAAATATACGAAGAAATACTCGCAGAAGAAAAGCAAAAAAATCAAACAAAATGAAGTAAAAATTGTTGACATCATTGACAAAAAGATATATAATAAAATTGTAGTTCTATATATATAAATATATATATAAAATCATACAAAAATTTGGCAAAACTAGAGAAATCTAGCGACGCAAAGCTATAGGGCCTAAACAGGTAGCCAGTTGCACTTCGAAAGAAGTATGACTGGCTTTTTTGATTTAAAATATCTAAAGAAAACTTCATCAATTGTTGTCATTTTGACAATAAAATCTTGGCAAAACTAGAGAAATCTAGCGACGCAAAGCTATAGGGCCTGAAAATGGTAGCCAGTTGCACTTCGTATGAAGTATAACTGGTTTTTTGTATCTTAAACTGAATACTTGTGGAAAGTATCGCGTTTTCACTTTTTGACTTTTGGCAAAGCTAGGGAAACCTAGTGACGCAAAACTAAAGGGCCTTTCAAATGGTAGCCAGTTGCACTTCTAAAAAGAAGTTCGCTGGCTTTTATGTTTTATGAACAACATTCAAATTTTAAAATCTAAAAAGAAGGAGGAATTCAAGCTATGAAACAAATGGTTCTCGCAGTGATCATGTTAATCTCATCAATCTTTATGTTTGGCGCAGTTGTTTACGCTTGGTTCACTCTTTCAAACGAAAACACCGTTCAACCAGTAAATGCAAGCATTATCGAACGCAATGTCGATTTACTGATGGAATATGGAAAGAATGGCGGAAGCTATGAATCTTTTGAACAGCCGGCTGATATCAATGCTTATTTAAACAGCTCGCTTCCAGGAGATGAGATTGCGCTTAGATTGACTGTCCAAAATGGAAATACTTTGGGCACTCCAGATTTAAACATCGAAATTACATTAATGAACATACGCGCGAGTGTATCCGATATTGAATATGACTTAACTGATTTCTTCTTTATCGAATCTGGTCTCGTCACCTTGACCTGGTATGCATCCAGCACAGATCTTGCATTAGGCAATTCTTATCTCGTGCAGCAGATCGGTTTAGATAGACTCAACGAAACAACTGTTGACTATCTTGGAGTTCCTCTTAACGATTATCGGTTCAGTAACATATTTGATACTGAAATGAATGGTGAAGAGTTGGAAATTATCAATAATGTTGGTATACTTGAATCAACACCTATCGGTGCTGGTTATTTAGTCGTTATAGAGTTCACCATCGGTTTCGACGGTTATACTCCAGATTTTGGTACAGGCTTCCAAGATGGCGAACTTCTTATTGATGGACTCTATACTCTTTACGATTGATATTTATTTATATGATGATAGATCGGGTGAGCGGAAATGAGATTGAAAAGCAATTATAGAAAATTAGTCATTTCAATATCTGTCATCTTGCTGGTTGTTCTTGGAACGGTCAGCTACGCATGGTTCGTCTTAATCAACAGAACCGATTCATTTATCGTGACTGCTGCAAAAGTCGATATATCCTATGACATCATACTCGATGGTTCAACCCTTGATCCTGATTTTTTTGTTTTTAACTCAGGATCGTCGGTAACAAAATCAGGTGTTTATTTTATTGATGTCTCTGATATCGAGGCTGATAACTTTGTTACAAACCTAAGAATCAATATCATTGTAAATAGCACAGTAGATACATATCTCAGAGTTTCATTGATTGATGCAGTAACGCTTGCAACGCTCGATTTCGAAGGGAACTACGGAGAAGTTTCCATTGTTGACCAACCAATCAATTATTCATTTGCAAGGCACTGGGATGTCAATGGAACACTCTATAATGATTTGTATGATGCCGAAGTTGCTCTTGGAGGAATCACTTCAAACGATGTGGTTACCAGATTTGATGAGTGGTATGACAATCATTTGAATGATGGTTATTATTATTATCCTCAAAAGATAGAAAGAGAAATGACATCTGAACCATTATTAATAAGCTTCATCGAAGAATATGATGGTCTGGAATTTGATACAAAATCAGTAGGTTATTCATTACAGTTGGCAATCCTTGTAGAAGGCATCCAAGCAGGGAACAATGCTCCAGTCATTAATTGGCAAATGGCAAATCCGCCTTGGGGAGGTACCTGGTAATGAGAAGAATACTCAAGAAATCCCTCATTTTAATTTTCGCACTATTTGCCACATTCGTTTTTGGAAGTAGAATATTCAATATCAACTTCCAACCGACTGCACAAGATAATTTTGGTGTATTTTCAGATCACACCTTCGACTCTCTTCCGACACCAGATCTTCCGGATGAGGTTTATATTTCCTACACTGATTTTAGAAGCGACATCGGCGATATTTCAGCAAATATTGTTGCAATCAACCCGGCAACTTGGGGTAAGATTATCAGAATTGATACAGCTGAAGAGCTTTATCGTTTTTCTATTGACGTCAGCTATAAATTTAAATATACCATTTATGAAACAAAGCTGACTTCAGAAGCGATTGAAACCTTATTAAGCTTTGATTATGTTCTTGGAAATGATATCGACTACTCAGTCATGAAATCCAAACAGTTCAATCCGATCGGCTTCAATTTTGAAATTGAAGGAATCACTTATGAACAATCATTCAAGGGATCATTTGACGGACATGGATTTGAAATTGAAAATCTATATTTCTCAGGATACAATCAGTTGACAGAAGTGCTGAACATGGGTACTGAATTTGAAACTACTGTCGCTTATACTGAATATTATGCGATGTTTGCTTATAATGAGGGAACCATTCAAAACTTTGGACTAATTAATCCGACCTTTGAATTCAACTTTGAAAATGAAACACTCTTTAAAGCAGCCAACATTGTAGGTTTGAATACTGAAACTGGAAATGTAAATCACGTTTACGCAATTGACACAAGATCAACTGCGCTTGTAGCAGGGATTAGAATGGTTGCAGCCGCAGGTCAAGCAGCTGGTGTGTTATTTGATAATTATGGCGTATTTAATAATGCGTATTTTGCTTCAAAAGTTGTGATGAATGCGTCTTATGGTTCACGCTTCAGTGTTCAACCAGTACTTTATACAAATCATGCATCAGGAACCTATGCTAACCTGGCGTTTGACGACACTTTATATCAAGAATCTGTAACCATTAGTGGTAGCACCTATAATATAACGACACCAAACGCTTATGCAACCAGCATGACGACACTAGAACTTAGAACTACCAACGCAGTGCTCGGAACAGGTTGGTTTTATTATCCTGCAGAAAGCGATCCAACTCCTAAATATCCATCTTTATTGGGGCTAACGAGAATCACTGGTTCGTTGGACATAGAACTTTCTGATACAGTTGGCGATGATGTTACTGTTACCAATTACTTCATTATAGAAGATGCGCTTGACATGATTGCTTTCTCGAAGATGTTGAATTATACGAGAGAATCCAATCAAACTCCATTCCGTGAGCTGAGTTATGTCTTAATGGATAATGTTGACATGAGTGTTGTTGCAAGCGATGCTTATAAGACACCGACTGTTGAATTCTCTGGCATTTTTGCAGGCATTTCCAATGATGTATACATATACGGAATCAACATCACAAATGGTATTGTTCAAGAAAACTATTATAGCGGTTTATTCGGTATATTAAGCGGACAAGTATATAACTTGCTCTTTTTGAATGCTGGTGTTACACTCACTGAAACGGATGACTATCCTAGTGTTACAACCTATGTCGGTTTAATTGCAGGACAATTGGTTGATGGAATTATTAGAAATGTTTTAGTGGATGTTGATATTGATTTGGGTCATGATACGCTCGGTGAATTCCACGTCGGATCCATTGTTGGAAGCGCATCAGGTACGATTTCAGGTATTTATGCAGAAGGAAACATCAATGGAAATAATGATCATGTCTTCAGATCAGATATTGTCATCAATCCAACCTACTATTTTGGCGGTTTGATTGGATCCAGCGGAGTTACACAACTAGTTTTAACGGACGCCTATAACAAGGTTGCAGTCAATGGTTTCGGTACGGTATCCACGACAATTACGAGTGCGACCGCTCCAACCATTTATTTAGGTGGTGTCATTGGCAAGGTCACCAACACAGCAGATGTCAAACATGTTTTAGGATTGCTAACGAATGAAGGGGAGTTATCAGTTTCTGAAATTATCACTTCATTTTCTGAAGTCCAGTATGTTGGTGGAGTGATTGGCGTGAGTGCTGGAACAGCATACGTGCTCAGCAATACTTTTGGTAAATTCACAAATAAAGGAAATATCAATTTAGTCAATAATGGAACCAATAGCATTATTTCAGCAGGCGTGCTTGTTTCAAACCATACTGAGGAAGTAGAATTTGTTCATATCTTCAATGAAACGACAGGAACCCTTGAATATTATACGGTTTCCCAGCCATCAGGCACGATTATCGGTGATTTTTCAAACATTGTCTATACGACATTGATCTATAATGTCGGTTCGACGTTAACGCTTTCGCAAGCGAAAAACGATGCTGACATGGTGATTGTAGGTAATTATAGCTATTCTGGTGTTTACCATAGTTCAACCAATGCTCAAACCTTATTGAGATTTGTTGAAAATGATGGCAATATTCTCTATCAGAACCAATCCTTAGCGCAGACGACCTCGTTTGCCGGTATTTCGCTATCTTTGAATATTGACTACTTGAATGTTTCCTATGATGGAGATATCCATATTCTTGGCGTAACCATGCAAAGTACAAACACAGTTCAAGAACAACTATATGTCGCAGGGATTACGCAAACACTCACCAGTGGAAAATACATCAAGAATGGAGTCGTGAATGGTGAAATCACCGTTGCTGGAATCATATCCAACCAATCCAACTTCACAGCAGCAAACAATATCTACATTGGCGGATTCGTCAATTTCAATAATTCAGGAAACATGGATCCAAACGGTACCCTAGACATGCCGGTTGCAACCATAGGTATCATCAATTCAATTAATAACGCTGATATTACATCAAGATACAGTCCTACTGTAAGCGGTATATCAGGTCATGCCAATGTTTATGTCGGAGGAATCGCCACATTGAATGATGGGGATATTCAAGACTCCGCGAACATGGGTGACATTAGATTTGAAAACACAAGTGCTGTCGATACTGCAAACGTCACCTTCGATACAGATTCTGAATTGGGCGGTGCAACAACAAAATACCGTCATGGTACTGTTTTAGGTGGTATCGCTGGAGCTGTTGTTAGTAAAAAATCCAGAATTTATGACTCCAGCAATAGTGGAACAATCATAGGATTATCAAAAAACTTCTCGCGTGTCGGAGGTATTTTAGGGTTATCCATTTTCAGAGAGTTGTTATACGGAAACGTTGTTACAGCATATGGATCTTCAGGTACTGCTGATATTTCAGATTCAATTCTTTCCAACTGTATCAATTATGGAGATATTTCAGCGCTTACTATCAGCATTTCGATTTATTCCACCACTGCGCTTTACCAAACAATGAATTCAGGTATTACCAACCCATTTAGATTTGACAGTACCATGCCTGTCGTCGTGCCATCTTATAACAATACGTACTATTCAGCGCTAACAAGCGGTTCTGTTCGCGTCTATACCAGATCATCATCTGAAGAACGACCAGGCATTAATGCGTCTGCTGGCGGTGTTATCGGTTATGGATTATCTGTCATGCGACGCATGATGAATCATGGACAAATCAGTTCGACAGACGTTGCTGGCGGAGTAGTTGGAGCAACAGTAGTTATTGATTCTTCCCAGTATGTGAAAATTGATACAGCAATTAACTATGGAACTGTTCGTGCCTTCGATCGCGGAACAGTTGGTAACAACTATGCAAATTTCAATGCTGTTGACATCATGGATTATGAAACGATAAGGGATCATTTTTATGCAGTAGATTCTACTTTTATCTTCCCAGAGACACTCAGCGATATTCGCTTGTTCCCAGAAAATAAACGGGGAATCGGCGGTATTTTTGGACGTTTGCAAAGAGGTGTCGGTTTGGTCATGTATGGCAATAATGACTCAAATTCTACATTTAACTTTATCGTCAATATGGACCCTAATGTCGATTTGATCGGCAGATTGGATCAGGTTGCAAACTACTATAGTTCACTTAGATTCTTTGATTTCGAAAATGCAGTGTATTATAGCGCCAAGAAATTCGATACGACACAAACAGTCTTTACAGGCGTTACCTACTTTTATGATAACTCGAGCACTGTAGGAAACAGCTTGTACGCGACAAGAACCAATAGAAATATAACCATTCAATCCAGAAAATATGAATATTCTTATGATTCTGGAACTGAGCAGTGGTTAAGAACAACGTATACGAAGACAACATCACGCACAGAAATCAGCTTGTATGGAAGAAAGTATACAAGATATGGCTATGATTCAGCAGATTATGAAAACTACCAGACGGAAATCGTATCCAGAAGCGCTGCACCAACCCATGATTCATCTGGATGGAGCACATTATCTGGTTCGACCATCGCAGTTGGCAGCATCTATGAATATAAATATGAAACAGATTTACCTCTTTATAATCAAGTTTGGGATGTTGATTCTACTAAAGTATTAGGCACATCAACAACAACTGCTGTACCTAACGGCTACTATTTATTCGGTACAAGCATTCCAGTTCCAATTATTACAGAAGAAGCTAGTGATCCACAAGGCGAATATGTTTATAGTTCAACTTTTGAAATGCAGACCGATACGATTTTGCAGCAATATATTTATTATGCTGAAAATGGAAACTTATCTCCTACATTCATTGATGCAAGACCTAAT
>Ga0209000_1000327_pt1 | contig 52147 bp, 59 predicted proteins | sample RifGroD2_FD_183998 | JGI IMG/M metagenome (GOLD analysis project Ga0209000, IMG submission 183998) | Groundwater microbial communities from Rifle, Colorado, USA - Groundwater D2 (SPAdes) (version 2) | ecosystem: Environmental > Aquatic > Deep subsurface > Groundwater | place: Rifle, Colorado... | reverse complement strand
AAAAGTTTGAAGCACTTATATCACCTCTGTTTTTCCGCCCGCATTTTCTATTTTTTCTTTGGCAGTTTCGCTAAAATAATTAGCTTTTACGGTTAGTTTTTTTGTTAGTTCTCCATTACCTAATATCTTAACGCCATCTCTAGCTTTAGATATTATTCCTGATTCTATTAACATTTCTATGCCAACAACTGTACCGTCCTCAAATTTCTCTAATCTGCTTATGTTTACAGCAACAATGTCTTTTGAGTTTCTGCAAGTAAATCCTCTTTTTGGTAATCTTCTGTATAAAGGCATTTGACCACCCTCGAAACCTGGTCTTACTCCTCCACCAGCACGAGCTTTTTGGCCTTTATGCCCTTTTCCAGCAGTTTTTCCAGTTCCAGAACCGTTTCCTCTACCTATAATCTTTTTAGTAAATCTCGATCCTTCTGCTGGTTTAAGTTCATGTAAGTTCATATTTTACCTCCATTCTTTATTTATTGTGTTACTGATTTTCAAATTCAGAAAACCATTATTGTATAATATTCTTCTCGTTGACTGTCATTGCGAGGAGGTTCTTTCGACAAAGCAATCTCATTTTTTAACATGCTTTTTATTGATGAAAATGAGATTGCTTCGTCATTCTTCCTCGCAATGACAACGCTAAAATCCTAATTTTATTAAATTTCTTCCACTTTTACTAAGTGTTTTACTGTATTTATCATACCTCTTATTGCCAAATTATCTTTTTGCTCTACTGTAGAATTTATTTTATTCAATCCTAATGCTTTTACAGTAAGTCTTTGATTTGGTTTCGCTGCAATTTTTGATTTTACCAATGTTATTTTCAATGTGTTAGCCATGTTTGCGGCCTCCTATCCTATTATTTCTGACAATTTTTTGCCTCTTGCTCTTGCCACATCTTCTGGCTTCTTAAGTGTCTTTAGTGCCTCTATTGTTGCACTTACAACATTTCTCTTATTATTTGAACCTAAAGATTTTGATCTTATGTTTTTTATTCCTGCAAGTTCAAGCACTGCACGTGCAGTACCACCAGCAATAACTCCAGTTCCTTGTGGAGCTGGTTTAATTAACACTTCTGAACTTACTGCCTTACCTATGTTTTGATGATATATACTGCCATCTTCATTTCTAGGAACATATATCATATGTTTTTTTGCATCTTCTATTGCTTTTTTAATAGCATCTGGTATTTCGATAGATTTCCCAGTTCCAACACCAACACATCCATTATAATCTCCTACAACAACAACTACAGCAAATCTAAAATTACGTCCGCCTTTTACAACTTTTGTAACACGTTTAACTGATACAACTTTTTCTTTTAAATCCATTTTACTTGTATCTATTTTGGTTGACATTCTTGACCCTCCTTTAATTAAAAATCTAATCCAACTTCTCTAGCGCCGTCTGCTAACATCTTTACTTTTCCATGGTATATGTATCCACTTCTATCAAAAACAACTACTTTTATTCCTTTTTCCATAGCTCTTTTTGCTAATACTTCACCTATGAGTTTAGCTGCTTCTATATTCGCTGTATTTTTCAATTTTCCTGCAATTTCTTTTTCCTGAGTTGAAGCAGATGCAATTGTATTGCCTGTTTCATCATTTATAATTTGTGCTGATATATGATGTAAACTTTTAAATACACATAATCTTGGTCTTTCTTCTGTTCCACGTATTTTGTTTCTTATTCTAGCATGCTTATCTGCTCTTGCTTCAGAACGTGATAATTTCTTACTCATTAATCATACCTCCTATGCATTATTTTTTACCTGACTTACCTTCTTTACGTCTTATAACTTCATTAGCATATTTTATTCCTTTACCTTTATATGGTTCAGGCTCACGTTTGCTTCTTATTATAGCCGCAAATTGACCAACTTTTTCTTTATCTATACCTTTTATTATGATTTTTGTTGCTTCCGGAACTTCTGATAGAACACCATCTGGATCTTCAAGTTCTACTGGATGAGAATATCCAAGAGCCAATACTAATTTTGTACCTTGTTTTGACGCTTTGTATCCTACACCATTTATTTGAAGTTCTTTTGAATATCCTTTATCTACTCCTTCTACCATGTTAGCTAGAAGAGTTCTTGTTAATCCGTGCAATGATTTCATCATTTTTAAATCACTTGGTCTCTCTACTATTAACTCATTATTTTCTAATTTAAGATTCATTTCTGTTGGTAATTTTCTTTCTAAAGTTCCCAAAGGTCCTTTAACTACTACTTGATTACCCTCAGATATCGTTACTACTACATCTTTTGGTAATACTATTGGTTTTTTACCTATTCTTGACATTTCTATACACTCCCTCACAATAATTCACAATCCACAATGTAAACTTCCCAATGTGAACGTCTTCTTGTTTTGTCTTTCATAAACTATCTTATTACCATACGTATGCTAGTACTTCTCCACCTACGTTTTCATTTTTTGCACCTTTGTCTGTAAAAATTCCTTTATTTGTAGAAATGATTGCTATTCCAAGTCCACCAAGTACTCTAGGTATCTCTTCATTTGAAGCATATACTCTAAGTCCTGGTTTTGATATTCTCTTTAAACCTGTAATAACTTTTTCATTCTTATTTTTCCCATATTTTAATGTTATTCTTATACTTTTCTTTACACCCTCGCCTACTACTTCATAACTTTTAATGTATCCCTCATTAGTAAGTATATCTGCGATTGATAATTTTATTTTTGATACTGGCACATCTACCGTATTATGTTTAGCTGTGTTCGCATTTCTTATTCTTGTTAGCATATCTGCAATTGGATCTGACATTTGCATATTTAAAATCCTCCTTTCTATTACCAGCTGGCTTTTCTAACACCTGGTATTTCTCCTTTATATGCTAAATCTCTAAAGCATATACGACAAATTCCAAATTTTCTTAATACCGCATGAGGTCTTCCACATATATTACATCTTGTATATTCTCTACTAGAAAATTTTTGTTCTCTACTTTGCTTAAGTTTCAAAGATTTTTTAGCCATTGTCTAACCTCCTTTATTTTTTTCTGAATGGCATTCCAAACAGACTTAACAATTCCCTTGCTTCTTCATCAGTTTTAGCTGTAGTTACAAATACTATATTCATACCTCTTATTTTATCTATCTTATCAAAATCTATTTCTGGAAATATCAATTGTTCTTTTATTCCCAAAGAATAGTTTCCTCTTCCATCAAATGAGTTTGAACTAACCCCTTGGAAGTCTCTAACTCTTGGTAACGCAAAGTTTATAAGTCTTTCTAAGAAGCTATACATATTTTTGCCTCTCATAGTTACTTTACAACCTATTGATAACCCTTCTCTTATTTTGAATCCTGCAATTGACTTTTTAGCTTTTGTAACAACTGGTTGTTGTCCAGCTATTTTTCTCATATCAGCTACTGCAAATTCAATGATTTTTTGATTTTCTTTAGCTTCCCCTAATCCCATGTTAATTATTACCTTTTCTATTTTGGGTACTGCCATTTTGTTTTTGTAGCTAAATTTTTTCATCATTTCAGGAATGATAACTTTACTATATACTTCTTTCATTCTTTCCAATGTATTTACCTCCTCTCAGGAACTAATCTATTATTTCTCCTGTTTTCTTCGCAACCCTATTTTTTTCTATTTTACCAGTTTTTTTGTCTTCTGATACTTTAATCCCAATTCTTGTTGGTTGACCGTTGTGTAAATACATAACGTTAGAAACTTGAATTGCGCTTTCTCTAGAAAATATTCCGCCTTGCTTTGTCTGTGCATTCGCTTTTTGATGCTTTTTAATCATATTTACACTTTTTACAACAACTTTGCTTTTCTTCAAATCTATGCTTAATATTTCGCTTTTTGTTCCTTTGTCTTTTCCAGCAATAACTATTACCTTATCACCTTTTTTAAGCTTTGCTAAAGCCATTCATAAAACCTCCTTCTTATAGAACTTCTGGTGCTAATGATGCTATTTTTATAAATTTTCTGTCTTTTACTTCTCTTGCTACTGGTCCAAATATACGAGTTCCTCTTGGAGTTAAATCATCTTTTATTATAACTGCTGCATTTTCATCGAATCTGATGTGTGAACCATCTTTTCTGCCTAATCCTTTTACAGTTCTGACTATAACAGCTTTTACAACGTCACCTTTTTTAACAACGCCCCCGGGTGTTGCTTCTTTAACGGCAGCTATTATTATGTCTCCGATGTTACCAAATTTTCTCGTAGATCCGCCCATAACTCTAATACACATTATTTCTTTAGCTCCTGTGTTATCAGCTACTTTTAATCTCGTTTGTTGTTGAATCATGAAAATTCCCTCCTTTATTTATTTCGCTTTCTCTACTATGTTAACAAGTCTCCAACATTTGTCTTTAGAAAGTGCTCTTGTCTCCATAACTTTTACTTTATCTCCGATTTTGCATTCATTGCTTTCATCGTGAGCTTTTAACTTGTATGTTCTTTTAATAATTTTACCATACAAAGGATGTTTAACATTGTTTACAACAGCCACAACTATTGTTTTGTCCATTTTATCACTAGTTACTACTCCAACTCTTGTTTTTCTATAATTTCTTTCAATCACTAGAAATACCTCCTTAATAGTGCTTTGTGATTTGTGATGTTTTACTTCGTAAAGTGATGCACTCCGTTTGATATAAATGCTTTTCTACATCAACCTATTACTCTATCACATTATCACTAAAATTTTTCTCAGTTATTATTGTTTGAACTCTTGCTATACCTTTTTTTACTTCTTTGATTCTTGCAGTGTTTTGAAGTTGATTTGTAGCATTTTGAAATCTCAAGTTAAACAATTCTTTCTTCAAACTTACAAGTTCTACATTTAAATCGCTATTATTTTTTAATCTTAATTCTTCTCTAATTTTAGTTGTTTTCACTACTTATCACCTTCCTGTTCCACTTTTGAAATAATTTTACATTTCACAGGTAATTTATGCATTGCAAGTCTTAAAGCTTCTCTTGCTATTTTATCAGACACTCCTGCTATTTCAAATAGAATTCTTCCTGGTTTAACAGGTGCTACCCAATGATCAAGAGACCCTTTCCCTGAACCCATACGAACTTCTGCTGGTTTAGCTGATACTGGCTTGTCAGGGAATATCTTAACCCAAACTTTACCATCACGCTTCATAAATCTTGTCATTGCAATACGCGCTGATTCTATTTGATTTGATTTAATCCAAAATGGTTCTGTTGTCACTATTGCATATTCACCTTGTGTTATTGTAATTCCTCTTGCTGCTTTTCCTGATAGGCGGCCTCTAAATTGAGTACGTCTTTTTGTTCTTTTCGGCATCAACATTATTCAGCAACCCCCTCTGTATCTTTTTTCTTTACAGGGAGTATTTCTCCATTATATATCCATACTTTAACTCCTGTTTTACCAAAAGTTGTATGTGCTTCTGCAAAACCATAATCTATATCTGCTCTTAAAGTTTGCAAAGGTATTGTTCCTTCATGATAATGCTCTGTTCTAGCCATTTCTGCTCCGCCTAAGCGTCCTGAAACAGATGTTTTGATACCTTTTATTCCTGATTTTAATGCTCTTTGCATAGCTTGCTTCATTGCTTTACGGAAAGATACACGGTTTTCAAGTTCGCTTGCTATTTTTTCAGCTACAAGTTGTGCGTTTTTCTCTGGTTTCTTTATTTCTAACACATCAACAAGTACTTTATTTTCTGATAACTTTTGTATATCGCTTTGTATTTTATCTACTCCTGAACCTTTTTTACCTATTAAGATACCTGGTCTTGAAGTTTTAATTATTACTTTAGCTCTTTTTGAAGTTCTTTCTATTTGTATATCAGCTATTCCTGCTTGATAGTAATTGCTTTTTACAAACTTTCTTATTTTGTTATCTTCAAGCAATAAATCAGCAAAATCTTTTTCTGCATACCAAGTTGAACTCCATCCTTTATTAATTCCAACTCTTAACCCATGTGGATTTACTTTTTGTCCCATGTTCTACCTCCTATCTACTATTAAGTGCTATAGTTATATGACTTGTTTTCATTACTCTTGCCTCAGCTTGACCTTTAGATCTTGCTGCAATTCTCTTCATTTTTGGTCCTTGATTTGCAGTAGCCATCTCAATATATAATTTACTTGCGTCCATTCCCATATTGTTTTCAGCATTTGCTGCAGCAGATTTTACAACTTTCTCTATAACAGTTGATGACTTGCTTGTTGTGTATATTAGTATTCCTAATGCTTCCTTAATATCTTTTCCTCTTATAAGATCTAAAAGATATTTAGCTTTCATACTTGATATTCTTGCATATCTCGCATGTGCCATCGGCTTTCTACTTTGTTTCTCTAATTCATTTCTTTCTCTCTTTATTTTCGATCTATGTCCTTTAGCCATCTATATCCCTCCTATCCTATTTTTTAACAGATGATTTCTTTTCAGTTTCTTTGCCTCTTCCGTGTCCTCTGTATGTTCTTGTTTGTGCAAATTCTCCCAACTTATGTCCAACCATATCTTCTGTTATATATACAGGAACATGTTTTCTACCATCATGTATAGCTAACGTATGTCCAACCATTTGTGGGAATATTGTTGATCTTCTCGACCAAACTTTCAATACTTTTTTATCGTCTTTTTCGTTCATTACTTCTATTTTTTTAAGCAATCTTGGATCTGCATAAGGTCCTTTACTTAAAGATCTAGCCATAGTTTTACCTCCCTTTAATTAAGTTAAAAATTGAGAGTTGTAAGTTAATTGAAAACTCATTTTTCAATCTCTATTTTCAATTTTAAGTTTTATTTCGAATTTCTTTTTCTTACAATATATTTATTTGATGCTTTGTTTTTCTTTCTTGTTTTAAGTCCTAATGCTGGTTTACCCCAAGGCGATACTGGTGCTTTTTTACCTATACCTGTTTTTCCTTCTCCACCACCGTGAGGGTGGTCGTTAGGGTTCATAGCTGATCCACGAACTGTTGGTCTTATTCCCATATGTCTTTTTTTACCTGCACTACCTATATTAATCAATTCTTGTTCAATATTACCTACTTGACCAATAGTAGCCTTGCAATTAACAGGTATAAGTCTCATTTCATTTGATGGCAATTTTAATGTTGCAAATTTTTCATCTTTAGCCATTAGTTGTGATTCCATACCTGCTGCACGAGCGATTTGAGCTCCTTTTCCTGGTATCATTTCTATATTATGTACCATGGAACCTACTGGTATTGCTGAAATAGGTAGGCAGTTTCCTGATTTAATTTCTGCATCTTTCCCATTCATTAAAACTTCTCCAACCTTTAGGCCTTTTGTAGCTATAATGTATCTTTTTTCTCCATCAGCATATACTAATAATGCTATGTTGGCTGTACGGTTTGGGTCATATTCTATACCTACTACTTTTGCCGGTATATCATCTTTATTTCTTTTAAAATCTATTATTCTGTATTTTCTTGCTTCTCCGCCGCCTCTATGTCTAACAGTTATCTTCCCTTGTGCATTTCTTCCTGCAGTCTTTTTGAGTGGTGCAAGTAATGATTTTTCTGGAACTGTTTTTGTTATTTCCGAAAAATCAGAAGCTGTCATGTTTCTTCTTGACGGTGTATATGGATTATATTTTCTAATACCCACGTTTTTTTCCTCCTTTTATTAATTGAAAGTTGAGATAATTTTTCTTTTTCAATTTTCAATTTATTTAGCAAATAGTTCGATGTCCTTGCTATCGTTTGTTAATGTTACTATTGCTTTCTTCTTTTTGCTTGTTTTTCCTTGTGTATTTCCTCTTCTTTTTGTTTTTCCATCAGTTATTGCAGTTGTTACTGCTTTTACTTTAACTCCTACAAACATCTTTTCAACTGCTTCTTTTACTTGAGTCTTAGTTGATTGCGGATTAACAAGAAAAGTATATTTTCTTATTTCTATTTCTTCCTTTTGAACTTTTCCAGTTTTATCTTTCACAGCTCTTAGAACTTTTTTACCACTTTCTTCAACTAATTGTTTTTTTACTTTTTCTACCTGAACACTCATATTTTTCATAGAAGCTTCTGTTATTACAGGTTTTAAAATGACATCATAATATTTTAAATCAGCCATTATGCGTACACCTCCTGCATGTTTTCTATTGCTCTTCTTGTTACTATAAAATTATCATATTTCATTATATCATAAACATTTAATGTGTTTATTCCTGATGTTTTTATTCCTGGTATGTTTCTAGCTGACAATATTACATTTCTTGTGTGCTTGTCATCTCCATCATCAAGTACTAATACTGCTTTTTTAATTTTAAAATTATCTAAAATTGTCTTTACTTCTTTAGTTCTTATACTATCCATTTTTATTTCTGATATAACTATCAACTTGTTTTGCAACACTCTTGAAGTTAAGGCAGATTTTAATGCTAGTCTTTTTTCTTTCCTATTTAATGTATAGGAAAAATCTCTTGGTTTTGGTGCAAATACTACACCTCCACCCTTCCATTGTGGCGAACGTATAGAACCTTGTCTAGCTCTACCTGTTCCTTTTTGCTTCCATGGTTTTCTTCCCCCACCTCTAACTTCTGCACGAGTTAGGGTGCTTTTTGTTCCTTGTCTTAAGTTCGCAAGTTGATTTACTACAACTTCATGAACTAATGTTTCATTTATTTCAACACCGAATATTGCTTCATTAAGCTCTATCTCGCCTATTTGCTCGGCCTGTGTGTTATAAACTGCTACTTTTACCATTCTTTTTTCCTCCAATCACAATATATCATATATTGTATACTTCTCTGTATATTTTAGTTTGTTTTGTTTTTCATATGTTTATTTAATTATGCTTTAACTGCATTTCTTAAAGTTACTATAGAATTTACTGCTCCTGGAACTGCACCTTTTATCAAGATAACATTTTTTTCCATATCTATTCTGACTACTTCTAGAGATTGAACAGTTATTGTAACGCTTCCCATGTGTCCTGGTAGCTTTTTACCTTTTCTAACTCGTCCTGGGCTTGTGTTAGCTCCCATAGAACCAGATACTCTGTGAGATTTAGAACCATGTGACATAGGTCCTCTATGTTGATTATGTCTCTTTATTGAACCTTGGAATCCTTTTCCTTTTGAAGTTCCTGTTACATCAACAATATCTCCTTCAGAAAATATATCCGCTTTAATCTCAGAACCTACTAGATATTCAGAAGCATTATCAATTCTAAATTCACTTAAGAATTTTTTGTAATTTTCTTCTGTAAGTCCTGACTTTTCTAAATGCCCTTTTAAAGGCTTTGTTACTTTACGTGCTTTAACTACTCCAAATCCTACTTGTACAGCGCTATATCCGTCTTTTTCTTCTGTTTTCACTTGTGTAATTACGCATGGGCCTGCTTCAAGTACTGTTACAGGTATTTGCATTCCTTGTTCATTAAATACTTGCGTCATACCCAATTTTTTAGCCATTATAGCTTTTTTCATTGTATTCCCTCCTTCATTCATAATAAAAGCATTTTAATTGTTTACTTCAATAATAATCTTTATTTTTATTTTACATCAACTTTTATATCTACACCTGCTGGCAAGTCAAGATTCATTAAAGCATCTATTGTTTGTTGTGATGGACCTAAGATGTCTATCAATCTCTTATGCGTCCTCATTTCAAACTGTTCCCTAGAATCTTTATATTTGTGAACCGCCCTAAGAATCGTCACTACCTCTCTTCTTGTAGGTAATGGTATCGGACCACTTACTTGTGCGCCTGTTTTTTTAGCAGTTGCAATAATTTTTTGAGCTGATTGATCAATTAATTTATGATCATATGCTTTTAAATTGATTCTAATTTTTTGGTTTGCCATAAAAAAAGAGCCTCCTTTTCGTATTAAAGTTTCATACGACAGTGGTTCCCTGTACACTTATCCGTGTGTGTCGTATATATATGACAAATAAGTTTTCACTTATCTTATACTAAACACGTTTGTACAGTGAGCTTGTCGTCCGTTTCGTGAACTGGACATCGTTCTGCGTGAAAACCCACCTTCGGTGGCAACCTCTCGCTTCATTACTCTTGCGTCACATGTTTTATATTCTACCATAGGTTTCCATAAATTGCAAGTAGTTTTTATTTTTTTTTTATTTTTTTTCTATATCTATTTACAATTATATAAATATATGGTATTATTTTTTAAGAATTTGTATATAGGGAGGTGTGTTAAATGAAAAAAATGTTAACTCTAGCATTTGTTGCTGTATTATCTGTATCTGTATTATTCGGATGTGCTAGCAATGAAAAAGCTCCAGAAGTTACTACTCCAGAAGTTACTGCTCCAGAAGTTAGTACAGATGAAACTCCTGTAACTGAAGAAACAACTGTTACTGATGTTACTGATGTTACTGATGAAAAAGTAGTTGATGATAAAGCAACTGTTGATCAAACTAAAGTAGCTACTGACGAAACTACTACTACTAAAACAGTTAAATAATTTATTGTTTATTATTTAGTTAATAACATTACAAATCATAAACGATACAAAAACTAGACACATGTGTCTAGTTTTTTTGTTTACGCTTTTGCTTTTGGATTAAATATTAATGCAATTATATAACCAAAAACTATAACGGCACTTATTCCAGCTGCAGTTGCCTTTAATCCACCAGTTAGGACTCCCATAAATCCCTCTGTATTTACTTCATTTATTACGCCCTTAGCAAGTGCATATCCAAATCCAGGCAACGGAACGGTAGCCCCTGCTCCTGCAAAATTTACAATAGGCTCGTATATACCAAGTGCAGTTAATATTACCCCTAATGTTACAAATAACACCAATATTCTAGCAGGCATTAACTGAGTTTTATCTAATAAAATTTGTCCTATTACACAAATTATTCCACCAACTATAAATGCATTTACATAATCCATAATAAAACCTCCAGTTTTCAAAGTACAAAGTTCAAAGAACAAAGTACAAAATCCTTAATTCTTCATTCTTTGCTCTCAGTTCTCAATCGCTACCGCATGAGCTATTCCTGGTATTGATTCTCCTTGCTGAAGTGATACCTGGCTCAACATCGCTCCAGTAGCTACAAATAATACCTTTTTCCACTTTCCTTTCCCCATTTCACTGAGAATATATCCCGCAAGTGTTACAGCTCCACAACCGCAACCGCTACCTCCGGAGTGTGTATCTTGTTTATCTGCTTCAAATATTTCAATCCCACAATCCATATATTTACTTGTTATATCATAATTATATTGTTTAAGTATATCTAATAGCAACTCTTTACCCACTTTACCCAAATCGCCTGTTACAATTAAATCATAATAGTTTTCATCTCTTTCTGTATCAATAAAGTGGTTAATTATAGTATCTGCTGCTGCTGGAGCCATTACTGCACCCATGTTCATTGCATCTTTTATGTTAAAGTCTACTATCTTTCCAGTTGTTATATATGTTATTTTGGGACCTTCTCCTGATTCTGCTAAAAATATGGCTCCACTTCCTGTTACTGTCCATGTTGAAGTAAGCGGTCTTTGCCCTCCTAATTCTAGTGGCGACCTAAACTGCTTTTCTGCACAGCAGAAGTGGCTCGATGTAGACGCGATTACATAGTCTGCAAAACCTCCCTCTACTATAATAGCTGCTACACTTAGACTTTCTGCCATCGTAGAGCATGCACCGTAAACACCAATAAATGGTACCTTAAAGTTTCTTATACCAAATGTGCTTGCTGTAAGTTGATTTAACAAATCTCCACTTATTATATATTTTACATCATCTATGGTTTTGTTTGCTTTTTCTATGACTTTTTCTAGAGCCTTTTCTATCAATTTACTTTCTGCCTTTTCCCATGTACTTTCTCCATAAAGTTCATCTTCTATTATTGTATCGAAATAAGTCGCGAGCGGTCCTTCTCCTTCCCTGGGCCCTACTATTGACGAAGATGCCAAAATCACAGGGGGATTATCAAATCGTATAGTTTGCTTACCTAAATGTTTATTCAAATTATTGCACTCTCCTCTGCTTTTAGTTTTTTTAAGGATTGATTACTTATTTTTAGGAACCGTCCCCTTTAACTTGCTACTTAAAAAAGTAATAGATTATTCCTACAACCACTGAACTTATGACTCCGTACACTATGACTGGGCCCGCTACCGTAAACATTCTAGCTCCCATTCCTAATATATATCCTTCTTTCTTGTACTCCATTGCAGGTGCAACAACAGAGTTGGAAAACCCAGTAATCGGTACTATTGATCCTGCTCCTGCATATTTTCCTATGTTATCATATATATTCAAACCAGTAAGTAGAGCCCCTATAAATATAAGTATTACGGTTGTCATCATAGCTGCATCATCTTTTGCATATCCATATGTTTTTAGTACCTCTGTTATTATCTGTCCTATTACACATATAGTCCCTCCTACAAAAAAGGCCCACGCACAATTTACTCCCATATTACTACTCGGTGATGCTTTTTCTACCATTTCTTTGTAATTCTGCTTTATCTGTTTCGCTTTATCCATGTTAACCTCCATGTTTTCAAAGTACAAAGAACAAAGTACAAATTTAATGAGTCTTTATTATTGTTTATTGTACTTTATTAATTAATCTTTTTTCTTTATCATTTCATGACCGTCCAATATATTATTGAACCTACCATTTTTCCTAGTGCTATGCTTATAACAACATATACAAGTCCTGTTCTAATCCTTATTCTTTCCTTTATAACCGGTAGAACGTTTATTATCTCTACTAATGATATTGCAACTATTCCTACAAATACTCCAGAAAAGAAGCCTAGAATTCCTAACCACACCTCATTTATATGAAAATTTATATCAATTATCATAGCCAATGTTCCAGTCGTTATACCTATAAGAATCATGTTTTGATATAAATTATTATATTTCTTAGTTCCTGTCACATTTACCATTTTTGTTATTATTCCAACAGATATTATAAATGCAGTTACTGCAAGACCTATTGCTGCTCCTGCTCCAAATCCTATAAACATCATCACAATCTCTATCATAATTAGCCCAAATTCCTTTTCTTTATTTTCTCCACTGTACATTTGTAGAGTTCGTCTTGATACTTATCTATCTCTACCTCAAGAGGTGTTGGAGAGTTTTTAAATTTTAACCAAAAATGATTGAAAAACACTATAATTCCTACCGCAAGACCTATTGAATATGGAATTTGTATAATATATGGTTTTTGTATACTATTACCTGTAAGCATTTTATATATTTGCTGATGTACCTCGGTCATAGCAACATCTGTATGGAATGTCATTATGGCGACACTAGCTCCGAAAAATATCGTCAAGCATACAAATACAATTTTTACAAATTCCCACATCTTGGATGGCCTTTTTTCTCCGTTTAAATACTCTATTACAATATCCTGTTCCCCTATGCTCTCTATATCAACTTCTGGATGAACATTTCTTATTTTATTGATAACATCGACTATATCTACCGAATGCAAAGACTTTTCCTGTTTGCCAATATCATATATTTTTATCTCTTCTATTTCCTTCTTTAATATATCATCTGCAATAACCTTTGCAATATCTGATATTTTCAAACTTGTATCACTAGTTATACTCACCTTCTTTTCTAGCTTTATATATACTTTATTACTTGCTATACAAATCACCTCTTTTGTGTTCTTATAATTATATTTTTCCATTTCTTTCAGATTTTATACAAAAAAAGAAGTATGCAATGCAAACTTCTCTGTTTTATAAAGATTATTTTTCCCTTACGAGTGTACTCTACGCGTTTTCGTCCTCCAAATCATTTCTCATCTTCTCTATCGCACGTTTTTCTATCCTAGAAATCTGTACTTGTGTCTTATTCAAAATTTTCGCAACCTCGTCTTGCTTTTTATCTCCATAATACCTAAGAATAACTACCTGTTGTTCCTCTTTATCTAATTTGCTAAGTTCTTGATTTATGAGCACCTTGTTTTCCACCTCTTCACTTTCATGTTTTGGGCTCTCTATTTTATCAATCAACATTATATTGCATCCATCAGAACTATATATATTATCGTATAAGTATTCTATTCTTGTGTTTTCTCTTACTTCTAGCGCTGATGTTATTTCTTTTTCTGACACACCTATACTATGTGCAAGCTCTGATATTTTTGGTTCTCTATTGTATACATTCTTTAGATTTTCTCTTTCTTTCTTTATTTTTATATATATTTCCTTATCATGTCTACTTACCTTTACCGGGCTATCATCTCTTAGGAAAAGCTTTATTTCAGATAGTATCAGTATATACGCATATGTAGAAAATTTTGCATTGTAGTTTTCATTAAAGTTTTGAATAGCTTTTATAAGTCCTATACATCCTATCTGAAACAAATCATCTTTATCATAACTACTTGTATGTATTCTTCGTACTATACTCCACACTAATTTCAGGTTTTCTTTAACTATAGTTTCTTTCGAATCTTTATCGCCACTTTGGGCTTTATCTATCAGTTCTAGTATATCCACCAGCATCAGTTACTCTTCTATTCTTTTTATCATTTTCACTATAGTACCTGCGCCTACTTTTGACTCTACCATTATTTCATCCATGAAACTTTGCATTATTGTAAAACCCATACCTGCTCTCTCTTCGTCAGGCTTTGAAGTATATGCTGGTTCTATTGCCTTCTCTATACTTTCAATACCCACCCCTTTATCCTCTATCGTTATGTGTACTTCCATGTCTTTTATTCCACATCTTACATATATAAAATCCTCCTTACCTTCATATGCGTATATAACAGCATTCGTAACTGCTTCTGATACAGCTGTTTTTATCTCCGTAATAACACTTACCGTAGGATCTAGCTGTGATACAAACGCTGCTACTGTCGCTCTTGCAAAACTTTCATTTTCTGACCTATTCAAAAATTGTAATCTCATTTCATTATCAAATGCTACATTCATCATAATAAATTACTCCTTTCTTAGAAACACCATAGTATTATTTACACTAGATCCATTACTTCACCCAAAGTATCATATTTCTTTGCTACACTATATACTCCTGATATTCTAAATATATCGTCTAAATTATCCTTAACATTTACGAGAAAAACTCCGCCATCCTTATCTTCAACCTTTCTATATCTACCTAGTATCATACCTATACCCGAACTATCCATAAATTCAACATTAGTAAAGTCAAATATAACATTTTTTATGTCATCGCTCTCTATTACATCATCAATTTCCACTCTAAGCGTCTTGCTTTCATGATGATCAATCTCCCCAATAAATTTCACCAACATATTTTTACCTATACACTTATAAACCAAACTCATTTTTTTTCCTCCCATTATTTGTCATTTGTATTTTACACTCTGTAACTATAACATACTTCATTTGTAGAAAAACATAAAAACTCGTTACTACACTCTATGATTATCACCTTTGTAAAATTATTATTATAGTGCACTACAATACAAAAAAAACAGAACTTTTTACAGTTCTGCTATCTTACTACAATCGTAAGTTCCTTTTCCATTATTTCTGCACTAACAGTCATATCATATTTTATGCTTATATCATAATCATAAGCTTGTTGCTTTACTTTTAATTCCTTGGTCAGTATTGACATATCCATTGACCCGCAAGGTGTTTGATACTTAAAATCGTATTTTTGTTTTTCTTTAAATATCATATTTGTAGGTGGATTTGTATATTTAGTCAGATAAATAGAGTCTTTTTCTATCTTAATATAGTTTTTAACCTTATCATCATCCAAATACTCTATATACTCTGAATCATTTTTTTTAATGTATTTCCCTGTTGTTTTTAGTTCAGTAGTTTGTCCAGCATCTATGCCTTTAACTTCTATATTTACAACTCGTTCAACCATAATAGTACCATCCTCTTTTTATCGGTAGTGTAAATTATATATAGTACTAAATATTACACTATCTTTTTATCTAATATTATCTTTAAAATAGTTTACTATTTCATTAAATTTATTTCCGTTAGATGCTTTTACAAGCACTACATCATCTTGCTTAATTGTATTACTTAAAAACTCATATGCTTCGCTTTTCTCATTAAAGTAATAAGCCTCTTTTGATTCTTTTACTATATTATATGTGTGTTTTACTTCTTTACCTATTAGAACAACTACATCTATTGGCTTGCTTTTTAAATATTCACCTAATTCATTGTGTTTTTCTTCTGAGAAACTCCCTAGTTCTAGTATGTCGCCTAAAATAGCAATTTTTCTCCTATCGCCATATGTATTTATCGTTGTTTCTACAGCGCTCATCATAGATAATAAGCTAGCATTATAACAATCGTCAATAATTGTTATATTTCTTTCGAAATTTATTACGCTATATCTTCTACTTGGAAGCTCGAATTTTTTAATACCCTTTGTTATTTGATTATCTGTTAGTTTAAACAACCTCCCAATCACAAAAGAAAACATAACTGGATACATAATATAACTTAGTACATTATTTACCTCGAATTCAGCTATTTCTTCATTATAGTTAGCTCTGATTTTAGTAAGTTCACCATTTATGCGGCTCACCCCTTCAGAGTAGCAATCATTTTCTTTATTTTCTCCTACAAATATAACTTCATTATCTATATTTAACAGTCTTAAATACTCGTCATCTCCATTTAAAATGACTACTCCATCATCTTTCATGTGCTCAAAAATTTCACTTTTGGCCTTAAGTATTCCTTCTTTGCTTCCTAAATTACCTATATGCGAATCTCCTATATTCGTTATCAGTGCTATATCAGGTTTTGCAACTTTGCTTAACCTTTCTATCTCTCCAAAACTATTCATACCCATTTCTAATATTGCTATGTCGTATGTTTCGTCTATATTAAACACTGTGATGGGCAAACCAACTTGATTATTATAATTACCTTCTGTCTTTAAAACCTTATATTTTTCACTCAAAACATTATATATCATGTCTTTGGTTGTTGTCTTCCCAACACTACCTGTTATTGCTATAATGGGTAGTTTAAAGTTCCTCAAATAACCCTCTGCCATGTCTAAAAAGGCCTGATTTGTATCATTTACTTTTATAATCAGTACATCATTTTTGCTTATATTACTACTGACTTCTTTATCAGTAATAAAACCTATAGCTCCCTTTGAAACAACTTCTTCTATAAAGTTGTTTCCATCCATTGTTTCACCTTTTATCGGAATAAAGAAGTCACCTGGTTTTATAGTTCTAGAATCGGTTGATATATTTAATATATCAACCGATTCATTTTCACTTAATTTAGTCCCTTTTGTCCACTTTATTATATCCTTTTCGCTTATCTTTTTCATGTTAGTCCCTTCTTTCAAGTGATAACTCTATCAATCTGTCTATCAGTTCGGTTTTGCTTATTCCTTCATGCTCCATTAGCATCGGATACATACTTATTGGTGTAAATCCAGGCAATGTGTTAATTTCATTGAAAACTACATCATTTGTACCTTTCTCAACAAAAAAGTCCAATCTTGATAACCCTTTGCAATCTAGTATTTTATATATTTCTTTTGTATATTCTCTAATCTTCTTTATAGTACTTTCTTCTAAATTTGTAGGTATTATAGCCTTTGAATCATCGCTTATATATTTAGTTTCATAATCATAAAACTCTGCATTATATGTTATTTCTCCGACAGTACTAATTATTGGGTCTTCATTGCCTAATACAGCACATTCTACTTCTATTCCCTCTATTCCTTCTTCTATTAATACTTTTTCATCATATTTAAATGCAGTATTTATTCCTTCTATTAGCTCTTTTCTATTCTTTGCTTTTGATATTCCTATAGATGAACCACTATTTGCAGGTTTTATAAAGCAAGGATATCCTGTCTTTTTCTCAATGACTTCTAAATCATATGTATCTTTTACAACTATATATTTTGCTTGTGGTATATTTATTGTATTGACTATAATTTTAGTGAACGCTTTATCCATGCATATAGCTGAACTTATCGTATTACATCCCACATATGGAATACCTGCGAGTTCTAGTAATCCTTGAATTTTTCCATCTTCTCCAGTGTTGCCATGTATTATATTGAAAACTACATCTATTTTAAATACCTTAGTTCCTTCATTTTCTAACACCAGTAAGCTTTTCGTGTTGTTTGGCAATATATATGCCTCTTTGCCTTCCTGTTCCCATGTTCCATCTTTCACTTTAGCTGAATTGTAGTTTTCACAAATCAACCACTTTCCTTCTTTAGTAATGCCTAATACAAAAATATTATATTTTCCTTTATCTATATTATCTAAAATCATCCCTGCGGAAGTTCTTGAAACCTCGTGCTCTGTCGATTTTCCTCCAAATACGATTAATAAATTCTTTTTAAGCATTTACACATCTCCTTTAATAAATACATTGTAAGCACTATCTACGAGCTACAAATTCTTTAAATTTTTCTCCTCTTTCTTTATAATCCTTAAAAGCTCCAAAACTTGCAGAAGCAGGAGACATAAGACAAGTTTTACCTTTCTCTGTTACTTCCTTCGCTATACTTACTGCTTCTTCTAAACCATCAAGATATAGTACATTTTGATTCTCATTTCTATTATATGCCATGTCATATACTTTCTTGCCTGTATCGTATACACATAATATGTTCCTCACATTTGATTCTACTAAGAAATCTGCAATCCCTTTGTAATCCACACCCTTGTCGTGTCCTCCAACTATCAGTGTATCTACATTCTTTAGTGCTTTAATTCCTTCCATAGTTGGCTCTGGTATTGTAGCTTGAGAATCATTATAAAATCTTATTTCACCATATGTGCCTACATATTCAAGTCTATGCGGTTCAGGCTTATAACTATATATACTGTTTTCTATATCATCATTACTTATATTTAGCAACTTGCATGCTGCGATTACGGCCATCATGTTATATATATTATGGTCCCCTATTAGGTTACGCTTGTTATTTAAATTATAAACTTGCTCTCCATTATATGTAATATAGTCTTTCACGACACACACATCAGTACCTTCTGTATCCATTTGACTTATACTTATTTTTTTTGATTTTACATTTATATCAATAGCAAAACCATTTACAACATCATTATCTTTATTATATATAAATATATCCTTATCATTTTGATGCTTTACAATATTAAACTTAGCTTTTTGATAATTTTCAAGTGTTCCATGATTGCTTAAATGGTCTTTGAACATATTAAGCATTATTGCTATACGGGGAGAATTACAGATATATTCTAGTTGAAATGATGATAATTCGTATATAATCGTTGTATCTTTACCTATATTCTCTATCTGATCAAATGCTGGCACCCCGACATTTCCAACCAAAACAACATCTACACCCGCATTTTTAAGTATGTGCGTTATTAATGTTACTATTGTTGTTTTACCCTTAGTACCTGTAACACCTATTATATTTTTACTATACTGTTTTAAAAACATGTCTGTCTGTGAAGTTATATTTTCTATTTCGCTCGAATCTTCTAATATGATCCCTGGACTTTTGATTACCATGTCATAATCTTTCATGCATTTTAGATAATCTTCTCCTAAATGAAGTGTTACCTTTTCATCATGCTTTATAAGCTCGTCATTTTTAATGCTTTCAACTTTATCTGCAACGCCTAAATGTATATCTTTTAATTCTTTCCTTATAAAATTATATGTTGACTTTCCTTCTCTTCCAAAACCGAGTATAAGTATTTTTTTATTTTTCAATTCGTTATATATGTTATTCATTATTTTCATCCTCCCTATTACTTTATATCCACATTTTCTTCTATCTTAATATTTATATCATCAAATAGGTTTTCAAAATACTTTTTATATCTCTCACATGAATCGCTAAAATATAATTCCATGTTACCTCTGGTGTCGCTAGTGTTTTGTATTTTCTTTTCCATAATATCTTTTATCACATATTCAACTATTGGTATAGAAGTATTAATTATTTTGATTTTATTATTAAAATATTTTTCAATGTTATCTTCCCATACCGTATAGTGTGTGCAGCCTAAAACTATTGCTTCCGGCTGTATTTCTTTATACTGGTACAAACTCCTTTCTATTGCATCCTCAACTATTACACCGTCTAGTAACCCTTGCTCAATAATAGGAACAAAGAGTGGACATGCTTTGGAATGAACTTGTATAGTTGTTGCTGCCTCTTTTACCTTTCTCTCATATATATTACTTTGTATCGTTGCACTTGTGGCTATCACGCCTATTTTATCAAATCCAGCTTTCTTGATATATGCAATCGTTGGGTCTATTACATCAGCAACAGGCATTTGTGCGGTATCTTTTATTACATCAAGTGCAACTGAACTCATCGTATTGCACGCTATCACTATATATTTAACATCTTGCTTACATAGAAATCCTATTATTTGTTTAGCAAATTCTCTTATGTTTTCTTTAGATTTATCTCCATAAGGAACTCTTGCATTATCTCCAAAATATATTATATTCTCGTTTGGAAGTCTTTCTCTGAGAAGCTTTACAACCGTAAGTCCTCCTAGTCCTGAATCTATTACTGCCACTTTTTTGTTATTCATTATCCCATCTCCTAATTTCAACATACTGGCTTGTCAAAAAGAAAACCACATAAAACATTGCCGCATTTTTATAGTAAAAGAGCGTATGTTCAGCTATTCCATTTATCATAAATCCAGTCAGTATCGATATTCCCATAATAAGAATCAGTTTTTGCATTTTTTTATTGCTATGTAGTATAACTTTTATATAGTTAAAATATATTTGACCTATAAAAACCACAAATGCTATAAGACCTATTACTCCTGATTCTGCAAAGACTTCTAACACTGTATTATGTGCATGTGCGACTATTTTAGTCTTACCGAGATAATTATTGTATTCCTCCATGTAAGCACCACTTCCATAACCTACACCTGTAAAAAAGTTATCATTTATCATTTGCATCGTCGTTTCCCATATTTTAAGCCGATAGTCCACTGTCGAGTCATGCACACTCATACTCCTTATTCTTGACATAAGCACTGATGGTAAAAATGGTATGATGCATATCCCACCAATTATGAGATATAAAATGTATTTTATGTTTAGGAGCACTATAAATATTACGATTGCAGCTACAAATCCAAGCATTCCAGTTCTTGAAAATGTAAGCCCTAGACTTATTATAAATATAATTACTGAAAGAGCATAGTAAGCTTTCACTATTAACTTTCTTTCATTTAACATCATAAATAATGCAATAGGTATTACTATAACCAAAAATATAGCAAGTAAATTCGGATTTTCAAAAGTTGAAATCACCCTAAACTTAATTTCATCCCTTACGCTTGGGTCTAGCCACGCTTTTTGCATAGGTTTAATGTACACCGCTTGATAAAACCCATATAAACACACAAGTAATGTTGACATGTTTATAAGATGCAGTACCCGTTTTACAAGTTTATCATTTGATATAACATTTCTAGTTATCATGCCAAAAATAATTATTATAATATAAAATGCATACTCAAAAGCACTAAGTACTTGTGCTTTTGAAAATATAGTTGCAATTAAAAATGCTACAGACATTATCAGTAAATAAACATCTAACTTATTGTATGTATATATTCTTTCTTTTACAATTATTTTCCTTAAAAGGTATATAACTATACACCCTATCATTAGCTTTACAAGTCCTGTAGGCGACACAAAAGGTATCAAAAAAATTGTACCCATAACACACATTATTTCTATTATCTTCAAAAAATACTTTATCTTATTCATCATCTTATCCCTCTCATGTCAAATATATCATTTTAGCCATGCTTTCTATTCCTTTTCACAACATCTATCAGCTTCTCTTTGTCGTTCATCTCAGGGTACTCTACCACCAGTTTAAATAATTTTTCTAGTATCACACCGATTTCTTTACCTTCTGTTATACCAATACTTATTAGGTCACGCCCATCTATCTTCATTTCACCTTTAGATATGCATTGCTGTTTTTTTTTAATTTCATAGTATATTTTCTCTATTTCGCGGCTTTTCTTTATATCCTCTTTCTTTATTTCTAGATTCTTAGCTGAGTCATCTGCTCTCTGTACTGCCAGCAAATCTAGAAAAATATCATCTCCTATTTTAGCAACAGCCTTTCTAACCGATTTTTCTGATGCAAGCATCCTATAATCATGAAACCTTATAAGCCTTGTTATTTTTTTAATACTCTTATTATCAAACTTCAATCTACTCAAAATTTTGCCGGCCAAACTTTCACTTACTACTCCATGTCCATAAAAATGTCCAATTCCTTTTTTATCAAAGCTCTTTGTAAGTGGTTTTCCAAAATCGTGTAAAAGCATGGTCCATCTAAGTACAGGATCTTTTTCAATGTTTCTTACTGCTTCTAATGTATGATCTGCTACATTATATATATGATACGGATTGTCCTGTTCAAATCCTATACACTTTTCAAATTCTGGTAATATGTGTTGCATGAGACCTGATTCATGTAAACTCATGATTTTTTCTGGATGGCTCGATGTCAAAATTTTAGTTAGTTCTTCTCTAACTCTCTCTGCACTTATATTTTTAATAAGGTTATTATTTTGCTTTATCGACTCAAATGTTTCCTTTTCTATTTCAAATCCTAATTGTGCTGAAAACCTTATGGCTCTTAGCATACGCAAGCCATCTTCATTAAATCTATCGTTCGGATTCCCTACACATCTTATAATCTTTCTTTCTATATCTAGTGTACCATCAAATAAATCTATCATTCCATCTATATCATTATATGCAATCGCATTTATAGTAAAATCTCGTCTTTTTAAATCTTCCTCTATCTTCTTCGTAAAAAATACCTCTTCTGGTCGTCTGTTATCAATATACTCCCCATCTATCCTGTATGTTGTGACTTCCACCTGCCCACCCTGAGTAAGCACCGTCACTGTACCATGTTTGATGCCTGTATCTACTGTTTTCTCAAATATCTTCTTAATATCCTCAGGCTCTCCTGATGTGGTTATATCCCAATCATTTGGAGTTCTATTCATAAGTGTGTCTCTAACACAACCCCCAACTACATAGGCTTCATATCCACTATTTATAATCATATCCACTACTAACTTTATACTTGCTGGTATATTTATCATAAAATTCCCTCTTTCTCCAATATGTAATCTGTAAATTATTATACTACATTTACAATATTTTGACAACATCAAAACAAAAAACGTGTTATAAATATATGCACGTTTTTTGTTTTGGTATAAATTATATATTTTAATTTAGTTAATTTATATACTCTATCTTTAAAAAGTCGATAAACCCAATTCTTCTTGTATATAATAAACTATCCACTTAAGTAAATTATCTTCATAAAAACTTTCAGTATCTAAAGTAAAGTCTCCATCTTTATTTTCCCACATTTTATTTAGGTACTCATTGACTTCAACGAATAATCCCTCATTCTTACCCATCTCTAATTTAATATTTGTTTCTAGGTTAAAATCACCAATGTTCCTTCTTGTATAGTTTGCAGAACCCGCTATTATTGTGCTTTTTTCTTGTGTATCTATTTTAATTAACTTAGTATGGAACTGCTCTCCGTTTGTGCTATACCACCTAACTTTAATTTTCTCTTGCGTGTTTTTGATTAATTCACAAGCTACCTGCCTATTGGGTACTCCATTCTTTTTAACTCCGAAAGCATCCTTGTTTGCATCCATTATTAATTTTACATCCACGCCTCTGTTTGATGCTTTTATAAATGATTTAACTAAATCTCTGTCCGATATATAAAATATAGCTAGAAATATACTGTCACCCTTTTTAGTTTGATTCACTTCTTTTATTATTTCTTCTTTTATTTTACCTTCTGTTATTATCGTTGCCATTATATCGCCTTTGTTTTCAACTTTCTTTACAGTATTTTTGTCAATATCTAATGTTTCCCCAGACAGCTTAGCAACAGCCTCTTCAGATTTTAGAATATCTTTTATAATGTCTCCACTAAAACTGAACCCCACATTAGAGTGTAGTGAACTAGCGTCATGTGGGTTAGCAGATGCAATCAACCCTTCATTTTCTGTAAGCACTACCTTCCTGTGGTTAGCTTTAAACTTCAACAGCTTCAAAAAACCTCTTATATTTACTTCAGGAGAATCCTTAGAAAATGGGTTTGTTATATATCCTGCACCCTCCACACCAAACCAATTTAAAAACAGATTATGTACACCTGCATATAAAAAGTTACTTTCTCTAAGCTTATCTAAATCAGTTATAATAATCTCTATGTTATTCTCTTTTAATATCTTTATATATTTCGTTTCATATACTCCATAAAAATTATTTATTGGATCAGTTATAAAAACAATTTTTATATCTTTGTTTAACTTTTTCTTTTCGATCAGCTTATTTACTATATCATTTGAAATCGGTATGAATTCATTATTCTTGCTTCGGTCATAATCATCATTAAACAGAAACATATCTATCAATATAAAATCCTCAGCTTCATCTATCATACGATATATTTTAGAAAATATCTCTTGTTCAATTACTCTTTTTCCATCTTTTTGATATGTCATATCCTTTAGAAATTCAACATCGTCTATTCTATAACTATCAGATTTATAAGATATTCCCGTTGGAAGAGGCTTATATAACCCCACAATTATTACAAAAAACAATAACCCTATTAAACCCTTAATAACAAACTTTCTATCAAATTTTATCTTTGGTATATTCATACTATAAAACCCCCATTTAAAATAACTATTTCATCAATATCATGATTATATAGTTATTTTTACTTATTTGCAATAATTTTAACAAATTTTTATATTTTGCTACCTTTTTCGTAAACAAAAAACTAATTGCATTTTATTCGCAATTAGCTTTTTGTTTATACGATATTATTTATAAATGTTTTTATACCATTCCATTATTATCAGTCAATCTTCAAACTTCCAACTTCCTTCATATCTCCTAAATCGTTTGCTTTTATCAAGTTATTTGAAAATGTATATATAGTGTCTTTTATATATACTGCTCTTCTTATTTCTTTCTCACTATTGCCATAATAACTTCCAGATTTTTTATACTCATCTTCTTCAATGTGAGTTATTTTACCTTTTAATTTAAATCCTTCTTGTAGGTCTATACTGTATGTGAAAAGCCCTTGATAGTTGAACTGCCCGTAGTTCGGATAGTTGTCTTTATTCACTACCTTTTCTCCTGCCGCAAGTTTATATTCATTTACTGGAAATGCCAATAGGTTTTTCTCTTTTGAGAATACAAGAGCTTTTGGATTTTGTAATAATTCAGAACTTGTACCTCTATCTCCTATTTTCTCAACAAACATTTCTTTTGGATTATTTACATCACTAACATCAAACATCGCTATCTTCATACCTAGATAATAGGCATTTGTTCCACCTTCTGTTGAAAGTTCTATCGTGTCTTTACCAAATCCTATTATATGATTTTCGTCATATGGATGTAAGTACTCGCTGAATCCAGGTATTTTGAGTGCACCTAATACTGCTGGCTTCTCTGGATTACTTAAATCTATCACAAATAGTGGATCTGTATTTTTAAATGTTACCATATACAATTTGTTACCCATAAATCTTGTCGAATATATTTTTTCTCCCGGCGCTATATCCTCGAGAGTTCCTATTGTCTTCATCATTTTGTCAAGCACATATACATTATTCTTTGATGTATCGTCCCATGTATTTCCTGTAGTTGTTGCTATTCTGAAAAAATCATTATCCTCGTCCATAGAATATTGATTCAATATTGTTCCTTTCACTTCACCTTTTGCTTCATAATCCATTCCATTATTCTCAAATTTAAACTTATATATATTTGTATTCATTTTTACATCATTACTCATTGTCTTAATCGAATAATTCCTAGTTATATTTGACACATATAAATTTTCAAGAGAACAATATACATTTTGCCCGGCTCCAAGATATGTATCTATATTTACTTTTTCTTCTTTGCTCACATCAACTGCCGCTACTATCATATAATTATCCATCTTAAAATCAGGGAAATACCTCATATCTTCACATTTTACCTTTATATCTTCTTCGGACACTAGACTATCACGGTAATAGGGTAGTATATCTTCATCTACTTGTATATTATAATTATAGTAAGCGTTTTTATTAGAAATAAGATACAGCATATTCCCTATTTTTCTAGAAGAAATATAATCTCCTTCAACTGAAAAATGTCTTAATTCCTTTATATCTTCTTTATTCTCTATATTAAATATTTTCACTTCTAACATATCATTTCTTCTAAAATTATAATCCGGCATAATCATTTTTGAATTTATAGAATCCTCATAATAAACATTTTGAGGATAAGTTCTTCCTATTATTATTAAATTTTTATCGTCAAGATACATCTCTTGTGGAGTATAGCTCTCCTTTTCATTGAATGTTAGTGTTTTTATTACTTTCATATCTGAGCTTGGATACGATTTTGAAATGGTTACCTTATTATTTGATAAATAATAAATATACTCCCCATCTGTTTTTATTATATCAGACTCATCCACACCTTTTACTTGTACATTTGTTTCTGAATAGTCGTTCTTCACCTTTTCGGAACTTTGTTGACTACTTTCAGCCATTGCACCTGTCGCTGCACCCATTGTCGTTACCAAATTTGCTGATTTAATCATGTCATTCCTATATTCTCCATTGTTTCCAGATGATTCTGCCAGAAATTTCTTTAGTGTCGCTATGTCTCCAACTATCGGAAGCTCGTTTATCTTTTTTATTATTTCACTAGAAATACCAGCTACATCCGCACTCGTTATTTCATTATCCCCTATTATTATCAATTTATCTTCGTAGAAAACTTTTTTACCAAGAGCTTCAGCTATAGCACGTAAAGGTACAAAAGTTCTCTCTTCTATTATTTTAGCTTCAGTATCAATAGCTATTTTTTTGCCATCTTGAGTTATTTCTTTACTTCCGATAACTATCTCTAGATTTTTACCATTATGTACTATCGTCACTTTTTTGTTGTTTGCATCCCACTTTACATCAGCCTTAAATCCTTCTGCTATAACCCTCACAGGTACTAATGTTCTATCAGCTTCAAGTACTGGTATCACCCTTTTATTTTCACTATCAATATAAAGTTCATTCCCGTTCACTAGCGCTCTCGGGCTACCCAAATACATACAAACCGACTTATCTACTATGCTTTGCGATTCAGCATCAGCTAATGTTTGACCACAGCCTCCTACATAAAATAAAACTGCTATCAACATCACAATCACAATCACACTTACTACCATACCACTTACTAATTTTTTCATCTTAACACCATCCTTTTTTATTTTTAGACGATTTATCTTTCTATTTTGTTCCATGTTATTATGTACTATTTCATTATATATGTTTTCTTGATTTTTATCAATATTATTTCACTTATATTTTGCTATTCTTATCTTTTTATGTCAGATATATATCTGAAAACTCAATTGCTGTTGTTTGGATAAGTCGGTTATCACATAACATGATATGATAATTAGTATTTTATTAATAATCCGTTTATATGTAATCCTGCTGCTGTTCCAATAAGCAGAACATTATCCCCTCTTTTTATTATGTTGTTATCAATCGCATGTTTTAACGCAAATGGCACAGAAGCCGAAACCATATTTCCATAATCGTTAACTATATTAAGATATGTACCCTTTTTAAGACCTACCTTTTTAAGTATAATATCAAGAAGTTTACTAGCTTGGTGAGGAATAATATAATCTACTTTTTCATTAACATTTTCATAAAATTCCTCTAAAAATTGTGGTAATTTTTTCATTGCTAGTTTTGCTACATTAATACCTTGCATATCAAACATATATTGCTCTTTATTCTCTTCTGAATATTTACACGGAGGCAAACTAGTACCCCCACCAGCTACTTGTGTTTGATGTGCTCCCTCGGACCATGTTTTCTGCAATCCGTAAATAACACCTACCTTGCTTGTTTCATCTTTTGCCACAACTATAGCTACAGCAGCATCACTAAAAAGCTCATAGCTTTCCCTTTGATTTTTGTTTAATCCGAGTGACGGAACATCACTTGCTACAATTAGTACTTTATTGTATCTACCCGCATCTATCATATATGACATTATATCAAGTGCAGCTATAAAGCTTGTACATGTTGTATTAATATCAACGCAAGGTATATCTAAACCCTGTGCAATATGTTCATGTATCAAAGAAGACATGTTTGGAATCGGTTGTATAGTTACTGCAGAACATGACACAATGCAGTCAATATCCTTTATATCGAGTTCTGAATTTTTTAATGCTTCCCCTATTGCAGAAACTGCCAGATGCAGCTGTGTTTCATCTCCGGTTATTCTATACCTAATATCATTATCAAAACTTACGGTTTCCTTTGGAAGGTAAGACCCCATACCTAAAATGCGAATATTTCTCATGTTTTTTCCCCCTTACTTATCTAGGTAGTGTCAAATATTTATAGTACTAAATACTACACTATCCTTTATATTCAATATATTTTATTGTCTTTTTACAAATCTATTTCTTTAACAGCCCCCATTATAACGTTTTGTTATATTCTAGTTTTTCACCTTGAATCGTTATACTGTTTTTTCGCCATTGTATTTTATTAGGACTTATTAGTGAATGTATGTAGTGTATAGGTTGTACATAATCAGAAATCATTTCAAATAAAGGTGCGAAAATATTTTCTCTTGAATTTAGATACTTCTTTCTAGTAACCAAATTTATTATGCTTTTTAAATAATGTATAGTCACAAATATAAAAATATATTTAAGTCCCAGTCCTATAGCAACTGTTAGTAACATTAATGGCATAATTGATGGAAATACTACTAGAATAATTAACAATGGGTGTATATTATCTTTTAAATATTTATTTGCAAAAATCATCCATCTTTTCATTAGACTACAATAATGTCTAATCCCGCTAATTGTAGTCCCCACCCTGCACGGAACCGTATGTTGAATTGTTTTAATCTTATTTTTTAACATTAATTTTGCAATTTCATATTCATCACAAAGCTTATCCTCTATTACCGAAAAAACTTCGTACTCTTTCATTAATTCAGTTTTAGCAAAATAGCACATTCCGTTAATCGTATTATTTAAACCCAGCTTCGACATCGGTAAATATGTAAGTAACGAGTTTCCATTTACAAATCCCGTCACCAATCTAGAAAGTATACCATTATAGTTTGAATAATATGGTGTACCAGTTACTATGCAGTTTTCTGCGTCAAGTAACTCTTTTATTTTTGGAAGTGTACTAAAATCTATAATTGAATCATCATCTAAGGCAATCATATACTTTTTACAATATTTAAGTCCTAATTTTTGCTTATATACTTTTGCATTTAGATTTTTAGGAATCTCATCACATACTATTATTGTTATATCTCTCATACTAATACTCTTAATTTCATTTACTATTTCTCTTGCTTCATTATCATTGTAATCAATAATCCAAACAAAATTTATATCTTTACTCTTTCTAATATTCTCATTTAAATCATTCTTAAAGTTACGATCTCCAGAAACAATCGGTTGAATTACTGTAAACTCACTAAACGAACAATCGCTACTTGATAAGTTGTTTTTCATTTCACTTTGATAACTCATCATTAGATAAATTCTAATTGTATATATCGATATATAAATAACCAATAAAATTATAAATATAATACTCACATTCCCACCCTACCTTAAAATTTATTTTAATTCGATTGCTACCACTCTAAGCTATAATAAATTCTCTATATTTTAAATTTGCGTTCTACCCGTCTTAACTTCTTACCACTTTCCACTCTAATACTTTCAAAGTTTATCTGTGACAGCTCAAAATTCATCATCTTCGATAGTTTATAAAACTCATTTTTAATATTTATTTTCACACTTTCATCAGCTTTTTCAACTTCATTAATTTGAATCTCTATTTTATTTACTGCTAGTTGGATAACCCTGTATTCAGTAATATCACTTGCATATAAAATGCATCTTCGAATGAAGTCTGGATACACTGTCACAAATTCATCTGAATCCTCATTTTTAAATATAAAACTATCATCTTCCCTACCCTCTATCTTGTCTATCGCCATATACACAGAGCCACACATGCATTTTTCCTGCTTATCCACCAATATATCATTTAATCTATATCTTATAATAGGTTGTGTTTTTCTAGTAAAGTCTGTTATTATTGGGATAAATCTATTTTTATCGATATACTCTTTTTCTATCTTTACTATGTCTTCGTTTATATGTAGTGTTCCACACTCACAAGTATAAGCTAGAAATCCCTCTGTGCATTGATATACCTGATGTATTATTTCCTTTTTAAATGCCTTTTTAATTTTCTCCTCATCAGTTTTTTCTAATACCTCAGCAACAGATATAATTTTCTCTGGTATTACTTTGAGTAATCCGCTAGTCCTCAAGTCAGACAATTTTATTAAAACTTGTGGTGGAGCAATTAGAATATCTGGCATAAACTCATTCAACCTATCTATGTAATCATCGATTTTAATCATCATATCAAAAAAGTTAAATTCTATATTTTTAGACTTAACAGATTGATACAGGTTACTATCCGCTCTCATAAAAAACGCTATCTTATACTTTGATGAGATTCCCTTTGGCAGCATTTTTGCAAACATTGCACCTGCCCATACACTTTTCTCAGCATCACTTGCCAAAAATAATCCTCGATGTCCCGAGGTCCCTGACGATAAACCTACAGTTATTCCTTTCAGCTTTTCTTGGAACTCTCGGCTTTTCTCTGAAGAAATTGCTAGTTCAAAAGCCTTCTCTTTGTTTACACCTAGCGTATTAAGTTCATTAAAGTTATCCATCATTATTTGCTTGTTTATTATAGGCATCTTGTTTAACTCTTCAAGATTATATCCTTTATACAGATTTTTATAAAATTCAGATTTACCTACTACATATCTCAAGTGTTGCATAATCCTTTTATTTTGATACTTTTCTAGCTTTTGCCTATCCTTAAATTTTAAAAGATACTTGTATTTAATGTAGCTTTTCAATATTAAAATCTTCTCTAGCATACTTTTGCACCTCCTCATCTGTAACTATCTCGTGGCTAGCAATTAACTTTATCTCCGTATTTGATGCCAAATAATCCTTTAAATACTTTTGGGTGTTTACATAATTATTATAGCTACTTTGAATCATCCTAGCTATCAATTTTAGCTTTATATCCTGATTTATCTCATCTTCTCTCCAATAAGAATCTGCAACGAAAAATAAGTTTCCTCTTTTTAGTAACATTCCCAACTGTCCCTTAGAATGTCCCCTTAGATTAACCAAAATTATCTCACCATCATCAAACAGGTCGTAGCCCTCTAAATAATCACTCACTTTCAGTCTTGTATGAGTATCTTCGACTACATCTATTCTCCCTTCTATATTTTTAGGAATCATATTTTTAAAAATCAATGAATGTATTGTACTACACTTTAGTTCTTCAAAATTTCCCTTACTCGTAACAATTTTAGCATTATTAAAATAATTTAACCCACCGATATGGTCAGGGTGAAAGTGAGACATGACTACATAAGAAATATCCTCACACTTTACATTGATTTTACTCAGTTTATTTTTTATATTATCTTTTTCATCTATAAATGTTGGATTTAGTACATTGTACACTCTACCAATCAATCCACTCTTATATATCAGCTCCGAATATCCAGTATCAAACAATATCCACCCTTCGGTCGAATGTTCAATAATCACACAGTTTGCAGGAAAATTTACTTTCTCTTTTCTATATCCTTCATATACTTTGCTTAAATCATTCACACAGTAACCACATTCCGTTATATACACTTTTTTAATCATTGTTTTCTCTCCACCATTTCGAGTAAATTTTCAAACCTTCTTTTATCGTGTATATTGGTTTATATCCTAATAACTTCTTTGCTTTTTCTATATCCAATGTTTGGCTGTTTCCTATTGTGCATACTGTATACCTAGTTAGAATCGGTTCTTTTTCTATGTTAAGTACTCTATACACTTTTTCTAATATAGTTGCTATACTATAAGCCACCCTAAAATTCACATTTTTATACTTAGGTTTTATATTTAACTCTGCAAATAGCATATCCAAAATCTCTTTAAATTTAATACTTTCATCATTTGTAATATTAAATATCTCCCCACTGATGTTTTCTTTAATCACGCTCAAGAATATAGCTTCTACAACATTTTCAACATAAGTTATATCTACCAGCTGCTCTCCATCACTCATAAGTGGTATCCCCGTTTTCCCATTCACATTGATCAATCTTGGTATAATACTAGTATCTCCAACTCCAAATATCCCTCTTGGTCTAATTACTACTGTGTACAAACCTTCTTCATTAGCCTTTTTAACCTCTTCTTCAGCCAATAATTTAGTAGCTATGTAGTTATTGAGTTTGTTGTTCTTCGGTACTTCATTTTCTTTTATTTTAAATTTATCCTTCCCTTCAGTATATATACTCGGAGAAGACACAAACACTAGCCTTTCTACCCCATTTTGCATGCACGCATTTATTATATTTTTTGTTCCTATAACATTGGCTTCATAAAATTTTCTATACTCTCCCCACACAGTAGATAATGCACCAGCATGAACCACAAAGTCAACACCCTTACACACTTCCACTAGTTTGCTTTCATCTGTCAAATCAACCTTAATAAATTCTATATTATTAGAACTTATTTCTTTACCTGCTTTCTCATTCCTTCCAATAGCTTTCACACAAAAGCCTTCTTTCTCAAATCTTTTCACTAAATATTTACCCAAAAAGCCAGTTGCCCCCGTTACCAGTATTGTTTTCATATTCTATCCACCTTCTAAATTTCATAATTTTTAATATTTTATCTTATTGTTACATTTTATAACATTTTAATAATATTATCAATGTTTTAAGACAAAATAATCTCCAACCTCACATAATCTACTTTATGATTTTACAAATTTAAAAACAACCAATAAAAAACATTCCAAAGCAGAGATGCAAGGAGTGTTTTTTAGTGTCATTTACAGTGTCATGAGTGTCTTCTTTAATAGGTTCGACATCAAATTTAAATGTTACCCTCATGAATTGTCGGTTATATTAAATACGCTATAATATGTCATTTAACTATGTTATAAACATTACATATTTTACATTCCGACTCTTTCTTTCTTTCTAGCCTTCCTATATACCTCAGGTCTCATCAGTGTCATCATATAACTCATAAAATTCTCGTCATTGAACATCTTAACAAAGAACTCTTCGTTCTTTTCATATCTTTGGACTGCGATATCCTTAAATCGTTGTTCAAAGATGAATTTGAAGGTTGCTTCATCATTATTTTTCGCGAAACTTGCTAATGTTTCATCTTGAACCAAGTCTTCTTGCATTTGCATCATTACTTTATCTTGATCACCAAAGCTTGTCCCGAATTTTTCATTTATTTTTTCTAGAATGATTGAAAGCGGATCTCTCTTTTCTTTTTTGCCGCCTATTCCACCTGATATCGGCTTTACTCCTTCTTCGTTTTCCCCTAGTTCTATGCTGCCCTCAAAGTCTTTCTCTAGCCTATAGTATTCGAGTAGCAATTCATTATCGAGCATAAGTGTTTCCCTATTATCCTTAGGCAAAAGCTTATTTAGCAATTTAGCATATACAAAGAATCGCTGTAGTTCGGTATCAAACATTCTACAAATTTGTGTTACAAATGAATATGTACGTATAAATGTTCCAAGTGTTGATTTAAATTCATTTCTTTCTGCATCTGTTTTTGCCTTGTATCTATCAACTGCAGGTTTCAAGAATGTAGTCAGTTTTCCCACATTACTCGCACTTTCGCTACCACTGTAAAACACATTTACAAACCCATCTATTTCCGTTTGTTGATATATTTTGAAGTCATTTAAGCCATTCTTTAATGTATAAATTACATTAGGATTAGTCTCTTCTCCTAATATTGTAGCATCATAAAACGGTTCAAATGATTTCTTTATGTCTTCTGCACTATTAACAAAGTCTAGCACAAATGTATCTTCTTTACCGTCACACATTCTATTTATACGTGATAATGTTTGCACAGCTTTCACATCGTAAAGCTTTTTATCCACAAACATTGTATGAAGTAGTGGCTCGTCAAATCCAGTTTGATACTTTTCCGCAACTATAAGCATGTTGAAATCATCTGTCTTAAAATACTCTTTAAGTTGAGATTCCTTAATGGTATTACCAATATTATCTTTATTAATTTTTTCTTCTGTCCAGTCGTTGCCATCGTCATCTACCGTACCCGAAAATGCTACTAAAACATCTAAATCTTTGTACCCTTTTTCTTTTATGTATCTTCTAAACTCAAATAAATATCTAACCGCGTGCAACCTAGAGCCTGTTACCACCATTGCTTTGGCTTTTCCACCTATTTTTTTCTTTGTTACTTCCCTAAATTGCTCTACTATTATAGCAGTTTTTTGTGCTAGGTTATGTGGATGTAGTGATTCAAATTTTGTTATAGCTTTTACCCCTTGTGAGGCATCTAATTCTGGGTCTTCGGCAATTGACTTTGCTATCTTATAATACATATTATAAGTAGTATAATTTTGCAGGACATCAAGAATGAACCCTTCTTCTATGGCTTGTCTCATAGAGTATATATGAAAGGCTTGGTACTTTCCGTCTGGCTGTCTTTCTCCAAACATTTGAAGTGTTTTAGCTTTAGGTGTTGCTGTAAATGCGAAGAACGATAGATTCTTTTGTAACCCGTGCGTTGCAAGTTCATTTAGCATTTTATCCTCATCATCAACAAACTCAGCCTCGGCTTTGCCTTCCATTCGTGCGTATTCTTCAAGTATATCTTTCGTATCCGCTAGAGCTATCTTCAGCTTTTTAGCTGCTTCACCTGTTTGTGATGAGTGGGCTTCGTCAACTATCACTGCAAAGTTTTTATTTGTACCGGTCACCTCTTTATATATCACGGGGAACTTTTGCAGTGTTGTTATGATTATTGCTTTTCCTGAGTTTATAGCATCTTTTAGCTGCGCAGATTTCTTGTCTATCTTCTCTACTACTCCCAGTTTATGATCAAACTGATATATGGTGTCCTGAAGTTGGCTATCTAGTACTTTTCTGTCTGTTATTACAATTACCGAGTTAAATATCTTTTCATCACTCGCGTTGTGAAGTCCCGAGAGCCTGTGTGCAAGCCAAGCAATAGAGTTTGACTTTCCAGAGCCAGCAGAGTGTTGTATAAGATAATTCTTACCACTGCCATTTTCTTTTACATCATTTAGAAGTTTACTCACAACATCAAGTTGATGATATCTAGGAAATATGATTTTTTCTTTTTTTACATTTCTTCCGTCTTTATCTTTCTCTTCTTTAACTTCAAGATGTATATACTTATTTAGTATTTCAAGTAGTATGTCTTTATTAAGCACATTTTTCCATAAGTATGACGTGTCATAGTCATCCTCTATATTTGGATTTCCTGCTCTACCTATATTACCAGCACCACCCGAACCTTGGTTAAATGGCAAGAACCTAGTTGCTGCTCCCATTAGCTTTGTAGTCATATAGACTTCACTGATGTCAACCACAAAGTGCACCAAAGCACGATTTCTAAATTCAAATATTGGTTCATTTGGATTGCGGTCGTACATATATTGTTTCTTACCATTTTCAACTGACTGTCCTGTAAACTGATTTTTTAGTTCTAGTGTTACTATCGGGATGCCATTTACAAACAAAGCCATGTCCAAGCTATTTTCATTTTTTACAGAATAGTGAAGCTGTCTTACACATGTTAATATGTTTTCGTTGTATAGTCTTGTGGTATCTTCATTTATACCATTTTCAGGTTTGAAATATACCACACGAAAGCTTATACCTCTATCTTTAAATCCAACACGAAAAACATTTATAAGCCCCCTTTGCTTTACCTCTTTGCAAAACGTGGTTATAAATGCTTTGTGGCTTTCACTACCGTATACAACTTGATATCTTTCCCATTCTTTCGGTTGGGTGTTTTCTATAAATGTAAATAAAGTGTGTGTTTCTAGAGCGAGTGCTCTGTCGAACGAGTTATCCCCGCCCTTAATGTATCCACCTTTAGTGATTAGATAGTCTTCAATCGCATCTTCTAGCCTTTTTTCCCTAACATCCATCTACCTTCACCTCTGTCTTTAGTATTTTTTGTTTTCATTTATATTTCTCCAACTACTGGTTGGAGTTTTAAATATTCTTTATATATTTGAAGTATATTATATAATAATTACTATCACAACTAATAAGTTGCTTTTCCAATTATATTTAAAGCACTGTCATATAAATTGTCATAATGTAATATACATAGTTTTTCATTGTCTTTATGTCTTCGTTTAATCCTATATGTATTCTCGTCAAAGTCCTCTCTTCTACCCGCAACTACGACATAATGAATTCTACTCTTGTCATAATTTATAAAACACTCAGGTAATAATTGGTTTGGATGTTTATCCTTTGTAAACTGCTCCTTTAATGATGTAAAATTTGAATCTAACCAGCACTCCCAATCATGCACCTGCTTTATTCCTTTCCTAAATGACCCACCTAACTCACCACATTTTATTGTGATATTTTTTTTCGGGTCCTCAAGTTCTACAAAAACAAACTCATATCCTCCAGAACTTCTTCCAATAATTAAATAATCAACTTTCCACGAAGTTCCTAACATAAATTCAGGAAATACAAAAGTATCATGATGTCCAAAATTATAATTTTCCTCTAATATAGAGCCAATTATGAAATATGATTTAGTATCTCTTATATGGTTTAGAATTATCTGTTCTGTGATTTTATCTTGACTTAATAATTTTAGAAATTCACTCGATTTTATTTTTAATTCTTCTGTATTAGCAAGTTCTACAATATCTAGTAAGTTATTAGGGAAAAGACTTATATAGTGTCTGGCTGACTTGGGATATTCCGAGTATTTATTAACTCTTCCTATTAAAGTCTTTCCATCTTTTTTTCGCTTCTCATTTTCTAAAATCTTCGAATATATTTCTATATCTTCTTTTGACATTGCTCTATAATCTACATCATAAAGTTTCACATGATCCCCCCAAATATTTTTTGATAAGTATAATCTTAAGTAATTGCATGTTAAATATTTCTTTAAAACCATTGGTGAGAGAAAATTCATTATCAATATTTCTGCAACCTCTAGTCGCAGTTTTTTCATTACTAGGAACAAAGTAATCTCTCTTTTTTACTTTATCTCTATTTTACCTGTAACCGCTTCATATATTAATGATTTTTTATATGTTTCTAGTTTTTCTATAAGTTTTTGCTTTTGTACTAGTATTTTATCTATTTTGTTGCATTTATTATCTAGGTAGTCAGCTATTACTTGTTGTTCCTCCGACTTTGGTAATGGTACTACTGCATCTGAAAAGTCATTGCCACTTAAACCGTATCTCGTCATTCCATTCGCTCTATAACAAAACCAATTTCTTAAGTAAAATGCTCCAAATAAGTATTTTTCATATTCTAAACACATTTTTATATTAGGCCTAAATCTCATTAAGTGATAACCAAATAATGTATTGGGCAAAGTATCTTTTATGACTGTGCAATGGCCAATGTCATTCGGGGTTTCTGAAGAATTAGTGAATAGAACATCACCTTTTTCAAGATTACAACATTTAGCTTTATTTACATTAGCTGAAACAATAAGATATTCTTCGCTATCATAAATTTCTTTAATACTATTTCTATACACATCCATGTAATGAATAGATTTGTATAAAGGTTCTTCTACCTGTATCTTCTTATCTACACCATTAGATGATAATTCCCCCATAAACTTCATTTTTCTTACTTCCCACCACTCAGGTATCTCCCCTATCCACTCTATCCCACTATCTTTCATCCTCGCAGTTTTATCCAAGCCCTTAGTTACTGCCTCAGTAATAAGCGATTGCTTGTATGACTTGAGTTTTTCTATAACTGCATTTTGTTTTTCTATTGTGGTGTCTATTTTAATGCATTTTTCATCTAGGTAATCACTTATAATTTGTTGTTCTGCTGTCTTTCCAAAAGCTATAGGAAAATTCATCAGCATTGGCAATCGTATTGAATCCACAGTTGATTTTGCATTTCCTTTCTCTATTTCTTTACAAAAATTTTCCGCCATGTAATAATATAAATACTTTCCAAGTATATTTTTAAATTTATGAACATTATATACTCTTTGGTGATAGTCAAATTTCCCATTTATATAATGAAAAACTTTTCCTGCTCCTACTCCATCTCCTGCAATTAATATAGCCTCACCATCGTAGGAATATGTGGAAATTCGTTCAACAATAGGTGACCGCACATAAAATGGATATTCTCCCTCTTTTTCAGCATTTATCGCATCTTTATCCCCTGTATTTATATCACATAAAAATCTTAGCCTTGCTATCTCCCAATCCTCAGGTATCTCCCCTATCCATTCTATCCCGCTATCTTTCATCCTCCTCATTTACCCACACCACCGTTCTTACCAAGCATCTTCACAGTTTTATCTATACTCTCCAGAAAGTGTTTTTCCACTTCCGACAGTTCATCTTTAGTCTTTTCTTTATATTTCTCATACTCTTCATTTGCTTTTCTCATTGCCTCTTCATGCGATATCTTTCCTGCATGTTCAAGCACCTCTCTACCTGATACTTTTATGAAATCATCTAGCTTTGTTATCCAGTCAACCATGTACATAGGCTTTCTACTTTTTGCTTGTAGCTCTGCAAACTCTAGGTACATATTCACTATTCTGTTTAGTGTGTCTACTTCATCTTCGGTAAGATAATTTTTCGCTGTCTTTATGTCTGACTTCTTCGGCATTTCGCCTGTCCATGAGGTCAGCCCTACAAATGGCTTGTCTGCATTTACTCTACTATATATAACCTCAGCTGCTGTCTCCCCATGAGCTGAAAAGTGCATTTTGTTTTGTACTGTTGCAAAAAATGTCTGAGTAGTCTTTGATCTAGGGTCGTAGTCTACACTAGTTGCATATATCTCCAAGACTTTACTGTAAAATACCTTTTCGCTGGAGCGAATATCTCGTATACGTGCTAAAAGTTCATCGAAATATTTACCTCCACCTGCTTTTTTAAGCAAGTCATCATTCATTGTAAAACCTTTTATTATGTACTCTTTTAGTCTCTCAGTCGCCCATATTCTAAATTGTGTACCACGAAGTGACTTTACACGATAACCTACTGATATTATTACGTCAAGACTGTAAGTTTTAGTACTTCTCTTTACCTCTCTATTACCTTCATTTTGAACTTGTAAGTATTCCTTACAAGTTGAATTTTCTATCAATTCACCTTCATTATAAAGGTTCTTTATGTGCATCGTTATATTTTGTGTACTTGTCTGAAATAACTCAGCCATTTGCGCCTGAGTCAGCCAAACCGTCTCATTTTCAAGCTTTACATCTATCTTCGTCTGCCCATCCACTGTATTATATATTAGCATTTCCGTATTATTTTCAATCATTCGCCAAATACCTCCTTGAGTGTACCCTCAAGTTCAGCCTCTATATCCATGATTTCTTTCATTAAATCCATACTTGCTTGAGGTTTAGTGTATTTGTAGAAATGTCTAGTAAATGGTATTTCATACCCTACTTTAGTTTTACTTTCATCTATCCAAGCATCTGGTGCAAAAGGCAACACTTCTCTCTTGAAGTATTGCTTTATATCATCCGTCATTGGTACACTCTCTGTATCTCTTAAGCTTGTATCTGGCTGAGCTTTTTTGTTTTTAAGAATCTCTTTCCCATTCTCGTCCTTCATTGGTCTTTCTACAGTAATTTTATAATATCCAAAGTCCTCGTTATTAAATACTTTGCTCACATCATTTTGAGCAAAGTCACCATATATTTTAGTTATCTCTTCAATATATTTTGTAGGTATGTCATTTCTCTTATTTCCGAGCGACTTCCTTCTTTTTTCATACATATTATTTGCATTTATTAGCTGTATCTTCCCTTTTCTATGCGCCGCCTTCTTATTAGAAAGCACCCATATATAGGTAGCAATACCTGTATTATAAAACAAATCATTGGGCAAAGCTATTATAGCCTCAAGTAAATCATTTTCTATTATGTGTTTTCTTATGTCAGATGGCCCTGATCCAGCGTCTCCAGTAAATAGTGGCGAACCATTATGTATTATAGCGATGCGACTTCCACCATCTTTTATATCCTTCATTTTAGATAGTGCCGTAAGCAAAAATAACATTTGCCCGTCCCCAATAGCAGGAATCCCTGGCCCAAATCTACCCGCAAATCCTAGTTTTGCCTCTTTATCTATTGCGGCCTTATCATTTTTCCACTCACGCCCAAAAGGTGGATTTGATAATATATAATCGAACTTATTTTCTTTAAATTCATCATTTGAAAGGGTGTTACCGTTTTTGATATAGTCTGCATTTGCACCTTTTATTAAAATATCTGATTTACATATTGCATAAGTCTGATCATTTATTTCTTGTCCAAAGCACAGCAATTTAGCATTTGCATTTACTCTCTTTAAATATTCTTCGGCAACTGTCAACATACCGCCTGTCCCACATGCTGGGTCATAAATAGTCTTAGCAACTTGATTACCTGCAAGCAGTTTACCATCCTCAGTAAACAAGATATTAACCATAAGCTCTATAACTTCTCTCGGAGTGTAATGTTGTCCCGCATCTTCGTTGTGAGATTCAGAAAACTTCCTGATTATCTCTTCGAACACATATCCCATCTCAAGATTAGATATCTTATCAGGGTGCAAATCAGCATTAGGTGATGTAAACTCTTGAATAACTATATACAATAAATTCTTCTCGGCAAGTCTGGCAAGTTGTACATCGAAATTAAACTTTTCTATTATACCTCTAACATCTTCCGAAAATCCATTCAAATAGTTCTTAAAGTTAGCCTCTATATTATCAGGGGCTTCAAGAATCTTCTTAAATGTAAACTTACTCGTATTATAAAAAGAATACCCCGACACCTTCTTCAGAAGTTCATGTTTCATAGGCATATTTTTCAGTTCTTCGTTCTTTGCTACTACAGCATCCTTTGTGGCTTCAAGTATGCAGTCAAATCTCCTAATAACCGTAAGAGGAAGTATCGCCTCCCCATACTCATGTGGCTTATACACCCCTGTCAATTTATCCGCTATCGCCCATATCAGGTTAGCCTTTTCATTTATATTCGCTGTTAAACTCATAGTTTAAGTCTCCTTTGTTGTTTTATACTATCAAAAGCACTTCATTTCAGTCCATATTTATCTTTTCTTTAGCTTTTCAGACTATTTTATACTTTAGAACAATTTCTATTCTATCCCCTTTGTTTTATTATGATACCCATACTCCTTAGGTGATAAATCTTTATCAAAGTTGCTCTTAACCCTACCACTTTAATGTCTCAATTATTACCTTATTCATAGTTTTAGCCCCTTTCTCATTGCCCATATCCTATTATCTTATATTACTCAAATCATACCTACCTTAAATTTTGTGGCGTCAAAGTTACTACTCCTTTATCTTTATCCCAGTTTATTTTATATCCAAACACTTTAAATTCATCTACCGGCATAAAATCGCCTTCATTTTCCTCCGTTATATGCTTTTTAGAAATTCCTTTCATTATTACATCCCTTTTTTTTCCATCGATGCAATGTACGCCTTTGAATGTTTTTACCACACTATCTGTAGCAAATTCCGCAGTAGAATGTTGTATGCCAAAAATATACGACCAGTCCAATCTATCTAAATTTATAAAAACATTATCATTTCGAATAATACTTTGAACTTTTGCTTCCTTTTCCCCATTTTTAATATTACCCCCGTTTAAATCTATAATAATATCATTCTTATACATATCTTCTTTAAAAGCTCTTTCTGTTATACGAACAAAATCTCCAAATGTGTTTATGCTAGCAAAATCTTCTTTCTCTATGCTATACGTATCTGATATATATTTTACACAAGTCGATATCGTAATACCATATCCCGACATTCTCGAACTTATTGGTTTGTATCTAATTTTTAAATTATCTACATTTCCATCATAAACTATATGTACTATGTTATATTGGTCGTAACTCATCAATTTCTCATTTCTACAAATATCTTTAAATTCTTTAAATATTTCATAATCCTTTTTTATTTCTTCTTTATAGTTATACTTATTATTTGGATGTAGCACGCCCACAGTATAAACTTTATAATTAGAACTGTATGAATCAGCATTTATTTTCTGACCATTCAATTTATTTTCAGGTCTAACTTTCATTTCCACTGATTTAACCTTGCTTCTTATATTCAAGTCTTGATAATAGTCATTTATTTTATTGTCTATAGACTCGATATAAAATTGCTTATCATAAGAATCATCCTTCATATATAACGCTTTCTTTGTTTTTACACTCTTTTGTATTCTTGAGTTAAAAAAGCCATAACCCGTTTGTCTGTATTCATATTTATAATCTACCATTTTGTAGTCATTGTCATTATACTTGTTTTTTAAATATTCCCTGAATATTTTATCTTGATTATATTCACCTATAAATGTATTTTCTATTATGTAACTCGTATTTCCCATAAAGAAACTAAGCATACCGACTATAATTAGGATTACATAGTATATTTTAAAGCCCTTTGTAAAATGAACATCCTTATTTATAATATAAAATAATTCACTAGAAAAAGCCAGTGCAATTAAACATGCTAATTGGATTAAACTCATTGTTACTCTATTTAAAAAAGTATACTCACTATACGTGTTTAATATTAAAAATATCTTTATAAACATTACAACAAGCACTATATTAAAATTCAACAGCCTGTTCTTTAGTTTTATAATGCTATTGTATTTTCCTTCAGTTTTAGTTGCAAATGATTTATACACATACATAATTATTAAATAACTAATTATCCCTGTTACTAACATTTATATCATCCCCCTTGAATTTTTGTTGTGTTCTAACTTTATATTATTAATTCACTACATTTATCTTTCTATGTTATATTTGCTTTGCGTACCTCGTCCCTACCGTATTTACCCCTTTAACTTTTCATAAACCCTTTCTAAAGTTTGCGTTATTTGGTTGTGAGAACTATATGTGATAACAAGCACATCTCTTGCTCTTGTCATTCCTACATATATTAACTTTTTATACTCATTGTACCCTCTTTTTTCTAGGTAATCGTTCAACCCACATATAAATACAACTTTAAAGTCCAGTCCCTTTACACTATGTATGGTAGATAGCTTAACTGCCTCTGCATCTAATTTTAAGGCATATTTATTTCTATTTATATTTTCAAATTTTATTTTGTTTTTCACAAATTCTCTTTCCACTGCATCTGACATCTTAGTAATAGGATATACAACGCATATATCCTTTTCTCTTATCTTTGTTTTACTCCTCAAGAGTTTTATTTTTTCACAAATATCATTCACTTCACAATTGAAACTATTACAATATATCAGTTTTGGTTTACTTCCTGAACGCAAGTTCATATTTGGCTCTATTAGATAATCATTGTCATCCTCTTCCTGTACTAAGCACAATTGCTCATAATTTGATGACATCAAGAAGCCGTACGCATATTCAAGTATTTGTCTTGTATTTCTGTAGTTTTCAGTTAGTTGGGTTGTTCTTCCTTTTGCATTTATCCCCACTGATTTTAAAGTATATTTTCTCGAATACAAATTTTGTGCTCCATCAGATACAAAAAACAAGTGACTTTTTTCAGAATCCCTAAGCATTTTTATTATGAACTTCAGCCATGTTTGCTCGAAATCTTGCCCTTCATCTATAAGTATGGCATCATACTTAGGAAACTCTGTCAATATTTTTTTCTCACATTGTGATAATAAACTTGTAACTGAGAAATCATCATTTATATAGTTATTCTCAGACAACAAATTCAACTTCTTTGCTATCATATTCATCCATGCATGAAAATTATATACCTTTATATTTTGTCTTTGACTACAACTTATATTATTACTTATTACCTTTGATAATACTTTATTATATGTGAGTACCAGTATGTTCCAATCTTCATGACTATCTGCCAAATATTTGGCCCTACACATAAGTATTACTGTTTTTCCACTTCCAGCGCAACCCTTTATTACTCTATGCCCATATCCTATTGTTTTTGAAAATTGCTCTTGCTCCAAGCTCATTAAATTTATAATATCATCAGATGAATGATGAATGACCACTTCTTCGCATAAGTTTTTTCTAACATTATTTATGTCCTCTTCTTTTATCTTTTTTCCTACTATCTTATACGGTAGTAGCATATCTAACTTATCAATTAGTTTATCTTTATATTTATTGAATTCTGAAATTTCTTCCTTAAATATAAAGCACTTTCTATCTTTCTCATCAACCGTATTTATTAGTTTATTATAAAATTCTTTCCTTGTTATGTTGCAAAATACAACTGCGTGTCCATAATTTATTTTTAAGTACCCATCTTTATACAATTGTTGATCCTTTTCTAATTTTCTCACTATTTCTATCATATAATATCTGACTTGTTCAATTGGATTTCTAAGTTTTTCATCTTTATATGTTTCATATATATATTTATCTGCTTTTTTTATGTAGTTAACATTCCAATCCTTTACTTCTAGCACAGTAATGTTCAGCTCATTTGATAGAATAACAAAATCAGGATGCTTTCCATTAATTCTTAGATTGTACCAAACAATATAGTCATCAGGTAATTTAGTCTTTAATATGGTGAATATCTTCTTTTCCCCATAAGTCGCTTTGTCATAAACAGATATATTTTCTGGTATCATCTTTGCCATAACTTTTATCCTCCTGTACGCTGTATAATTCATTATTATATAACTAAAAATCGTGTTGGATACGGCGTTAATCCACATGCAACTCAAACTAAACAAATATTTTATATTTGGTTTTCATTACGCAAATTGATTTAACATACCGCGTCCCCACACGATTTCCTTTATTTATGTTGATTTTATTATACATAACTTTTCCAGTTTTTTCAACAGATTTCCATATATTTTTATTTTATTCTCTCCAAGCCTTCCCCCCCTCTGGCTAGTCTGCCTACTTTATCTTACACTCTTCTGTTTATATTTATGAGTCATTGTAACCTAGGGTTGATCTTAATGTAAAAGAAGATACAAGCCGCAGATTTTCCTTGGCTTGTATCTTCTTTAGATAAGATTATTAAAATGTATCTGCCTATAAGTGCCTTTCATTAAACATCCGAGTGCTTTAGGGACAGCTTTACGAACATCAGGCCAAACTTTAATAATTCCGATAGCTCTCTATTTACTTAATTTTCGGAAATGATTGTGTCTTCATCTGAATGTGTCGTTATTCCTAAAAATTTTCTTGCTACTTCTACAGCATCAGTTACCTGATCATGCCCAACTTGTCCCCAGTTTAGTAGTTGTGGCACCTTTGTTGGAGGTGTTAAAAAACGACCATATATACGACCATTATCTGAATCTGGTTTAGAGGGTCCTATGTTCTCGATTACAGCTGCCATTCTCACTTGAGCATATGGTATAGAACCATTCTCCTCATCAACCAATTGATACCCAACCATATAAGCCGTTCCTATTACAACATTTACTTCTTCTAACAACTCCCTCTTTAATGTTGCTTCCATATCCGCATCATACTCTTCTGGTCGTCCTCCTGCTAACTTGTACTTATTGTCTTCAATTCGTAAAAGCATACGCCCATCACTTGAAAAGATCAATCCATAAACTTGATTTACTTTTAAATTTGCAGGAATCTCTCCTGAACACCATGTAATAATAGCCATAATATTAAACCCTCCATATATTATTATTTTATAACCCATCAATGTTGATGGGTATTCCCTTAGTCCTGATACATGAATTAAATTTATACACCCCTCTTTTCTATAATCTATCAAGAAATGCCTAACAAAAGTTTTCCAGTGCTGTGAGGAAAATTATTATTACTATTTAACTTAATAATCTTTAATTTTTCAGCGAATGAAACTTCAGTCATAGAACATTCAGTAGCTTGCTTTTCAGCGGCTAATGCTTTCTTTTAAGAATCACCTTCCATATTAAAAGAATCACCTCTAAGGTAATCTGAAAACGCATAATATAGTGCACTCGCTTTTTCTTTCGATGTAGTACTAAAAATGTTTGTCTTGTCTTTCATAAGATACCTTAATTCCAAATGCCAATCTTCAAAAAATTTATGATTATAATTAAAAAACCTTTTCTGCTCTATTTTTATTGTCTAACCATTTTCAACATCTCCTCCGTGGGGCTCAATTCTTTTATCAAAATCACTATACAACAAGGTTGCACCTAAATATTGGGGATGTAATCTGGAGAATAATCTAAAACCATTTTTCATAATGAATCATTTCTATAATCGCACGTGCTCGCGCACGATAATGTGAACTAATTTTTATAACTACAATCGGAACTTTAGGTGCTCTATAAAAAACACCATCTAATATCGGCTCAAAAACATAAACTATTTTTTTGAACCATCTTAATAACTTATCGTCTTTAACATAAAATCTGTTTACTAAAAAATTGTCAGGTTTTCGGAGTATATTTGGGGTCAGATACCATAGCTTTGTCAAGCATTTTTACAAAAAATATCTCACCCCAAAAAATAATTAGTCGTTTTTTTAAATCTATATATGTCAAAAGCTATTATTCATACACTACTTATTACTTAAATTCACCCTGTGCGCTCCGAGTTTACCGCGAATGCGGCATTGACTAATTATACCATAGGAATTTAATAAGTAAAAGTAGGTTTAGACTAATCTGACCCGCGTACTTTAATGTACAAGGACTCGAAACGAATTACCTAGCTTTTTACTTCAAAGTTATTGACTTTATGTAGTTTTATTATATAATATATTTATCAAAAAGTTAGTTTTAAACTCGTGTTAGATATACGTCTCGTATATCTTGAGTCAATGAAACTGACTTTTTGTTTTTTCTAAATTCTAATAATGATTTTTTTGTTAATCTTGGGATTTTTACTTTTAATAGTTCTTTATCCTCTGCTGTTGTATAGCTTCCACTTGATATCACAAGGTCAGCTATGATTGATGTCTTGCATAGTCCTTTCAGGTATCTTTACTTTAACACATTTTACTAAATACTTTTTATTGAATTCCATACAAAAAGGACTGACACTAAGTGCAGTCCCTCCAAAATTATATGTATTTTCCTAGCTCTCCATCAAACTCTGTCTTACTCAACTTCACAATCTCCGAATCTCCACCTATCTTCATTAGATTTCTGTAGTTTCTCCGTTCGCTAATATTTTATATTTTACTCCGAACTCTTCGAAGGTTTTCTTCACTTTTTCTATATCCACTGGATGCATGGGGGCGTCCATATGTACAGGTATTACCAACTCTGCACCGGCTTCCTTTGCAAACAAACTCAATTCCCACTCAGTCATACACACATGCCCTGAAACACATCCGCATATTATGTCTGCCTTATAATTATTAGGAAAGCATATCGTGTCACTTGTTATATAGACCTTTTTATCTCCATCGTCAATAATATAGCCTACATTTTCATACACTTCCTTGCCTCCCTTAAACAAAGGTATGTACCCATGAACAGCTGCCACTACTTCGATTTCTATTCCTTTGAGTTCTAATATGTCTAAATCTGCTTCGACGATGTTGATTGCTAACTGTGGATATGCTTTTTGCACTTCCTCAGTAGAGAATATCTCTGCATCAAAATTCTTTATAATCTCTGCATGACAGTGATCACCATGTTTATGAGTTATAAGTATATAGTCTGCTTTAGCCCATTCATCTATATATTCCTCTTTAAAACATAATGTACCTGGATCTACAAGTATTTTCTTACCTTTAGTTTCTAACATAACACATGATTGTGGATATTTTGTAATTTTCATATAATTTTACCTCCTTTTTAATTCTTTTAATTAAATTTCGCATTCTGTTTCCTACTCATGCATAATTTTAACTATACCTCTATTCCCATTTAGATATAATTCATTGTGAAGTTGTTTCTTCAATTCCAGCATAGCATCTTTCCCAATTCCTGTAACACATGGAATTCCTAATTCACGTGCTATTATAGCCGAATGGCATAAAAAACCACCTACAGCAGTTATTAAACCACTAGACTTTACCATTATATCTAACCAGTCTGGATCTGTCAACCAAGTTAATAAAATGTTGCCTTCTTCAAATTCATCAGCTTCGTTTGGTTTATTAATATACTTACCAGTGCCTGTGATTTCGCCACTTGAAGCTGCAACCCCTTTATAACCATCACTACCAACAGTTACTTCGTCATTTTTTATATCTATTATTCTCGTTACAGGTCTAAACTGTAACATTATTAAATCATTTTCTATAATACACCATTCAAAATCCGATATTTCTCCCAATTGTTTTTGATATTCAATCAACTTCTTTCCAATTTCATTATCTAAACTCGAATTTTCTTTTATCTGGCCATTTTGCCAAAACTCAGCTGTAGGTGTTACTTTTCCTGAAACAAGTTTTTCACCATTGCCGCTTACCCATTCAAGAATTCCGCCTTCTTCTGAATTACCAATCCATACTCCTGCATAATCTGGTTCTCTATATTCTTGAATAATAACAGCCATTTGTGGACTTTTGCACTTGTTTTTTTCTATGTAAACCTGAAGTCTCTTATTATTCACAGACATCTCTACATTTTCTATATTTTCTCTAATACTTCCAAAAGAAATACCCAAGAACGAATCAAACATTCCTGCAAATGAATTGTTCTTACCATCTTCAATATCTGCTGAACTTCTAATTGCATAACTCATATCATATGAATTTTCTATCTTGTTTTCAATCTTTTTTATTAAATCTCCTTTATTGTATCCTATTGGTAAAACATATGTTCTAGGAATTACTAAGCTTTTAGAATTTAATACAGAAAGTCCATATGCTTTTCCACCAACAAATTCCACAATTTCTTCTTTTGTGAGTAAGTTCGTTAATGCTGTTATCTCGTCTATTGATAAAATACTTTTTTCTCTCATTTGGCCTAACAATCTTTTCTTTAATACTAAAGTTTCTAATTTGTAAGGGTTTACATTGTTTTCTCCAAAATATTCACATTGTATACCATATGTTTCTCCATCTACTACTTCTCCAAAATATTTATGTTGTAAATCTTGCCATCTCTTCATTACTAAATATCTGTCGATTTCTGGAGTAATTTCAAAATCTATCGCTTCTTCAATTTTCACCTTTTTCATATCTTCTGATAAATAATACTTATCAATTTTTTCAACATACCTCAAATATTCTTTAGAATATTTATCTTTTATCTTATTTATAACATCATCACTAAATTCACTATACTCATTTAAACACTCCAAGAAATAGAAATATGTTAATCCTCTTGTTACTAAATTAAACTTCCTTTCAAAATCTTCTATATCTTTTGATTTTTTGAAACATTCATCTGTCTTATTATGTAAAGATGCAAATACCTCTTCCATTTCTCCGGCTTCCAAAGTATTCTCTAATCTCTCTATAATTGCTAATAATTCATTCCTAAATGCAAAATCATAAAATCCTTCATATATCATTCTATTACTAAAGCTAACTACCTCATTAGATATAAAACCTTCAATTTTATTTGCATATTCTAAATATTCCTCATATTTAAATGAATCTTCTATAGAAATCATATTATTCCTCCTCTTCACAAACCATATCTCCCTTATTCTAACAATATTTAAAATCATAAATACGATATTGCTTCGTACCTCTCAATGATAAAACTATAATGCTTGAAAAATAAACAAAGTCCAGATACACTATCTAGACTTTACATAGCGCGAGACGAGACTCGAACTCGCGACCCTCACACTACAGAAATGGGATATGATCAGTTTTATGTGCTTTTACATTTTCCCGTGACAACTCTTCATCAAAACTTCCACGATTTCCAGACTCATCATCTTATTATGTTGTCATATCACTTTCTACTCTACTATTTATCATTTTCTATTGGTTCTTCAACAACTACCTCCACTCTTAATCCCATTGCCTCAATTAATCTTCCAAATGTATCTAGACGTGGCGGGCCACATTTCTTATTCGCTTCCATTCTAGCTATAGCTGATTGCTCTATTCCAGATAATTTTGCAAGATCCCTTTGAGTTATGCCGAGCCCTTTTCGAGCACTAATAAAATCAGCTAATAAGGAACTCCAATCATCACTTATATCTGAATTGGATTTTGATTTTTCTAAAGGCTCGTCTGTAATAGGTTTACTTAAGATTTCTACATCAACCGGGTCCTCTATTTGTATATTTTTTTCATTAGGCCCCTCAGCAAAATAATCCGTTAAATTTTCCGAACCTATAAGATCGTCATCTTTAACAATACCCATTTTTCATCCCCCTTAATACTATAAATATTCTATTGTATTTTAACAATATATATATTTAAAATCGCATCCCGTATAAATAATATTTTACCATAAAAAGTAATATTTGTAAATAATTATTTGCTAAAAATTTTCAATATCTACCTTTAAATTCAATTATTTATTTGGTCTATTCATTCTATAGTTTTCAAAACTATAGAATCATTCCATCTAAACTTGATTCACCGCTCGTTGGATGTCCCCCTGGAAAACACCATAATCACTTTATATCAACAGTGATAATATAAATTAATATTATTACTGTTGATATAAAGTATATATTAAATTGGTTTTATCCTCTTTTTATTTATCTTTAACAACAGCATCTGATACTTCCTCATTTATGTGAATATCATACAATTCAATTGCTTTGTACCAATAATAGTAAGCCTCTGGACTGAACTTTTTGATACTTTTTAATCCTTTAATAAACTTCACATTAGTTATATTAAGTTTTTCCACTTCTATAAGATTATCATAATGCTCTATTTCAGTATGTTGGTATTTTAGTAATAAAACTAAATATGCAACCTTTCCTGCATCTAATACTGCATCCTCTATAATATAATTTTTATAAGCAGTATACCCTCTCATCTTCTGAATCCCGTTTTCTAGTTCTCTATACTTTTCTTTCTCTATCGCCCCTCTAAAAGCTATTATTATGCACGTTTCAAACGTATCCATAAGGACGTTCTCATAGTTTATATCTGTTAACCCTCTATACCCCAGTTCATTTTCTACTATCTTCAAGAAAGTTTGCTCTATTGTTTTACAGTACTTCACTTCATCGAACAAATTAGCTATATCAAATAACTGTTTAATAATTTCTAGTTCTTTATCCATTCCATACATAATCCCTGTAGTGTTGGGTGCAAAAGCCGTAAGTTTGTCCCCTAATATACATTCTATCTGTGGAACATACACCTTTAAATTTTCCCCTTCCGTCAATATAAACTCGCCTTTTATTTCTTTCTCCATAAGATTACTATACGGGTTTTCCTCAAAAAGGATATCTAGCATAACATACTTCTCTCTACTATCTAATTCTGATTTATAATAGAATTTATAATGTGCCTTCGGAATATCTCGGGGATTCTCTCTAAAGTTCCCCTCGAACCTATAAAATACTTCCCCACTGTTACAAATTTTTTCAAATAATCCTTCTAGTTTCTCTTTATTTGTTGTATTTCCAATAATTATATCTATATCAATTGAAAATCTATGTATCTTAGAAAGAAGTAAGAGTAATGATGTTCCACCCTTAAAAATAAATTCTATTTCTTGTTTTTTGAGGCCTTCAAGTAAATATAACGCATATATAACTTTCTCTATTAATTCACAATTTGCCCTTTTGTTACCTGTTTTAAAATATTCTAATCTACCTACTATCGACTCCCTAGTAAAACTTGTTAAACTTATCATTAGTACCACTCCTTGTATAATAACGTTATCAAATAAGTTTCCCAACTGAATATAAATATGTATAATTATATCCAAGTAGAGTATAGTCTTACCACTCCTGGGAAGCTCATTTGAGTTCATACCCCTTTCAGAGACTGGCTCTCTCCTTGGTGAATATTATTCTTTTGACTGGTTGGGTTCCTTTT
>Ga0209000_1000325_pt1 | contig 52232 bp, 52 predicted proteins | sample RifGroD2_FD_183998 | JGI IMG/M metagenome (GOLD analysis project Ga0209000, IMG submission 183998) | Groundwater microbial communities from Rifle, Colorado, USA - Groundwater D2 (SPAdes) (version 2) | ecosystem: Environmental > Aquatic > Deep subsurface > Groundwater | place: Rifle, Colorado... | reverse complement strand
TCATCGCTCATGAAGGTCGGTGTGCCGCCGCCGAAGTGCAATTGCTCGACAACCTGTCCCGGCCCGAGCAATTTTGCCTGCATCGCCATTTCCTTGATCAGGTAGCGCACATATTCGGCGGATTGGCTGCGATCCTTGGTGATGACTTTGTTGCAAGCGCAGTAGAAGCACAGCGTGTTGCAGAACGGGATATGGATATACAGCGACAGCGGACGGGCGATGCCGCCGATCTCGCGCTTGGACACCCATTGACTGTAGCTTTCGGCATTGAAGGCTTCAATAAAGCGATCTGCGGTTGGATACGAAGTATAGCGCGGGCCGTTCTTATCCAGCCTGCGTATTAACTCCAAGTCCACTACCAGTTGATTGACTGGCTCATCCATAAAATACCTCCTGTGAACATTATACATTATGCGCGTTGGCCAGCCCTGACCGGTTTGATATATGTCAAAATTCATGCCATATTCGGCAAACAGGAAGTGGCCAGTGCGAAACTCACTCGTTCTTCACCACTTCCCACTTTCCAAAGGTAAGCATCATGCAACAATCTGTTTCGTCCTTTCGTCGCAAAGCAGTTTGCTCCAATTGCAGGCTGCGCGAGCTTTGCCTGCCAGTCGGCCTGAGTGCCGGCGAAATGCAGCGGGTGGACGATATCAGTCACCTCAAGCGCGGTTATGCGCGCGGCGATTACCTTTATCGCAGCGGCGACAAATTCCAGTCGTTATATGCCATTCGCAAAGGCTCGTTCAAAACCCAGGTGCTGCACGAGGACGGACGCGAGCAAGTGACGGGTTTCCAGATGACCGGTGAAATCATCGGCCTGGATGCGATCTGTACCGATCACCACACCTGCGATGCGGTGGCGATGGAAAGCAGCGAGGTATGCGAACTGCCGTTCAACAAGCTGGAGGCGTTGAGCCGCGAATTGCCCAGCCTGCAACGCCACCTGCACAAGATCATGAGCCGCGAAATCGTGCGCGACCAGGGCATCATGTTGCTGCTCGGCTCGATGCGCGCCGAAGAACGCCTGGCCGCCTTTCTGCTCAACCTGTCGCAGCGCCTTGCGGCGCGCGGCTTGTCGCCTACCCAATTCCAGTTGCGCATGTCACGCCAGGAAATCGGCAGCTATCTGGGGTTAAAGCTGGAAACCGTCAGCCGCGCGTTTTCGAATTTCCAGGATAATGGCTTGATCAGCGTCAGAGCACGCGCGGTGGAATTGCTTGATTTGCCCGGCTTGCGCACATTGATCGGCAAGCAGCAGTAATTTTGCCGGGCAAGCCCGGCGGCCAGAATGATCTGCCATGGCATATCGAACACCCCGCGCCGTGCCCCTGCGCTATTTGATGCACGACTCTCTAAGGCTATATCGGAATTGCTGCCCCCATTTCATTTTCCGGCGCGTATGCGCGCCAAAGTTTGTGATAAGCTGCGCGCCATTGTGATCCCACTCGTTTATTGAGCGATTCATTTCATGCCTTCCGCTTCCTCCCTCGCAAGCACCTTGCTGCGCCGTGAAATTCTCGATTTGCATGCCTACCATGTGCCGGATAGCGCGGGCTATATCAAGCTGGACGCGATGGAGAACCCGTATTCCGTGCCGCCCGCGCTGTGCGGCGAAATCGCCGATGCGGTCGCTGCCGCTGCCATTAACCGTTATCCCGACCCCGCCGCCGCATCACTCAAGGAAAAAATCCGCAGTGTGCTCGGTTTGCCGGACGGAATAGAGGTGCTGCTCGGCAATGGCTCGGATGAACTGATCCAGTTGCTGGCGATGGCGCTTAACAAGCCCGGCGCAACCTTGCTGGGCGTGGAGCCGTCGTTCGTGATGTACAAAATGATCGCGACCTTCACCGGCATGCGTTATGTGGGTGTGCCCTTGGTGGACAATTTTGGGGTAACCAATTCGGGGGCAGCGGATTTCTCGCTGGACTTGCCGGCGACCCTCGCCGCGATCCGGCGTGAACAGCCCGCGCTGATATTTCTGGCCTATCCGAACAATCCTACCGGCAACCTGTTTCCGGCGGATGCCGTGATACAGATCATCGAGGCGGCGCAGGGCTTGGTAGTGGTGGACGAGGCCTATTATGCCTTTGCCGGCGACAGTTTCATCCCGCGCCTGGCGAGCTATCCGAATCTGCTGGTGATGCGTACTTTTTCCAAGCTTGGCATGGCGGGATTGCGCCTGGGTTTTCTGGCGGGTAGCGCGGCATGGCTGGAGCAGCTGGAAAAACTGCGCTTACCGTATAATGTCGGCGTTTTGCCGCAATTGGTCGCAGGGAAGTTGCTTGAACATCACGAGCTGTTGTTGCAGCAAGCGGAACAGATCAAACTGGATCGCGCCAGGTTGTATCGGCAATTAAGCGAAATCGCCGCCGTGCAGGTTTACCCCAGCGAGGCGAATTTTCTGCTGTTCCGCGTGGCGCATGCCACGGAAGTGTTCGACGGATTGAAGCAGCGCGATGTGCTGATCAAGAACCTGAACGGCGGGCATCCGATGCTGCATGACTGCTTGCGCGTTACGGTCGGCACGCCGGATGAATGCGCGAAGTTTATGGAAGCATTGAAGGATACCCTTAACCAACTCGCACAAGGCGAAAATCATGCGTAGCGCGAAAGTTTCACGCAACACACTGGAAACCCGGATCAGCATCGAGTTGAATCTGGACGGCATTGGTCAGGCAAAGTTCGATACCGGGCTGCCGTTCCTCGATCATATGCTCGATCAGGTCGCCCGGCATGGTTTGCTGGACATGGATATTCTCGCCAAGGGCGATTTGCATATCGATGCGCATCACACCGTGGAAGATATCGGTATCACGTTCGGCCAGGCGTTCAACCAGGCGGTCGGCGACAAGAAAGGCCTGCGCCGTTACGGCCATGCCTACGTGCCGCTGGATGAATCCCTGTCGCGCGCGGTGCTGGATATTTCCGGCCGCCCCGGCCTGGTGTTCAACTGCGAATTTGTGCGCGACAGCATCGGCGAGTTTGAGGCGGACCTGATCAACGAATTTTTCCAGGGCTTCGTCAACCACGCGCTGGTCACGCTGCACCTCGACAACCTGGCGGGCAGCAACGCCCATCATCAGGCCGAGACCCTTTTCAAGGCCTTCGGCCGCGCGCTGCGCATGGCGCTGGAGCTTGACCCGCGCATGGCCGGCGTGATGCCTTCCACCAAGGGAACGCTGTAAGCCGAAATGATCGATGTCGCCGTTGTAGATTACGGGATGGGCAACTTGCGCTCGGTCGAACAGGCTTTGCGCAACGTGGCTCCCGCTGCTGGAATTGTCGTAAGCGACGATGCCAGGGTGATTGCAAATGCCCGGCGCGTGGTATTCCCCGGACAGGGCGCGATGCCGGACTGCATGCGCGAACTGGAGGCGCGCGGCCTGCGCAATGCCGTGCTGCAAGCTGCGCGCGACAAGCCTTTCCTCGGCATCTGTATCGGCCTGCAAATGCTGTTTGAACATAGCGCCGAGGGCGATGTTGCGGGTTTGGGCATCCTGCACGGCGAAGTTGTGCGCTTTGCCGGCAACCTGCGCGACGCGCAGGGCAACAGACTCAAGGTGCCGCACATGGGCTGGAACCGGGTACACCATGGCAGTCATGCGTTGTGGGATGGCATCAACCAGGATGCGCGTTTTTATTTTGTGCACAGTTATTACGTGCGTCCGCGGGATGCGGCGCTGGTGCAGGCGACCAGCGATTACCCGCAGCCTTTTGCCTGTGCGGTAGCGCAAGACAATTTGTTTGCGGTGCAATTTCATCCGGAAAAAAGCCAAACAGCAGGGCTGAAGCTGCTGCAAAACTTTATGCAATGGAATCCTTAATTTTTAACATACTGCCATGCTGATTATTCCTGCGATTGATTTGAAAGACGGTCATTGTGTGCGCCTCAAACAGGGCGTGATGGAAGATGCCACGGTATTTTCCGAAGATCCCGCCGCGATGGCGCGGCATTGGCTGGAACAGGGCGCGCGCCGCCTGCATCTGGTGGACCTGAACGGCGCGTTCGCCGGCAAGCCGAAGAACGAGGCTGCGGTGCGCAGCATCATCGAAGCGCTGGACGGCAGCGACGTGCCGATACAACTGGGCGGCGGCATACGCGACCTGGAGACCATCGAACGCTATCTCGACATCGGCGTGACCTACGTCATCATCGGCACGGCAGCGGTCAAGGTGCCGGGGTTCCTGCATGAGGCCTGCGACGCCTTTCCCGGGCACATCATGGTCGGTCTGGATGCCAAGGGCGGCAAGGTGGCAGTGGATGGCTGGTCGAAACTGACCGGACATGACGTGGCGGATCTGGCGCGGCGCTTCGAAGGCTATGGCGTGGAAGCCGTCATTTATACAGACATCGGCCGCGACGGCATGCTGTCCGGCGTGAACATTCCGGCCACCGTTGAACTGGCCGGCCCGCTGCATGTGCCGGTGATCGCCAGCGGCGGCATCACCAATCTGGACGATGTGCGCGCGCTGTGCGCGGTGCAGTCCGAGGGCATCACCGGCGCGATCACCGGGCGCGCGATTTACGAAGGCACGCTGGATTTCAGGGCGGCGCAGGCGCTGGCCGATGAGTTGACCGGAGCGGCGCAGTAACTCATGCTGGCGAAGCGCATCATTCCCTGTCTCGATGTCACGGCGGGACGCGTGGTCAAGGGCGTGAGTTTTGTCGAGCTGCGCGATGCCGGCGATCCGGTGGAGATCGCGCGCCGCTATGACGAGCAGGGCGCGGACGAGCTGACGTTTCTCGACATCACCGCCAGCTCGGACGACCGGGGGATCATTTTCCGCATCATCGAGCAGGTCGCCTCGCAGGTATTCATTCCGCTGACCGTCGGCGGCGGGGTGCGCGAGGTCGGCGACGTGCGCAATTTGCTGAATGCCGGAGCCGACAAGGTCAGCATCAACACCTCCGCAGTGTTGAATCCGCAACTGGTCGCGGATGCCGCCGGACGTTACGGTTCGCAGTGCATCGTGGTGGCAATCGACGCGAAGCAGACCGGAAAAGATAGTTGGGAAGTATTCACTCACGGCGGACGCAACGCAACCGGGCTGGATGTGGTGGAATGGGCGAAGAAAATGCAGAACCTGGGCGCGGGCGAGATCCTGCTGACCAGCATGGACCGGGACGGGCAGAAAAACGGCTTCGACCTGGTGTTGACGCGCGCGGTGACGGATGCGCTGGATATCCCGGTGATCGCCAGCGGCGGTGCGGGCAACTTGCAACATCTGGCCGACGGCGTGAAACTCGGCGGGGCGGATGCGGTGCTCGCGGCGAGCATTTTCCACTTCGGCGAATACACCGTGCGGCAAGCCAAAGAATTCATGGCGCAGCAGGGAATCGAGGTGCGGTTATGACACGGTGCGCGAAAGCGGCGGGTGCGGGAATAACCGCATCGCACCTCCTGATGGAACTACTAGCCATTCCACTAAGCCAGCAAGCTGGCAAGTGGCTGGTTATCCCGCAAACGGCTGGCTGCGCCAGTAACGTGTCGGAGGTGAGGTTATGAGTGAAGCGTGGCTGAACAAGGTGAATTGGTCCGAAGATGGCTTGGTGTCGGCCATCGCGCAGGATGCCGTTAGCGGGCGGGTGTTGATGGTGGCGTGGATGGATCGCGAGGCATTGAGGCTGACTTGGCAGAAAGGCGAGGCGGTGTATTGGTCGCGCTCGCGCAAGAAGCTATGGCACAAGGGCGAGGAATCCGGGCATATCCAGAAAGTGAAAGAAATCCGGCTGGATTGCGATGGCGATGCGATTCTGCTGCAAATCGAGCAACAAGGCGGTATCGCCTGCCATACCGGACGCGAGAGCTGTTTCTACCGCCATTTGGAAAAAGGGAAGTGGGTAGAAACGGATGCGGTGCTGAAATCTCCCGACGAGATTTACAAGAAATGAACCCAATGAACCAGAATATTCTGCAACGGCTGACGGAAACGCTGGAAGCGCGCAGGCAGGCAGCGCCGGAAAGCTCTTATGTCGCAAAACTGTTCAGCAAGGGCGAAGACGCGATATTGAAGAAAATCGGCGAGGAAGCGACCGAGGTGATTCTGGCGAGCAAAGGGGGCGACAAAACCCATCTGGTATATGAAACCGCCGATTTGTGGTTTCATTGCATGATATTGCTGGCGCAGCATGGCCTGAGCGCGGATGATGTATTGAACGAATTGGCGCGCCGCGAGGGGTTGTCGGGCATCGCCGAGAAGCAAAGCCGGAAAGAATAACCCCTCCCGGCCTCCCCTTGTCAGGGGAGGCCGGGAGGGGTTGGAAGTTTGAGGGGTATCAATGACCGATTGTATTTTTTGCAGGATTGCACGCGGCGAAATCCCTTGCCGCAAGGTGTATGAAGACGACCAGGTGCTGGCGTTCCACGACATCAATCCGGTTGCGCCGGTGCATTTCATGCTGGTCCCGAAGCTGCATTTGGCTTCGTTGCTGGATGCCGGGGAGGAGCATGCGCCGCTGTTGGGCAAAATGCTGCTGCTGGCGCCGAAACTGGCTCGGGAGCAGGGCCTGGAAAACGGCTTCCGCACCGTGATCAACACCGGCAAGGGCGGCGGGCAGGAGGTATTGCATTTACATATCCATATCATCGGCGGCGGCAGCATTCCGCCGATGGTGCGGCGCGGTTAACAGTCAATTATCTGAGGAGAACGTGATGGGCGGTTTAAGTATTTGGCATTGGCTGATCGTATTGCTGGTCGTTATATTGATATTCGGCACCAAGAAGCTGCGCAACATCGGCAGCGACCTGGGTGGCGCGGTGAAAAACTTCAAGGAAGGCGTGCGCGACGATGAGCCCAAGCAGGCCCAGCAGGACGGGCAGGCCATTGAAGGCGAAGTAACGTCGAAAACGCAGACGAAAGACAAGTCGAACACGAATGTTTGACATCGCATTCTCCGAGTTGATGATTATCATGCTGGTGGCGCTTATCGTCATCGGCCCGGAGCGGTTGCCGAAAGTGGCGCGCACGGCAGGGAATTTATGGGGGCGGATGCAGCGTTATGTGCATAGCGTCAAGAACGACATCGCGAACGACATGGCAATTGAAGAGGCAAAACAATTGCGCGGCACCATCAGCAAGGAAATCACCGCCATCGAGCAAGCCACGCAAGAGGCCAGGCTGTCACTGGAGCAGAAAATACTGGATGCGCAGTTGGGTAGATCACCCGACGCGTCCGACGAACAGTCCGCTGCACAATCTTCCACCACGCCAAGCAAGCCAGTTTGATGGGTATCAGTGAAAGCTTTATCGCGCACCTGATCGAACTGCGCACCCGCTTGCTGCATGTTGCCGTGGCCTTGCTGCTGGTGTTCATCTGCCTGTTTCCGTGGGCATCCGACCTCTATGCCCTGCTGGCGCAACCGCTGCTGGCGAAACTGCCCAAAGGCGGGCAGATGATCGCCACCGATGTCACCACGCCGTTCTTCGTGCCGCTCAAGGTCGCGATGATGGCCGCTTTGCTGATCGCGTTGCCTTACATCCTTTACCAGGTATGGCGGTTCGTCGCGCCCGGCCTGTATGCGCACGAGAAGCGCCTGGTCGTGCCGCTCATCATCGCCAGCACGCTGCTGTTTTTTTGCGGCATGGCATTCGCCTACTTCGCGGTGTTCCCGGTGGTGTTCGGTTTCATCACCGCCTCCGCGCCGCAGGGTGTGGCGGTGATGACCGATATCGACAAATACCTCAGCTTCGTGCTCGGCATGTTCGTGGCGTTCGGGGTCACCTTTCAGGTGCCGGTGGCGGTCGTGCTGCTGGTGCACATGAATATCGTCGGTGTCGAGAAGCTGAGGGATATCCGCTCCTACGTGATCGTCGGCGCATTCATCCTCGGCGCGATTTTCACCCCGCCGGACGTGGTTTCGCAATTCATGCTGGCGATCCCGCTGTGGCTGCTCTACGAGGCGGGCATCGTGGTTGCGAGCTGGATGGTCAAGGGGAAGACGAAGCCGGCGTAAAAAAACAATCGCGCAAATGAAAGAGCCGCTATATGGCGGCTCTTTCATTTTCTTCAGACTACCTCAGTTTGCCATGCGGCTACGGCTCCCTTGGTTTTGGCCGCTTGCCGATTTTGACCAGCAAACTTGTCGCTGCTCCATTGCGCATCAGCCTGGCCGTGACAGCCTTGCCGGGCGGCAAGTTGGCTACGGTTTCCAGCATGGTGTTCCAGTCGTCGATGGCTTGATCGTCTATCGCAATCAGGATATCGCCGGTCTTGATGCCTGCCTGTTCCGCCGGGCTGTTGCGTATTACTTCGGTGATCAGTACACCCTTGGTGCTGCCCAGCTTGAAGGATTCGGCCAGTTCGGGAGTCAATTCCTGCACCCCCGCGCCGATCCAGCCGCGCGTTACGGAACCGCTCTGGATGATCTGCTCCATGGTTTTTTTCGCGGTATTGGCGGAGGTGGCAAAGCCGATGCCCAGCGAGCCGCCGTTCGGCGAATAAATCGCGCTGTTGATGCCGATCAGGTTGCCGTTCACGTCCACCAGCGCGCCGCCGGAATTGCCGGGGTTGATCGCGGCATCGGTCTGGATGAAATTCTCGAAAGTGTTCAGCCCCAGGTGGTCGCGCTTGAGCGCGCTGATGATACCCATCGTGACGGTCTGCCCTACGCCGAACGGATTGCCGATCGCAAGCACCATATCGCCGACCTGCGCCCGCTCCGGGTGACCGAAAGTGATGGCGGGAAGCTTGCCGGGCAGTTCGATCTTGATGACGGCGAGGTCGGTTTCCGGGTCGGATCCGACCACATGCGCCTTGGCCTTGCGGCCATCGGCCAGCGCGACCTCGATCTGGTCGGCGGCCTCCACGACATGGTGGTTGGTCAGGATGTAGCCATCCTGGCTGACGATCACGCCGGAGCCGAGGCTGGAACTGCTTTGCGGCACATCATCCCACGGGTCGCCGAAGAAAAAACGGAAGCGCGGGTCGTCCATGAAGGGATGGATCGGGGTCTTGATGATGGTGCTGGTGAAGATATTCACCACGGCGGGCATGGCTTTTTGCGCGGCAGCGCTTAGCCCCGTGGCCAGATTTTTGTCCTCCACCGCTTGCGGCGCGCTTTCATACAGCGTGACCACCCCGCTGCGCGCCGCGTTCGGCAGCAGTTCCGGTTTGAGCGTCTGCACGATGAACAGCAGCGCGAGCGCGACGGTGACGGTTTGGGTGAATAAGAGCCAGTGTTTACGCATGGTATGATTAACTCGCGTTTTGGATTTACCCTGCAAGGGGCTCGCTTCAGATTAAAGGAAACTCATGCTGCTCGACGAATTGCGCAATTATAACGCAAGCCTGTTGCAAACCGGGCTGTTCAAGGATTACTGCCCGAACGGTTTGCAGGTGGAAGGGCGCGCGGAAGTGCGGCGCATCGCCACCGGCGTGACGGCTTCGCAACAGGTGCTGGATGCCGCGATTGCATGGGGCGCGGATGCGCTCCTGGTGCATCACGGTTATTTCTGGCGCAACGAGGATGCCGCGATAACCGGCATCAAGAAGCGGCGCATCGCCCAGTTGCTGCGCAACGATGTGAGCCTGCTGGCCTATCACCTGCCGCTCGATGCGCATCCCGAACTGGGCAACAACGCGCAACTTGGCAAATTGCTGGGGTTGACGGAGCAAGGCCGGTTCGGCGAGCAGAATATTGCGTGCCTCGGCGAGCTGGCGTCTCCGCAGACGCTCGCGCAATTTGCCGCACAGGTCGGGCAAGCCTTGCAGCGCGCCCCGCAAGTCATCGGGGAGGCAAACAGAAACATCAGTAAAGTGGCATGGTGCAGCGGCGGCGCGCAAGGCTATTTTGAGGCGGCCATCGCGCAGGGCGTCGACGCCTACATCAGCGGCGAGATTTCCGAGCAGAGTTTTCACCTTGCGCAGGAAAGCGGCGTGGCCTTTATTGCCGCCGGGCACCATGCCACCGAGCGGCTTGGCATCCAGGCGTTGGGCGAACATTTGTCGGCGCGCTTCGGTTTGGAGCACCGCTTCTTCGACCAGGATAATCCGGTTTAGAGTACAACAAGTACCGGATTGACAAGTTTTCAATGAAGCCTATGATTGCATCGTGAACCATTCATCGGCTCACAGACATGGAAGTTAATCAGGTACAAAATTAATCCGATTTCGATTTCTCATCCAGGAGCCAGACATGACTGATCAAATTCAAATCTCCATCGACCGCGAGGTCTACGACCAACTGCTAATGCTTATGGTGCCTCCCATTAGCGATGCCAATGCGGTTATCAAGGAACTGTTGAATCAAGGAGGGCATGCCAGCCCCGCCTTCGTTGCTGTGGGTGCTTCAGAGCATCATTACACTATGGAGCAGGAACTCGAACGCGCCAGGCAAGGCATCTACGAAGGCGGGGGGAATACCTGAGCGCGCGGAATTCGCCAGCAGTTAACCAAGCAACCACCGGCCAAGGCCGGTGGTTTTTTTGCGGCTGGTTAACGATGGGAAAGTGAACGGTTAAATTGCACCCTGCCTTGCCGATCTATTTGGCTGCCGGTTTGGAAATGGCATTAATTCCTGCGAGAGAAAAATCCGCGATGTGCAGGGCAATTGCTGCGATTTCTTTCTGGTCATAGCGCAGCCTGGGATGCAGGCGCTGCAGCACCGGATGGGAATGGCGGTAATACAGGCATTGGCCGAGGATGCTGTGCATGCACCGGCGCAGTTCGGCTTCGTTAACGTGAAACTCGCGTAGCGATTCGTTTGCCCCCTCGCCCGCCTGCGGGAGAGGGTTGGGGAGAGGGAAACGGGCACGGCAGGTTTCATCATCGGGGGCGGCATTCCTGACATGCCCGTTAGTTTTTTCTCCGGCGATTTCATGCAGCAGTTCGCCGAGGAATTCATGCAGCGGCGCTATGGCTTCGCGCACGATCTTGTCCAGCGCGGGTGTGGGATCGGCCAGCTCGCGCGCCATGATCCGGCAGGGCAGCGAGCCGTTGGTTTCATCCAGCAGCATCAGCATGAAATCGCGGATAAACAGGCGCAGCCGCATCTCGGGTGCGCCGCCAGCTTCGATATTTGCGAGCTGCATGGCCTTGAGCGGTGCGAAATTCAAGGCTTCGGCGAGCAGGCCATCCTTGCTGCCGAAGTGGTAATTCACCGCTGCGACATTCGCTTCGGCGCGGCGGCAGATTTCGCGCACCGTCGCTCCCTGGAAGCCATGCTGCGAGAACACTTCGCGCGCCGCATCCAGCAGCCGCGCGCGGGTTTGTTCGGTCGCGGTTCCGGCTTCATGCATCATTTGCCGGCCTCATTCGCCGCGCTGTCTTGCCCGGCAAGCGCCTTGTAAAGCTGCGCGGCGGCCGACAGCTGGGTGCGTCGCACCTGCAACGCGCCCTGTTGTGCGGCGAACGATTCGCGTTGCGCATCCAGCACTTCCAGATGGTTGGCGATGCCCACCCCGTAGCGCGCTTCCACCAGCTTCAGGCGCCGGTTTTGCGCGTCGGCGTTGGCCTGCTGCGCGGCGAGTTGCTCGGCGAGTTTCTCGCGCGCATTCAGCAGGTCCGCCACTTCGCGGAACGCCTGCTGGATGGTTTTCTCGTATTCGGCGACCGCGATGACCTTGCGCGCCTCGGCGATATCCAGGTTGGCAGAATTGCGCCCGGCATCGAACAGCGGTTGCGTGAGCGCGGGCTGGAAACTCCATGCGCCGCTGCCCGCATCGAACAGCCCGGCCAGCGTGCGGCTGGCCGTGCCGACGCTGCCGGTCAGCGTGATGCGCGGCAGGAAAGCGGCGCGCGCCGCGCCGATATTCGCATTCGCGGCAATCAGCTTGTGCTCGGCGGCCAGCACGTCGGGGCGTTGCAACAACACCTCGGCGGGCAGTCCGGCGAGCAGGTCTGGGGCGATGTCCTGTTCGGCGAGGCTGCGTCCGGCGGGCAAGTCTTTCATCTGCGCGACCGGCTGGCCGACCAGCAAGTCGAGCAGGTTCTCGGCGGCGGCCTGTTGCCGTTCGAGACCCGCACGCTCTGCGACGGTGGCCTGATATGCGCCGTCGGCCTGCAGGAAATCCAGGTCGCTGGACACGCCGAGGTCGCGGCGGTGCGCTGTTAATTCGCGGGTTTCGGCGCGCGCCCTCGCGGTTTCCGCGGCGAGCTGTGCGCGTTCGCGCAGCTCCTGCAACGACAAGTAGGCATTCGCCAAGTCGGCGATCAGCGATAGCCGGAAGGCGCGCTGTGCGGCTTCGGTCGCGAGATAGTTGGCCTTCGCGGCCTTGCTCAGGCTGGCGACCCGCCCCCAGAAATCCAGTTCGAATGACACCAGGCTGATGGCCACATCGTAGCGCTGCGAGTGGATCGCATTGGCGGTGAATGCCGATGCGCCCGCCGGCGTCAGCGAGGCATTGCGCCCGGCGGTGACGTTGAGATTCGGCAGCCGGTCGGCCTGCTGGATGCCGTATTGCGCGCGCGCCTCGGCAATGCGCGCGGTGGCGATGCGCAGGTCGCGGTTGTTTTCCAGCGCGGCGCTTATCAGCCCTTGCAGGCGCGGGTCGGGGTAATAGCGTTGCCAGACGGTGTCCGCGATCCGGCGCGCGCCGCCCGGTTTGGCGAAATCCGGCCAGGCTGCGGCGATGGGTGCGGCGGGGCGCTGGTATTCGGGCGTCAGCGAACAGCCGCTCAACGCACCCGCCAGAAATATGCCCGCAAGCAGGCCGTAGCCCGGATGAAGCAAAGCGAAATCCGGGAAACAGCGATACGCCCAAAAGTCCCGGATTTCATTACATTCCATCCGGGCTACGCTCTTATACGTTTTCATGGGCACTATCCTCCTCGTGCTTGCGCGCATGCCCCGGGAAGATGCGCCGCACTGCCATGAAGAACACCGGCACCAGGAAGATCGCAAACACGGTGGCGGCGACCATGCCGCCGATGACGCCGGTGCCGATGGCGTGGCGGCTCTCGGCGCCCGCGCCGGTGGAAATGGCCAGCGGAAACACGCCGGCGACGAAGGCGATGGAAGTCATCAGGATCGGGCGCAGGCGCAGGCGGCAGGCTTCCAGTACGGCATCGAGGCGCTCGTGCCCCTCGTCTTCGAGGCGGCGGGCGAATTCGACGATCAGGATGGCATTCTTGGCAGCCAGCCCGATGATCGCGATCAGCCCGACCTTGAAATACACGTCGTTGGGCAGCCCGCGCAGCTCAACCGCGAGCAGCGCGCCGAACACGCCGAGCGGCACGGCCAGCATCACCGCCAATGGAATCGACCAGCTTTCATACAAGGCGGCGAGCACCAGGAATACCACCAGTAGTGACACGCCGAACAACAGCGGCGCCTGCTGGCCGGAGATTTTTTCCTCCGACGAAATACCCGACCACTCGAAGCCGATGCCCGGCGGCAGTTTCAGCGCGATGGATTCCATCGCGGCGAGCGCCTCGCCGCTGGATACACCCGGCGCGGTCGCCCCGGATATTTTCATCGCCGCCAGGCCGTTGTAGCGGTCGAGCTTGGTCGCTCCCGCCACCCATTTGGTGTTGACGAACTCGGACAGGCGCACCATGTTTCCGGAACTGTTGCGCACCGCCGTGCGCATCAGGTCGGCCTCGCTCCGGCGCGTCGCGTCCTCGGCCTGCATTTGCACGCGCAACACCCGTCCCTGGCGCACGAAGTCGTTGATATAGGACACGCCAAACAGCGATTGCAGGGTATCGTTGAGGTCGGTGGCATTGACTCCCAGCGTCTCCGCCTTATCGCGGTCGATGTCGAGGAACAGCTGCGGCGCGGGTTCCTGGCCTTCGGGGCGCACGGCGGCAAGGCGCTTGTCGCCCATCGCCATGCCCAGCACCTGATTGCGCGCCTCGATCAATTTTTCGCGCCCGACCCCGCCGCGATCCTGCAGGCGGAAATCAAAGCCGCCGGCCGAGGCGAGCTCCGGTATCGGCGGCGGATTGATCGCGAACAGCATCGCCTGCTTCATGCGGAAGAACTCCATGTTGGCGCGCTTGATCAACGCCTGCGCCGAGTTTTCCTCGCCCGGCCTTTCGTCCCAGTCCTTGAGCCTGACGAAGGCGAGCGCCATGTTCTGGCCGCGGCCGAAGAAGGAAAAGCCCAGCACGCCGACCACCTTGTCCACCTGCGGCTGTTTCAGAAAAAACTGCTCGACCGATTCCAGCACGGCCTGCGATCTTTCGCGCGTGGCTGCGGGCGGCAACTGGATGGCGGTGACGATGTAGCCCTGGTCTTCTTCCGGCAGGAAGCTGCCCGGCAGTTTCATGTAGGTCCACGCGGCGATCACGACGATCACGGCGTAAATCGCGAGCGAGCGCAGCAGCCGGCGCGTGGCGTGATTGACCCCGTCGACGTAGCTCGCCGTGACACGCCCGAAGAAACGGTTGAAGCGGCCGTGGAAGCCGCGCTCCAGATTTTCCGGGTCGTGCTTGAGCAGGCTTGCGCACAGCGCCGGCGTGAGCGACAGCGCGAGGAAGGCGGAAAACGCCATGGTCACTACCAGCGTGACGGCGAACTGGCGGTAGATTGCGCCGGTCGAGCCGGGGAAAAACGCCATCGGGACGAACACCGCCATCAGCACCAGCGTGATCGCGATGATCGCGCCGGTGATTTCCTTCATCGCCTGCCGGGTCGCCGCGCGCGGATCGAGATGGTTGGCGCGCATGTTGCGCTCGACGTTCTCCACCACCACGATGGCATCGTCCACCACGATGCCGATCGCCAGCACCATCGCGAACAGCGTCAACACGTTGATCGAGAAACCGAAAACATACAGCCCCAGCATCCCGCCCAGCAGCGACACCGGCACGACGATCGCGGGAATCAGCGTGGTGCGCCAGTTTCCGAGGAAGACAAACATCACCAGCACCACCAGCGCCGCCGCTTCCAGCAGGGTGATGATCACTTCGCGTATGGACAGTTCGATGAAGCGCGTGGTGTCGTAGGGCACCGCCCAGTCCACGCCCTGCGGGAAATAGCGCGACAGTTCCTGCATCTTGGCGCGCACGCCTTGCGCGGTCGCCAGCGCGTTCGCTCCCGGCGTGATGCGTATCGCCATACCGGCGATCGGCTGGCTGTTGAGGCGCGCGGTGCGGCTGTAGTCCTGCGCGCCCAGTTCGATGCGGGCGATATCCTTGAGTCTCACCGATGAGCCATCCGGGCTGGCACGCACCACGATGTCGCCGAATTCTTCCGGCGTAACGAGGCGCCCGCGGCTGCCGAGTACGGCGTTGACTTCCTGCCCCGGTGCGGACGGCAACTGCCCCACTTCGCCCAGCGGCAGCAGCGCGTTCTGCGCGCGCACCGCGCGGCCGACATCGGCGGGCGAGAGCGCGTAGGCTTCCAGCCGGTCCGGTTTGAGCCAGATGCGCATCGAATATTCGGTGCCGAACAGCAGCACCTCGCCCACCCCGGGCACGCGCAATAGCGGGTCCAGCACGCTGGCGGTGGCGTAGCTGCCGAGGTCGACGGCGTCCAGATGCCCATCCGGCGAAGCCAGCGCGACCACCATGATGAAGTTGCGCCCGGCGCGGGTCACCGTCACGCCCAGCCGCCGCACGTCGTCCGGCAGGCGCGCTTCCACGCGCTTGATGCGGTTCTGCGCCTCGACCGACGCGAACTGGATATCGGTGCCGGGGCGGAAGGTGAGCGACACCTGCCCGGAACCCACCTGCGAACTGGAATCCATGTAGAGCAGGTTGTCGATGCCGTTCATCTCCTGCTCGATCAACTGCACCGCGCTCTGTTCGACCACCTGCGCCGATGCGCCCGGATAGGTGACGGAAATGTCCAGCGCGGGCGGCGCCACCGACGGATATTGCGATACCGGCAACGCGCGCAGCGCCAGTGCCCCGGCAAACGTGATGAGGATGGCGATGACCCAGGCGAAGATCGGGCGGTCGATGAAAAAATTGGCGAACATCAGGAAGCCTCTATAAATTCATTATTTCGTTCCACGCTCCCGCGTAGAAAGGCAGCTCGCGCCCGGGAGCGCGGACGTCCCCGTCCGCGTTCCAGTCGTGTAACGATGCGAAGAATTTGGCGAGCATGAATCAGCCCCCTTTTTTGCTGGCTGGTACGGTGGGTTCTGTCTTCTGAATTGTCACCTGTGTCCCCGGGCGCGCCTTCTGCAGGCCGTTCACGATGACCTGCTCGCCGCCCTTCAAGCCTTCGGCGATGATGAAATCGCTGCCTGCCATGCCGCCGGTTTTCACCGGCAGCGGCGCGGCCTTGCCGTCGGGAGTCACGACCATTACAAACTGCCCCTGCGGATTGGCCTGCACGGCGCGCTGCGGCACGCGGATGGCGTTGTCCGCCAGCGCTTGCGGGAAGCGCAGGCGCACGAACATGCCGGGCAGCAATTCGCGTTGCGGGTTGGGGAATTCGGCGCGCAAGCTGACCGCGCCGGTGGCCGGATCGGCCGCCATGTCCGTGAAGAATATCTTGCCGGATTGCGGATAGACGCTGCCGTCTTCCAGCAGCATTTCCACGCTGGCGGATTCGGCGCGCTTGAGTCTGCCCGACTTGACGGCTCGCCTCAGGCGCAACACATCCGCGCCGGGCTGGGTGAAGTTGACGTAGATCGGATCGAGCTGCTCGATGGTCGCCAGCAGCGTGGCCTCGCCCCTGCCGACCAGCGCGCCCTCGGTCACCAGCGCGCGGCCGATGCGCCCGGAAATCGCGGCGGGGACACTGGCGTTTTCCAGGTCTTCCTCGGCGCGGATCAGCGCGGCTTCGGCCTGCTTGGCCTGGGCGGCGGCCAGATCATATTCCTGCCGGCTGACCGCCTTGATTTCGAGCAGCGGCTGGTAGCGCTCGACGGTCTGGCGCGCGATCATCAGGTCTGCCCTGGCAGCTTCGGCGGCCGCGCGATAAGTGCGCGCATCGATCTGGAACAGGGATGCGCCAGCTCGTACATCGCTGCCTTCCTGAAACAGGCGCTTTTCAATCACTCCCTCGACGCGCGCGCGCACCTGCGCGGTGCGGTAAGCCTGCAAGCGTCCCGGCAGATCCTGCGTGAGCGTTGCGCTGCCTGCGGCGACGGTGATCACGTCCACTTCGGGCGGCGGCATTCCCGCGCCGGGGCCGGGCGCGGCGGGTTTGTCATTTGCCTTGCCGCAACCGGCCAGCAAGGCAGCCAGAAGGAGCATATAAATTATCGGCTTGGTTAAAGTTGTCATGTTGGGAATCTCTATAAATTTCTGCCGGTGAAATTTTTGCTGGTGCAGTTCATGAATTGCACCCGCGCCCATTCCGCCACAAATTTCCCGGTGATTTTCGCCGCACCCCCGGAATTGTGAAAAACAAAGCCGCGAACTGCAAAACAAGCGTATCAAACGTTTGTTTGAATGTAAAGCAACTGCAACTGCAATGGCCTGTTTTTATCCTGATTACTCGGCTTGCTTGATTTGCAGCGCCAGTTGATACAGAACAAAGGGGCCATGCCCTTGCGGTGCAAAAAGTTAGCCTTAAATATATGAAATATCGGATTGCGATGCCGATATTTCATATATAATATTTCAATGATCTTACGAACACATCATCTTGAATTGCTCAAGCGTCAGCTTGCCAATTTTCCGATAGTTGCCATTTTAGGGGCGCGGCAGGTCGGTAAAACGACGCTTGCACGACAATTGGAAGACGGCTGGGATGGCCCCAAGCGACATTTCGATCTGGAGGATCCGGATGACCAGGCGCGGCTTGCCGATCCGGCTTTTGTGCTGCGGGAGTTGCAGGGCTTGGTGGTATTGGACGAAATTCAACTCCGCCCTGATATTTTCCCATTACTGCGGGTGTTGGCTGACCGCGCCGACGCGCCTGCGCGATTTTTGATTCTGGGCAGTGCTGCGCCTGAATTGCTCAAGCATACCGCAGAGAGTTTGGCAGGCAGGGTGGTCTTTCACGAGCTGGGCGGGCTGGAGTTGAGTGAAATTGCTTCGTCCATCTCTGCGCCGGACTGGCTGGATACCCGTTGGCTGCGCGGTGGCTTTCCGCGCGCTTTGCTTGCGACCGATGCGCAGCTTAGTCGTGAATGGCGCGAGGCGTTTATCCGCACTTATCTTGAACGAGATCTGCCGCAGTTGGGTATTCATCTGCCCGCGCTGACATTGCGCCGCTTCTGGACCATGCTGGCGCATTATCACGGGCAAACCTGGAACGGCAGTGAATTGGCGCGGGCGCTGGGGGTGAGCGATAAGACGGTGTCGCGTTATCTGGATATATTGGAAGGAACGTTCATGGCATTTCGCCTGATGCCCTGGCATGCGAATGTGGGAAAACGCGAGGTTAAAGCGCCCAAGGTTTATGTGGCGGATACGGGATTGCTGCATAGTTTGCTGGGTATCGGTGAGCGGGATGCTTTGCTGGCGCATCCAAAATGCGGTGCTTCGTGGGAGGGCTTTATTGTGCGCGAGGTCGTCCGCTGCACCGGGGCAAAACGCGGAGAGGCATTTTTCTGGGGGGTGCATGCCGGTGCGGAGCTGGATTTGCTCATCCTGCAGGAGGGCCGCCGCCTTGGATTTGAAGTCAAATTGACTAAGTCGCCGCAAGTGACAGCTTCCATGCGTTCTGCAAAGGAAGTTTTGAGGCTGGATCATTTGTATGTGGTATGCCACGGCGAAGGCAATTCATGGCCGTTGGCGGAAGGGGTGACTGCTGTTCCAGCAGCTTGTTTGGCTACGGAGCAGTGGCTTGCATGAGCCTAAAAACCCCCAGGGTTATTCTATTTCCCCATCAATAGTGCAATATCGTAGGGTGCATTCCATGCACCATTGCTATTGGTGCATGGAATGCACCCTACATGGTTATTGTGGGGTAATTCAGTTTTACACCCAGTGACGAAATTAAAGATATTCGCGCGACCATCCAGTGTATGGAATTGCATGCTGGATAGTTGCGCATGGTTTACGTCTGTAAAAAGTGCGACCCGAATAAGGTCGCACCGAAATAAAGTCCCCCGCCTGTGCCGTTGACCCAGCATCTTGAACCTGGGTTCAAGAGAGCCACTTCCCAGTCACATCAGGTACGTCCGCCAAATACATCGGCTGGGGACGTTCACAACAGTAACATCAAGGGTCGCGGCCTTAAGCAAAGCTTATTGGTTCAAAGAATATATGGATCTGTCGAACACCGCAGGGGATAAACTCAGAACAGCGTGTCCTGTTCGGCCAACGCCTGGTCGATCGCCGTCTGCATGAAATCGATTCTACGCTTAAAATCGGCGACGTCAAAGCCGCGTCCGATTTTCACGGAAAGCAGTTCGTGGGTGATGTTGAGCGCGGCCATCAGCGCGATGCGTTCGACGCTGGCGATCTTGCCGGCATCGCGGATCTCGCGCATTTTCTTGTCCAGATAGGCGACCGCATCGAGCAGTTCGCCGCGCTCGTCTTCGGGGCAGGCGACGCGCAATTCGCGGTCGAGAAGCTTGATGTCCAACGTTTTTGTGGCTGTTTTGGTGGCGCCGCTCATGTTCGCTCTTCGGGGAGGGTGAGCAGCAATTTTTCCAAACGCGCCTTCGCGCTTGCCACCCTGTCGCTGCATTGCCGGTGGTTGCTGAGCGCGTGCGCCAGTTCCTGGCGCAACTGGTGGTTTTCCGCACGCAGCTTGCCGTTCACTTGTATCAGCTGGGCAAGTTTGCCTTCCAGCGCGTTCAATTCGTTTTCCATGCGCTGACTATAATTTGAAAAGTGCTGATAAGTCAAACGGTAAGCCGGAGTTCTGAAAGCGGTTTATGATTTTTTACCAAGGTCTTTCATTTGTGCGCGCCGCGCCTGTGTTAAAGTGCGTGCTGCTTTGAGGTTCCCGTCTGCTTGCAGACGGGTTAAACGGGAAACAGGTGAGGGGAAATAACCCGATGCCTGTGCTGCCCCCGCAACGGTAAGCGAGTGCGGATTTGCCAGTATGCCACTGTGAGCGATCCCCCCCAGGATATATGGGAAGGGGGATCTTAATGGGAAGGCGGCAAATCAAGACTTGCGAGCCCGGAGACCGGCCTGGAAGCAAAAGGAACAGGAGATGCTGCGGGTGGCGCATCGGAAAATGAACAGCCGTTCAGCCTCTGCTTTTTACCCGCCGCATTTCCTGAATTTGATCTTCCAACGGGGACGCTTGGAAATTTTCAGGAGCACTTCAAATGAGATACAAACTATCTGCCGCGCTGCTCAGTGCGGCTTGTACCCATGCCTACGCAAACGAAACCTTGCCGGACATAGTCGTCACCGCCACGCGCACCGCGCAATCCGCCGATGCAACCCTGGCTTCCGTTTCAATCATCACCCGTCAGGACATTGAACGCCTGCAAGCGCAATCCCTGCCGGATGTGCTGCGCGGTGTGGCGGGCTTGACCCTCAGCAACAACGGCGGCGCGGGCAAGGCGACCTCGGTGTTTCTGCGCGGCACCAATGCCGACCATGTATTGGTGCTGGTGGACGGCATCAAGGTCGGTTCGGCGACTTTAGGCACCGCTTCGTTTCAGGATATTCCCGTACAACAAATCGAGCGCATCGAAATTGTGCGCGGCCCGCGCGCCAGCCTGTATGGCTCGGAAGCGATCGGCGGCGTGATCCAGATTTTCACCCGCAAGGGCGGCGGCGCATTGACTCCCTCGTTCAGCGCGACGGCGGGGAGTTATGACACGGTCAACGGCGCGCTCGGCCTGAGCGGCGGCGGCGAGCAGGGCTGGTTTAATGCGAAACTCAATCAGCAGGACACCAGCGGCTTTAATGCGTGCCGTGGCAGTCTGGTGGCAGGTTGTTTTGTTAATGAGCCGGACAAAGACGGCTATCGCAATTTGTCGCTGGGACTGCGCGGCGGCTATCGCTTCGACAATGGCGCGACGGCTGATTTCAACGCGCTGCAGGCGAATAGCACCGTGCAAACTGACGGCAGCATCTTCGCCGGAAACGAGGCCAAATCGGCGCAGCAGGTGCTGGGCGGCAGCGCGCAGTTTGCCGCTGCCGAACAATGGAATATGACGCTGCGCGCCGGACGCAGCCAGGATGACTCCGATTTGTTCTTCAACGGTTTGTATATCGACCGCTACAACACGCAGCGCGACAGCCTGACCTGGCAGAATGATTTTGCGTTAAGCGCCGATCAGTTGGTCAGCGCCGGACTGGACTACCAGCAGGACCGCATCGAAAGCCTGCGCGCCTACGCACAGACCGCGCGCCGCAACCGCGCGCTGTTCGGGCAGTATCAGGGCAGTTTCGGCGCGCACAGCCTGCAGGCCAGCCTGCGGCGCGACGACAACCAGCAGTTCGGCGGGCATAACACCGCCGGTTTGGGTTACGGTTATGCGCTCAGCGACACGTTGCGCCTGACGGCCTCCTATGGCACGGCGTTCAAGGCGCCGACCTTCAATCAGTTGTATTACCCGGGATTCGGCAGTGCGGCGTTGCGTCCCGAGTTGTCGCGCAGCATCGAAGCGGGTGTGGCGGGGCATGGCACATTTGGCAAGTGGTCGCTGAATGCGTATCAAACCGACATTACCGATTTGATCGGCTTCGATGCCAGCTTTACTCCCGTTAATATCAACACCGCACGACTGAACGGGCTGGAAGGGCAGTTGCAAACACAGTTCGCAGATTGGGACATCGACGGCACGCTGACCTTGCAAGACCCGCGTCAAACATCCGGCGCGAATCAGGGCAAGCTGCTGAACCGGCGCGCGACCGAAGCGATGCGCATCGAAGCGGCGCGTGGTTTTGGCGCCTATCGTTTTGCCGGTTCGCTGTATGCGGAAGGCCGCCGCTTCGATGATCTCGCCAATACCGGCGCCAAGCGATTGGGCGGCTACGGTTTGCTCGACGTGCGCGCCGAATACCGCATTGCACAGGGCTGGTCGATGCAGGGCCGTATCGACAACTTGCTGGACAAGCGATACGAGACCGCGCAGTTCTATAATCAGGCGGGGCGCGGGTTATACTTCACGCTGAATTATCAACCCGGAAACTGATCGAGTAGTCGCAGTGAATTTTCAAGTGTCAATTTTTATACTTCTAAGGAGCGCAACATGAAACTGTTATCCCGACGTTCAATGTTAATCGGCTTGGCTTTGGTGGCCTTGATGGCGGCCACGCGCATGCATCATTTCGGCAGTGCGCTGCATCTGCCGGATGCTTCGCTGGCGGTGTTTCTGCTGGCCGGTTTCTTCATCGCCAGCCCGCTGTTGCTTGTCGGGTTGCTGCTTGAAGCGGCTGCGCTGGATTACGTGGCAATCGCCCATCTGGGCGTGAGCGACTATTGCGTTACGCCCGCTTACTGGTTTTTGATTCCGACCTATGCGGTGCTGTGGTTTGCGGGCCGCTACTACGCGCGCGTTCATCAGCACAGCCTGCGCAGCCTGGGGGTGTTTGCCGGCCTTTCTGTTGCCGCGCTGAGCGCGGCATTCCTTATCTCCAATGGGGCGTTCTACTGGTTCTCCGGACGCCACCCTGACATGGGCATGGCCGAATACGCTGCCCGCGTGGTGCAATATTATCCCCAGTATTTGGCAGGCGGCCTGCTGTATCTGGCGTGCGCGGCCGCGTTGTATGCGTTGCTGTCCGCGCGTGCGCCGGTTGTTGCCAGTGCAACAGGCAAATAATGAGCGATAAGGATACGGCGTCTGCCGAGGAGCGGCACCGCGCTCGCACGCAACGCCACAAGGAAGTGGTCGATGCAAAGATCGACCGCGCCACCGAGAGCCGCGGCGTGGTGCTGGTGCACACCGGCAACGGCAAGGGCAAGAGCACCGCGGCCTTCGGCATGATCGCCCGTGCCCTCGGGCACAACATGCGCGTCGGCGTAGTGCAGTTCATCAAGGGAAGCTCTCCCACCGGCGAGGAAGCATTTTTCCGGCGTTTTCCGGAAGTCGAGTATCACGTGATGGGCGAAGGCTTCACCTGGGAAACCCAGGACAAGCAGCGCGACATTGCCTCGGCGCAAGCTGCATGGGATATGGCTTGCGGCATGTTGCGCAACCCGGATATTGCGCTGGTGGTGCTGGATGAAATCAACATCGCGTTGAAGCTCAACTACCTGCAAATCGAGCAAGTGCTGGAAGCGCTGCGCAACCGCCCGGCAATGCAGCACGTGGTATTGACCGGGCGCGCCGCGCCCGATGCGCTGATCGAATACGCCGACACCGTCACCGAAATGCGCCCGATAAAACATGCGTTCGATGCGGGCGTCTGTGCGCAGCCGGGCGTCGAGCTGTAACAGTCGGGCGAATTTCCCGTGATCTTCCCGAACGCCATTGTTGCGGCAGCATCCTTCACCGACCGATGATGCCGCTACCATTTTTCAATCACCTGGAAGTGCCGCTGATGATATTGGCGGCGGTGTTGCTTGACCGGCTATTGGGCGAGCCGCGCCGTTTCCACCCACTGGCGGGTTTCGGCCGGCTGGCGCGATGGGTTGAAAAAATAGCTTATGGGCCAGCAGATTATGAACTGGGGGATGCAGTTCCTGCCGCGCGCTACCTGCGCGGCATTGCCGCAGTCAGCGTGTTGCTGGTCCCGCTCGTACTGATTGCGGCGCTGCTGCAACAATCCGCCATTTTTGGAACGCTGTTTTCCATCGTGCTGCTGTATTTTGCGATCGCGCCGCGCAGCCTGCGCGAACATGCCGAGCGGGTGGTTGCCGCCTTTTCCGCCGGAGGCTTGCCGGATGCGCGCCGGCAAGTGGGCTTGATGGTCAGCCGCGACACCAGTCAGCTGGATGAGTCCGGCATCTCGCGCGCCGCAGTGGAATCGGTGCTGGAAAACGGCAACGACGCGATCTTCGCCGCGCTATTCTGGTTCATGCTGGCGGGTGCGCCGGGCGTGCTGCTGTATCGTTTGAGCAATACGCTGGATGCGATGTGGGGCTACCGCAATGCGCGCTATAACCGCTTCGGCTGGGCGGCGGCGCGTCTCGACGATGTATTGAATTTCATCCCGGCGCGCCTGACCGCGCTGAGTTACGCGTTGCTTGGGCACACGCGCAGCGCGCTGCATTGCTGGCGGCAACAGGCCGCAGCCTGGGAAAGCCCGAATGCCGGGCCGGTGATGGCTGCCGGGGCGGGGGCGTTGCGCGTGCGGCTCGGCGGCGCGGCAATCTATCACGGCGAATCGGAGCAGCGCCCGCTGCTGGGCTGCGGCATGGCGGCAGGCGCGGCGGACATTGCGCGTGCCGTGCGGCTGGTGCGCCATACTCTGTATGCCTGGCTGATGATCATTACTCTGGTGACGCTGCTGGTGGCTGGGTGGCAACATGCTTGAGCACGGCGGCAGATTGCGCGCTGCGGCGCTACGCTACGGCATTCCGGAAAGAGGCTGGCTGGATTTGTCCACCGGCATCAATCCGCATGGCTGGCCGGTGCCCGTCGTGCCGAACGAGGTTTGGCAACGCCTGCCGCAGGATGACGACGGGCTGAACGCCGCCGCACAAGACTATTACTTCAACCGTATTTCGAAGGTCAAACAAGGCGGCGACGAGCGAACGACGCAGGCAGTGCAGCTAGCACGGCTAGGAGTGAGCGAGGAAGCCAACGCCGTTTCACTGATGAAATTGCTGGCGGTGGCGGGTTCGCAGGCGGCTATTCAAGCCCTGCCGATGTTGCGCTCGCCAGTGCAAGTGGCGCTCGTCGCGCCTAGTTACGCGGAACACGCGCATGCCTGGCAGCGCTGTGGACACCATGTCGTCGGCATGACTGCGGCAGAGATATTGCAAGCCGGCACGACCGCGCAGATCGCGGTCATCGTCAATCCGAACAATCCAACCGGTAAACTTTTTCGTCGGAAAGAATTGCTGGATATGCATGCGCAACTGGCGGCGCGCGGCGGCTGGCTGGTGGTGGACGAGGCGTTCATTGATGCCACGCCCGAACACAGCCTCGCATCGGCCTGCCCGCGCCCCGGTTTGATCGTGCTGCGCTCGCTGGGAAAATTTTTCGGCCTGGCCGGTGCGCGGGTCGGCTTCGTGTTGGCGGAAGAAAATGTTTTGCAACCGCTTGCCGAGTCGCTGGGGCCGTGGCCGATTGCCGCGCCGTCGCGCTATGTGGCGACACTGGCCTTGCGCGATACGGCTTGGCAAGACGCAACGCGCAAGGCTCTGTCGCTGGCGGCGCAACGCTTGGCGGATTTGCTGAGCACGCAAGGCTTGCCGCCGAGCGGCGGCAGCAGCCTGTTTCAATGGGTGTGCTGCGCATCTGCCGCGAGTGTGCATCAGCAACTGGCGCAACAGGGCATCCTGACGCGTTTGTTCGATGCTCCATCCAGCGTGCGTTTCGGTCTGCCGCGCGACGAGGCGCAATGGGTGCGCCTCGCCGAAGCGTTAGGCGGGATCAAGCGATGACTGCGCGGACCGTGATGGTGCAGGGCACCACCTCCGATGCCGGCAAGAGCACGCTGGTTGCGGCATTGTGCCGCTGGCTGGTGCGGCAGGAAGTGCGCGTCGCGCCGTTCAAGCCGCAGAACATGGCATTGAACAGCGCGGTGACCGGCGACGGCGGCGAGATCGGGCGCGCGCAGGCGGTGCAGGCGCAAGCCGCGCGCCTTGCGCCGCACACCGATATGAACCCGGTGTTGCTCAAGCCGAACAGCGACACCGGCGCGCAGGTCATCATTCACGGCCATGCCATCGGCAATATGGAAGCGCTGGAATATCACGCCTATAAAAACACGGCGCGCGCAGCGGTGCTGGAATCGCATCGACGCCTGTCTGCGCAATATTCCGTAGTAGTGGTCGAGGGCGCGGGCAGTCCCGCCGAAATCAATCTGCGCGCAAACGACATCGCCAACATGGGCTTTGCCGAAGCGGTGGATTGCCCGGTGATCCTGATCGCCGACATCGACCGTGGTGGTGTGTTCGCGCATCTGGTCGGCACGCTGGCATTGCTCTCGGCCAGCGAGCAGGCGCGCGTCGCCGGTTTCGTCATCAACCGTTTTCGCGGCGATCTGGCCTTGCTGCAGCCCGGTTTGGATTGGCTGGAAAAGCACACCGGCAAGCCGGTGCTCGGCGTGCTGCCTTATCTGCGCGACCTGCATCTGGAAGCCGAGGATGCCGTGCCATCTACGCTCTCCGCTCAACAACCCTCACCCCAGCCCTCTCCCGCCTGCGGGGGAGGGAGCCTGCGCATCATCGTGCCGGTGTTGCCGCACATCAGCAACCACACCGACTTCGATCCGCTGCGCCTGCATCCGCAAGTCGAATTCAGCTTTGTCGCGTTGGGCGAGGCTATTCCCGCCGCCGATCTGATCGTCCTGCCGGGCAGCAAGGCGGTGCGCGGCGATCTCGCCAGCCTGCGCGAGTCAGGCTGGGAAGCAGCGATACAGCGGCATCTGCGCTACGGCGGCAAGCTCATCGGCATCTGCGGCGGCTTGCAGATGCTGGGGCAATCGATTTACGACCCGCTCGGGCTAGAAGGCGAAGCCGGCAGCAGTGCCGGGCTGGGCCTGCTGGAGCTGGGCACCACGCTGCAAGCGGAAAAACAGCTGCGCAACATGCGCGGCACGCTGATGCTGGAAGGCGCGCCGGTGTCGGGCTACGAGATCCATGCCGGGATTTCCACAGGCGCCGCGCTGCAGCATCCGGCAGTGCAGCTTGAGCACGGCGCAGATGGGGCAATCAGCAACGACGGGCAGATCCTCGTCACCTATCTGCACGGCCTGTTCGAGTCGGGTGCCGCGACCGACGCGCTGTTGCGCTGGGCCGGGCTGCGCGAGGTGGCAACGCCCGATTATCGTGCGCGCCGCGAAGCCGATCTGGAGCGGCTTGCCGATGCAGTGGAGCAATATCTGGATACCGCAAAGTTGCGGGAATTATTTGCTTTGGAAGAGATGTCATGCGCGAACTGATATTGGGCGGCGTGCGTTCCGGCAAAAGCCGTCTGGCGGAACAGCATGCGCTGGCCTCCGGCTTGCAGGTGGTCTATGTCGCCACCGCACAGGTGCGCGATGCGGAGATGCAGCGGCGCGTGGCCGAACATCAGGTGCGCAGGCCGGACAGCTGGCTATCGGTCGAGGCAGGCCAGAATCTGGCCGAAGTCCTGCAGCGGGAGGCAACAGCGCAACGTTGCGTGCTGGTGGATTGCGTGACGTTATGGCTGACGCAGCTGCTGTGCGATACCAGCGAACAGGAGCTGCGCCGCGAGTGTGCCGCATTGCTGGAAGTGCTGCCGCTCTTGCCCGGACAGATCATTCTGGTCAGCAACGAAACCAATATGGGCGTCGTGCCGATGGGCGAGTTGTCGCGCCGTTATTGCGACGAGGCGGGGCGGCTGCATCAGCAATTAGCCGCATTGTGCGAGCGCGTGACATTGATGGTGGCAGGCTTGCCGCTGGCGGTGAAAGGAATAGCGTAGGGTGGGCTGCGCCCACCATGTCGGGCATAGCCCGACCTACGGCTCGTCAGGCTTGAAATTACACGTTTCACATTACCTATTCTTTTAAGGAGTAAATTATGAATACCGATTGGCTGGCACAACCCTGTGCCGTATTGAACGAAGCATCGCGCACAGCGGCGCTGGCACGGCAGGAGCAACTCACCAAGCCGCCCGGCTCATTGGGCAAGCTGGAAGCCATTGCGGTGCAATTGTCCGCGTTGCAGGGGACAGAAAAACCGAAAATGGAGCGCGTCCATATCAGCATTTTTGCCGCCGATCACGGCGTCGCGGCAGAAGGCGTATCCGCTTTTCCGCAGGCCGTCACGGCGGAGATGGTGAAGAATTTTGCGCGCGGTGGCGCGGCGATCAGTGTGCTGGCGCAGCAGGTCAATGCGACGCTGGAAGTCGTCAATCTCGGCACGGTGTTCCCCGTCGAGCCCTTGGCGAAGGTGCGCGATGAACATATCGCCGCCGGCACGGCCAATTTTGCGCAGGGTCCGGCGATGACCGAGGAACAACTGGCGCAGGCCTTGCAGGCCGGGCAAGCGGCGGCGCTGCGCGCAAAACAGGACGGCGCGCAATTGTTCATCGGCGGCGAAATGGGCATCGCCAATACCACCTCGGCCAGCGCCATCGCCTGCGCGCTGTTGCAGGAATCGCCGCAGTTGCTGGCGGGTCCCGGCACCGGGCTGGACGGCAAAGGCGTGGAACGCAAGGCTGCGGTGATCCAGCGCGCGCTGGATTTGCACGGTTTCCTCCCCTCTCCCGCTGGCGGGAGAGGGGTTGGGGGAGAGGGCGTGCTGGACGTGCTGCGCCGTCTGGGCGGCTTCGAGATCGCGGCGCTGGCGGGCGCGTATCTCGCCGCCGCGCAGAACGGCTTGCCGGTGCTGGTGGACGGCTTCATCAGCTCGGTGGCGGCGCTGGCCGCGGTGCGCATCCAGCCCGATGTGCGTGACTGGCTGCTGTTCGCGCATGCCTCCGCCGAGCCGGGACACCGGCGCGTGCTCGCCGCGCTCGACGCCGAACCGCTGTTGCAACTCGGGATGCGGCTGGGCGAGGGCAGCGGCGCGGCGACGGCGGTGCCGCTGTTGCAACTGGCCTGCGCATTGCACAACAACATGGCGACTTTTGCCGAAGCAGGCGTGTCCGATAAGTTGTGATGGCTATTCAACCGCGCATCCACATCGACCTGCTGCGCCACGGCGAGACGCGGGCAGGCAGCGTCTATCTGGGGCGCACCGATGCGCCGCTGAGCGAGCGCGGTTACCGGCAGATGGCGGAGGCTTTGACGGATGCGCCGCGTTACCAAGCGGTGCTGAGTTCGCCGCTGGCGCGCTGCGCCGCATTCGCGCAGGATTACGCGCAACGGCACGGCTTGCCGCTGCATTTTGACGCGCGTTTTCAGGAGATGGATTTCGGCATGTGGGATGGGTGCAGTGCGGCGGAAATCGCCGCCGCCGATGCCGGCGCATTGGAGAATTTCTGGCGCGATCCGGTTGCTTTTACGCCGCCGCACGCGGAGCCGCTGCTGTCGTTCCAGGCGCGCGTGCTGGCGGCCTGGCGGGAGTTGCCCGCGCGCTATCCCGGCCAGCATGTGCTGCTGGTTACGCATGGCGGGGTGATGCGCATCATCCTGTGCCATCTGCAACAGCGCCCGCTGAATGAGCTGCTTAGCCTTGCGGTGCCGCACGCTGCGCTGCACCAGATCAGCGTCGAGCACGAAAATGGGCGTGTTCAGGCATTCACGTCGCTCGGTTAAAGATGTTAACGCTCTAAAATGCTGGCTTTGGACTGCCGTTATGGAACGAAAATTACGGGCGGATGAGGCCGCAGGCCGTTATCCGCCGAATGGAAGCTGTGCAAGGGGTTGCCTTCGGCGGATAACGCTACGCTCATCCGCCCTACTGACTTATTTGATCGAGTGCCATGAGGTTCTGACATGAAGCCTTTCTCCCCCCTGCTGCTCGCGATCCAGTTCCTCACGCAGATTCCGGTCAGGCTCAAACAGCCTTATGGCGAACGCGAGGTCGGCGCGTCGCTGCTGTATTACCCGCTGGTGGGTTTGCTGCTGGGCGCATTGCTGGCCGGGCTGCATGCCATGCTGCATGGCGTGCCGGCGCTGCTGCATGCCGCGTTGCTGCTGGCGGCATGGGTAATGATGACCGGCGCGCTGCATCTGGACGGTCTGGCCGACAGCGCGGATGCGTGGCTGGGCGGTCTCGGCAACCGCGAGCGCACCCTGGCGATCATGAAAGACCCGTATGCGGGACCCGCCGCGGTGGTCGCTGTGGCGCTGGTGCTGCTGCTGAAATTTTCCGCGCTGGCCGCTCTGGTGCAGTGTGCTAACGGCTGGGCATTGCTGTGGCCGCTGCTGCTGGCGCGCAGTGCCGTGCCGTTGCTGTTCCTCACCACCCCGTATGTGCGCCCCGGCGGGCTGGGGGAGGCGCTTGCCAAACATGCGCCGCGCCGCGCCGTGATGCTGATGTTGCTGGCTATCCTGCTGGCCACGCTGGCCGTGCTCGGGATGCGCGGGATCGCGCTGGTGCTGGGTTGCCTCGCCGTGTTCTGGCTGCTGCGGCGCATGATGATCGCGCGCCTCGGCGGCACTACCGGCGACACGGCGGGCGCGCTGCTCGAGCTAATGGAAACTGCGGCGCTGATTTTGTGGGTGCTGATGGATAGCGCCTGTTCATGAGCATAGCATTCGGGGGTTTGCGGACTTTCTGCTAAAGTGCGCGCCATGAATATGACCAGCAGCCAGCTCTATTTGCGCCTCCTCGGCTACGTCAGGCCGTACTGGCGCGCCTTTGCCGTTTCGCTGCTCGGCATGATCGTGGTCGCCGCCACCGAGCCTTTGGTGCCCGCGCTGATGAAGCCCCTGCTGGACGGCACCTTCGTGCACAAAGACCAGGCGATGATGCGCATGGTGCCGGCAATCATCATCCTGATCTTCCTGGTGCGCGGGCTGGCGACCTTCATCGGCACCTATGCGATCAACTGGGTGGGCAACAAGCTGGTGATGGATCTGCGCGACGCGATGTTCCGCAAGCTGCTCACCCTGCCGACGCGCTATTACGACGATCATGCCACCGGCTCGCTGATCTCCAAGCTGACCTTCGATGTCACGCAGGTGACCAGCGCCGCGACCACGGTGGTGACGATCGCGGTGCGCGACAGCATCGTCATCGTCGGGCTGCTCGGCTGGCTGTTCTATCTGAACTGGAAACTGACATTGCTGACCCTGCTGATGGCGCCGGTCATCGCGCTGATCATCCGCGTCATCAGCAAACGGATGCGCACCAGCAGCCGCGATGCGCAGCGCGCGATGGGCGACATCACGCAGGTGATCGAGGAAAGCGTCTCCGCGCACAAGGTGGTCAAGCTGTTCGGCGGGCAGCAGTACGAGAGCGGCCGCTTCAGCGAGCAGGCCAACTGGGTGCGCCGCTATGCGATGAAGCAGGCGTCGGCGGCGGCGGCGAATGTGCCGATCGTGCAGATGGTCGCGGCGATTGCGCTGGCGGCCATCGTCTATCTCGCGACATTGCAATCGCAGGCCGACGAGACCACCGTGGGTGGCTTCGTCTCGTTCATCATGGCGATGCTGATGCTGACCGCGCCGCTCAAACGGCTGGCCGGGGTCAGCGAATATTTGCAGCGCGGCCTCGCGGCGGCGGAGAGCGTGTTCGCGCTGCTCGATACCGCAGGCGAAACGGACAGCGGCACGCAGGCAATAGGCCGCGCGCACGGCGAGCTGCAATTTGACCATGTGCGGTTTGCCTATGGATCGGACGGACGCCATGCGTTACAAGACATCACGCTGCATATTCGCGCCGGGGAGAATGTCGCGCTGGTCGGCGCGTCGGGCAGCGGCAAGACCACGCTCGCCAACCTGGTGCCGCGCTTCTACTTGCCGACCGGCGGACGCATCACACTGGACGGCCACGATATCAATGACCTGAAGCTGGCCAGCCTGCGCGCCAACATCGCGCTGGTGAGCCAGGAGGTCGTGCTGTTCAACGACACGCTCGCGGCGAACATTGCCTACGGACAGATGCGCGAAGTGAGCGAGGCGGAAATCGTCGTCGCCGCGACCGCCGCGCACGCGATGGAATTCATCGGCGAATGGCCGGAAGGGCTGAACACGTTGGTCGGCGAGCGCGGCGTGAAGCTGTCCGGCGGGCAGCGCCAGCGCATCGCGATCGCGCGCGCGATCCTCAAGGACGCGCCGATCCTGATCCTCGACGAGGCCACCTCCGCGCTGGATTCCGAATCCGAGCGCCATGTGCAGGCCGCGCTGGAAACGCTGATGCAGGGGCGCACCACGCTGGTCATCGCGCACCGCCTGTCGACCATCGAAAAGGCGGACCGCATCGTCGTGCTGCAAAAAGGCGAGATCGCCGAGATCGGCACGCACCGCGAATTGCTGGCAAAGAATGGCGTGTACGCGCAGTTGCACCGCACCCAGTTTGCGGCGGCCAGCGACGTAGGGCTGGATGAATAAACCTGGAAAACCCGGTTGTCCACGAAAAGAGGTTCTAAGGATAAACAGTGATGGAAGCCGTTGCCGTCCTGCTCTGGATAGCCGCCGCGCTGCTGGTGATCGCAGGCATTGCAGGCTTGGTGCTGCCGGGTGTTCCGGGTGCCGCCGTGCTCTTCGCCGGGCTTGTCCTGGCAGCCTGGATCGAAGACTTTGCGTATGTCGGAGCCGGCATATTGTCGATGCTCGCCGCCCTGGCGCTGTTGACCTATGCCGTGGATTTCGCGGCGGGCATTCTCGGCGCCAGGCATTTCGGCGCCTCGCGCCGCGCCATGGCGGGCGCGATGCTCGGCGCGATCCTGGGGGTATTCTTCGGTCTGCCCGGACTGCTGCTCGGCCCGTTTGTCGGCGCGACCATTGGGGAATTTTCCGCACGGCGCAGTCTCGGCGCGGCGAGTCGTGCGGGAATTGGCGCTACTATTGGTCTGGCGCTGGGCGTCGCCGCCAAACTGGCTTTGGCTTTTGCCATGCTCGCCGTATTCGCGGCGGCGCGTTTCATGATGTAGGGAGCCTCTAAAAATTCAGAGTTCGCCCAAATGCAAGACGCAGAAAAAATTTCGCCGCGCCGCATATGGTTGATATGTAAGCAAGAAATTTTTTACGCAACGCAGCATAACCAGCGACTTGGCTGTCGTCTTTTGACAGCTTAGTCGAATGGCTAGTAGTTTCATCAGTTGGGATGAAATATGGATTTTTAGAGGTTCCCTGTAGATCATGGAATCCTGATGCGGGCTAAAATATACTTCAAGTTGACGCAGTAGCGGCAAGAGCCTAAATTGCGCAACACAACTACTGGGAGATCAACATGGCCGTTCTCGTTGGCAAAGCCGCACCCGATTTCGGCGCCGTTGCCGTGATGGGCAACAACGAAATCAACGAAACCTTCAACCTGAAGAAATATATCAACGGCAAATATGCCGTGATTTTTTTCTACCCGCTGGATTTCACTTTCGTCTGCCCTTCCGAACTGATCGCTTTCAATCATCGCCTGGATGAATTCAAGAAGCGCAACGTCGAAGTGATCGGCGTGTCGATCGATTCGCAATTCACCCACTTGGCGTGGAAGAACACCCCCGTTGAGAAGGGCGGCATCGGGCAGGTTCAGTATCCGCTGGTCGCAGACATCAAGCATGAAATCTGCAGGGCCTACGATGTCGAGTTCGACGCGGCCGGCGTGGCGTTCCGCGGCTCGTTCCTGATCGACCGCGCCGGCGTGGTGCGCCATCAGGTGGTGAACGACCTGCCGCTGGGGCGCAACATCGACGAAATGCTGCGCATGGTGGACGCGCTGCAATTCACCGAAGAGCATGGCGAAGTCTGCCCGGCCGGCTGGAGCAAGGGCAAGGCGGGCATGAAAGCCTCAACCGAAGGGGTGGCAAGTTATCTGGCCAATCACGCCAAGGAACTGTAAATCCGCCGTTTCGCTGCGCTTCATGCGGGCTGCGCCTGCTCTGGTAGGGGCGAATGAATTCGCCCCTACTACACTGCCAACTGCGTTTTTTAGCGAGTGGCAAGTAGCCCGCATGGAACGCAGTGGAATGCGGGAGCAATGGAGCAGTTACGCGCACCTCCCCGCATTTCGCTGCGCTTCATGCGGGCTACGCTTGCTGCTAGAATCCGCGTCGTCCTTGTTCTGAGCGAGTGAGCATCATGCTGATCGGCTTCGTCTTCCTGTATCTGATCCTTTCCATCGGCATCGGCATGTATGCGGCAACCAAGGTTCACAGCGCGCGCGACTACATTACCGCCGGACGCTCCTTGCCGATGTACATTGTGCTGGCCATGGTGTTCGCCACCTGGTTCGGCGCCGAGACCGTGCTCGGCATTCCCGCCACCTTCCTCGAAGAAGACCTCGGCGGGCTGATCTCCGATCCGTTCGGCGCCTCGCTGTGCCTGGTCCTGTTCGGGCTGTTCTTCGCGCGCAAGCTGTACCGCATGAACCTGCTGACCATCGGCGACTTCTACCGCCAGCGCTATGGCCACAAGGTCGAGGTCATCGCCGGCATCGCCATCGCGCTGTCCTATCTCGGCTGGGTGTCGGCGCAGGTCACCGCGCTGGGGCTGGTGTTCAACGTGCTGTCCGACGGCCAGATTACCCAGGCGCAAGGCATCCTGATCGGCGCGGCGGTGGTGCTGCTCTATACGCTGTACGGCGGCATGTGGTCGGTGGCGCTCACCACCTTCGTCCAGATGATCGTCATCGTGTTCGGCCTGCTCTACATTGCCTGGCTGGTGAGCGGCATGACCGGTGGGGTGGCGCCGGTGATCGAGCATGCGGCGCAGAACGGCAAGTTCCATTTCTGGCCGGAACTGAATACGGTGGCTATGGTCGCCTTCATCTCCGGCCTGCTCACCATGGGCTTCGGCTCCATCCCGCAGCAGGACGTGTTTCAGCGCGCCAACTCCTCGAAGAACGAAAACGTCGCGGTGTGGGGCACGGTGCTGGGAGGCGTGGCCTATTTTGCGTTTGCCGCCGTGCCGCTGTTCCTGGCCTACTCGGCCAACCTGATCGATCCCGAGCTGGTAGCCAAGTGGATGGCCGAGGACAGCCAGAAGCTGTTGCCGGAGCTGGTCAAGGCGCACCTGCCGCTGTTCGCCCAGGTAATCTTCTACGGCGCACTGCTGTCGGTGATCATGAGCACGGCTTCCGGCACCCTGCTCGCGCCCTCGGTCACTCTCTCGGAGAACGTGCTCAAGGGCTGGATCACGCGCAAGAACCTGTCCGACCACAAGATGCTGGTGATGACGCGCTGGGTGGTGGGCATCTTCGCGCTATGTGTCACGCTCTACGCGCTGTGGGCGCTGGATCAGGAGACCGGCATCCACCAGATGGTGGAAAACGCCTACAAGGTGACGCTGGTGCTGGCCTTCACGCCGCTGGTCGCCGGGCTGTACTGGAAGCGCGCCTCCACGTTCGGCGCCTATTGGGCGATGGGTCTTGGCGTGGCGACCTGGCTGCCGATGGAGTTCCTGGCGCCGGAGGCCGCGCTTCCGCCGCAGTTCGCCGGCTTTCTGATGAGCATCGCCGGCATGGTGGCCGGCTCGCTGCTGCATCGGCAGCCGGAGCATGCGTCCCCGCACCCTCATGCCGTCAGCCGGACCGAGTGATTCTGTCACATGTTTGTCACACAAGCTTCATACTCTTGCCATTCCGTTTGAGAGTGGCTGAGCGACGATGAATGCAAAAATCCTGATTGTGGAAGACGAGCCGGCGATCCAGGAGCTGCTGGCTTTTAATGTAACGCAGGCAGGCTTCCAAGCGTTGCGCGCTGAGGACGCGGATAGCGCGTGGCAGCAAATAAGGAACAGTATGCCGGACCTGATATTGCTGGACTGGATGCTGCCGAACACCAGCGGCGTGATCCTGGCGAAACAGCTGCGCAGCGATGCGCGCACCAAGGACATCCCGATTATCATGTTGACCGCGCGCGGAGAAGAGCGCGACAAGGTGTTGGGGTTGGAGTCGGGTGCGGACGATTACATCACCAAGCCGTTTTCGCCGCGCGAGCTGATGGCACGCATCCGCGCGGTGTTGCGCCGCCATGTTCCGCAAATGCCGGATGAAGTGGTGGCCGCGGGCGGCCTGGAATTGTTGCCAGCCTCGCATCGCGTGACCGCCAGGGATGCAACAATTGAGCTCGGACCCACCGAGTTCCGCCTGCTGCATTTCTTCATGACCCACGCGGAGCGGGTGTACAGCCGCACGCAATTGCTCGATCAGGTGTGGGGCACGCAGGTGTTTGTCGAGGAACGCACGGTGGATGTGCATATCCGCCGCCTGCGTGCCGCGCTGGAGCCGGCGGAAATGGATAGCCTGATTCAAACGGTACGCGGCAGCGGTTACCGTTTTTCGGTTAAATAGGGAGAATTTTTTGCAGGGTTTCTGGCTTCGTTTAAGTATCCCCATCGTGCTCGTCACGCTGTTCGCGTTGCTGCTGTGGGGTGTGTTTTCGGTCATGCCGGCGGTGCTGTTCATGCTGCTGGTGCTGCTGATCGTGATGGTGCTCCATGCCAGGCAGCTCTACAGGCTGGGGCGATGGCTGCAGGACGCGCGCATCGAAACCATCCCCGAAGCGGGCGGTATCTGGGATGAGGTATTTTCCCAGTTGTACAAAATGGTCAAGCGCCATAACCAGACCAAGCTGGAGCTGGCCACCGAGCTGCAGCATATCGAACAGGCCACTGCCGCCTTGCCGGAGGGAGTGGCGATCCTGAACGAGGCGAATCGCATCGAATGGTGCAACCCGCTGGCGCAGCAGCATTTCGACCTGGATCCCGAACACGATTTCATGCAGGACATCACCTATCTGGTGCGCCAGCCGGAGTTCATCGAATACGTTCATGGTTCCAATTTCAGCGAGCCACTGGTGATGCGCCCGGCGCGCCATGACGACATGGTGCTGTCCATCAAACTCATCCCCTATGGCGTGAACAAGCGCCTGCTGATCAGCCGCGACATCACGCAACTGGAGCGCATTGAGGCCATGCGCCGCGATTTTGTCGCCAACGTTTCGCATGAGCTGCGCACGCCGCTGACCGTGGTGAACGGCTTCGTCGAAAACCTGCAGGACATGCCCGACCTCAGCCGCGATGATGCGCGACGCGCGTTGCAGTTGATGGCCGAACAAACCCGCCGCATGGAAAACCTGGTCGCCGATCTGCTGACCCTGTCGCACCTGGAAAACGACCAGAGCCCGTTGCTTGAAGAAACGGTGGATATGGCGGCGCTGCTCGACGAGGTTTACCGGGAAGGCCAGTTGCTGAGCGGCGGCTCGCATACGTTGCGCCTGGAAGTGGCGAGCGACGCAAAATTGCTCGGCAACCGCGAAGAGCTGCGCAGCGCGTTCGGAAATCTGCTCAGCAACGCGATCCGCTACACGCCGGAAGGCGGGTCGATTCTGTTGCGCTGGGCGGAGCGCGGCAGCCAACCGGTGTTTTCGGTGCAGGACAGCGGCATCGGCATCGCCGCGCAGCATATCCCGCGCCTGACCGAACGCTTCTACCGGGTGGATCGCAGCCGCTCGCGCGAAACGGGCGGAACCGGCCTGGGCCTGGCGATCGTCAAGCATATCGCGATGCGCCACCAGGCCAAACTTGAAGTATTGAGCGATGAAGGGAAGGGCAGCACCTTCGCGCTGATGTTCCCGGCCAAGCGGGCGTCACATTGACGCAAAGCCGGCGCATTAATCTCTTACCAGTCAAATGATCTCAAATTATGCCAAGAATTTTGTGTTTATTTTGCATTGTCAACAGGTTAAATGATTGTGAATGTTGTCAGTTTTCTCGGATTCAATAGCGCTCGTAGGGTGGGCTACGCCCACCATGTCGGGCATAGCCCGACACAATTTGGTTCCGGCTCGTCTGGCTTAGGAAATGCCAATTTATCCTGTTCGTGCTTTGAGTGGCTGCTCGCCATGCCCGTTAGAGGTGAGGCCTAACCAATGGGGCTAAGGGGCGCGCCGCTTTTGGCGCGTCCCGTTTGAACGCAGGGCTGCTCTGTTCTGCCGTCTGCGTCGAATGAAAAGCAAGCCATACAGGATGATGTTACACAGGACGATTATGCCCGCAAGGAGGAACTGAATCTCGCGGGTAAGACCCTCCGGATAGATGATGTTCAGAAGGTAGTGTTCAATGAAGCTCTCGGCATAGCCAGACTCACCAGCTCTGACGCGAAAGTGATTCTCCAGATAGGTGAGCGGGCAGACCCTTCCGGTGAGTTCGATGAAAACTCCCCAGGAAGCTGCTGGCAGGTGGATAACTGGAGTCCGGCGCCACCAAAACGACAGGGCTGCGCCGAGAGTCGCGAACAGAATGAACGCAAGGTGGAGAACGAGCGTTGCATCAGCGGCGAGGCGAAAAAGCATGGGTTGCATGCGACGATACCTGTAGTGGCCTAGCGACCAGGCTTGCGCGCCGTTAGGCGCAAGCGGTGCATATAGGCAGTGGGGCCGATCTCCGCAGATAGCCCGCAAATGTCAACCTATGCTTTATGTCCGATTGCCAGGGATCAGCAAGTGACATGGAAAAGCCCGATGGTCGAGCCTTTCGCCTTGTTCCACTGGTGAATGGCTTCCGGGGTGGGTGAGAGATCGACTCGAACCCCCTCTTTCTTGAAATATTCAGATGCCTCTTTAGAGAGCGTCACCATGCCATTTTGGCCTGAGCCAATGATAAGCCGTTCAGCCCCCTTTTCGAATATGTATTCGGCCTCTTCGAGTGAGATTGTATGAGATGTACCGAACACTGCCTTGGATAGCTTCTTCTTTCGCTTCTTGACCTCACCCGAAAGCCGGATGAGAACATCATGTTCGATATCGGATCCATCTATGGTGATGGAGCCAAATTCGGTACCGTTAATTCTTGGTCTCATGATGGCACCAGCGGCCTGCTGTTTGTGTGATTCGCGTAGCGGGCTTCGGTGAAGCCGGGCCTGATGAGAATGGCGATGGCTTCATCGGGGCTAGTGCCCGGCGGGGTGATGGCTCATCAACCGGTCGATGTAGGCTATCGAAACGGCTGAAATGATAAAGGCCATGTGAATGACGGTCTGCCATAACAGGGTTTTCTCATCCATGTTGGCCGCATTGATGAACGATTTCAGCAGATGGATGGAGGAAATCCCGATGATGGCCGTGGCGAGTTTCACTTTCAGCACGTTGGCATTGACATGCGACAGCCACTCCGGTTCGTCCGGATGTCCCTCCAGGTTCAGGCGCGACACGAAGGTTTCATAACCGCCGACGATGACCATGATGAGCAGGTTGGAAATCATCACCACGTCGATCAGCCCCAGCACGATAAGCATGATCGATTCTTCGGTCATCGTCATCGTGCCCATGACCAGATGTTTCAGCTCGACCATGAAATGCACCACATACACGCACTGTGCGATGATCAGGCCGAGATACAGCGGCACTTGCAGCCAGCGGCTGCCGAACAGAACCGTGGAAAGCAATTTGCCGCGTCGCTCGATAACTTGGGTGGGTGTAGTCATGTTTGTCGTAATTGGGTTGTTGCGGAAATATGCGCAATTTTAACGGATTGCCGAAAAATACGGTGACCTAATGCATCGCACCCTGCAAATGGCGGCTTTTGTTTATAATCCGCCATCTTCAGAAGGCCAAATATGAGCGCATTGAACATCGTTATTCTCGCTGCCGGCAAAGGCACGCGCATGTATTCCGAAAAACCCAAGGTATTGCACGCGCTGGCAGGCAAGCCGCTGGTTCAGCATGTGCTGGATTGCGCGACCGCGCTCCAGCCGCAGCAGGTTTGCGTGGTGTACGGGCATGGCGGCGAAGCCGTGCCGCAGGCCGTATGCCAGTATGAAGCCCGGTTCGTCCTGCAGGAGCCGCAGCTCGGCACCGGCCACGCGGTGCAGCAGGCGATGCCGCATCTCGCGAACAATGGCAACATGCTGGTGCTGTACGGCGATGTGCCGCTGATCCAGCTCGGTACGCTGCACCGGATGCTGCAGGCGGGCGACGGGCTGGTGTTGCTGACGGTCGATCTGGATAATCCGGCAGGCTACGGGCGCATCGTGCGCAATGAGCAAGGCGATGTGCTCGGCATCGTCGAGGAAAAGGACGCGTCGCCCGGGCAGCGTGAAATCAGGGAAGTGAATACCGGCATCCTGCTTGCGCCGACCGGCAAACTGCGCGAGTGGCTGGCCAACCTGCGGAACGACAACGCGCAGGGCGAATACTACCTGACCGATATCGTCGGCATGGCGGTGCAGCAGGGTATCGCGGTACACACCGTGCAGCCCGCCCATGAATGGGAAATCCACGGGGTAAACAGCAAGGCGCAGCTGGCGGTATTGGAGCGTGCCTGGCAGCAGGTCGAGGCGGCCCGTTTGCTGGCGCACGGCGTGACGCTCGCCGATCCGGCGCGCATCGATGTGCGCGGCAGGCTGAATTGCGGGCGCGATGTCGAGATTGATGTCGGCTGCGTTTTTGAGGGCGACGTGACGCTGGGCGATAACGTGAAGGTGGGCGCTTACAGCATCATCCGTAATACCGTTATCGCCGGCGGCGCCTGCATTGCGCCTTACAGCCTGATCGACAGCAGCGAAGTGGGCGCCGACTGCCATATCGGCCCCTATGCGCGCCTGCGCCCCGGCACCAGACTGCACGACAGCGTGCATATCGGCAATTTCGTCGAGGTCAAGAACAGCGAGATCGGCAGTGGCAGCAAGGCGAACCATCTCAGCTATATCGGCGACAGCACGATTGGCAGCCGCGTGAACCTCGGCGCGGGCACGATCACCTGCAATTACGACGGCGCGAACAAGCATCGCACCATCATCGAAGACGATGTATTCATCGGCTCGGACACGCAACTGGTCGCGCCGGTGACAGTGGGCAGGGGCGCGACCATCGGCGCCGGCTCCACCATCACCCAGGATGCGCCGGAGGGGGAGCTGTCGCTGTCGCGCAGCAAACAGGTGACCATCAACGGCTGGAAGCGTCCAACCAAACAAGTGAAAGGTGAAAAATGAGAGCTGCGTGCTTTTCCCACTTCCCACTTCCCACTTCCCACTTCCCAGGGCTCTAAAAATGTGCGGAATCGTAGGCGCAGTGGCGCAACGCAACGTGGTGCCGATTTTGCTGGAAGGGCTGCAACGCCTGGAATATCGCGGTTATGACTCCGCCGGATTGGTGGTGGTGCATGACGGTCAACTCGAGCGGGTGCGTAGCAACGGAAGGGTGGCCGAGCTTACCGAGAAAAGCGCGGCGACCCATGGCCTGATCGGCATCGCGCATACGCGCTGGGCGACGCATGGCGCACCGAGCGAACGCAATGCCCATCCGCATATCAGCAAGAATCATATTGCCGTGGTGCATAACGGCATCATCGAGAACTATGAAGCGTTGCGCACCTGCCTGACCGCCGCAGGCTATGAGTTCACTTCCGATACCGATACCGAGGTCATTGCGCACCTGATCCACAGTCATTATGCGCGCGGCAATTCGTTGCTGGCCGCAACGCAGGCGGCGCTTGCCGAGTTGGTGGGCGCTTACGCCATCGGTGTGATCGCGGCGGATGATCCCGATCGACTGATCTGCGCGCGGCGTGGCAGCCCGTTGTTGTTGGGTGTGGGCAGCGGGGAGTATTTCGTCGCGTCGGATGTTTCCGCGCTGCTGCCGGTGACGCGCCAGGTGGTGTATCTCGAAGAGGGCGATGTCGTCGAGCTGGGGCGGCTGGGTTACCGGATTTTCGATGCTCAGGGAGCGCAGGTCGAGCGCGCCGTGCAGGTGAGCGAGCTGAGCAACGAGAGCGTGCAGTTGGGCGAATATCGCCACTACATGCAGAAGGAAATCCACGAACAGCCGCAGGCGCTGGCGGACACGCTCGAATCGGTGTGCAACAGCCAGTCGCTGGTGCCGGGCATCTTCGGCGCGGAAGCGGCGGCGACTTTTGCCGATATCGACAGTATCCTGATCCTGGCCTGCGGCACCAGCCACCATGCCGGGCTGGTGGCGAAATACTGGCTGGAAGAGATCGCCGGCATCCGCTGCAGCGTGGAAATCGCCAGCGAATACCGCTACCGCGTCAGCGTGCCAAACCCGAAAACGCTGGTCGTGGTGATCTCGCAATCCGGCGAGACCGCCGATACCCAGGCCGCGCTGAGCCACGCCAAGGCGCAGGGGCATAGCCATACCCTCGCGATCTGCAATGTGCCGGAAAGCGCGCTGGTGCGGCTGTGCAAGCTGCGCCTGCTGACGCGCGCCGGGCCGGAAATCGGCGTGGCCTCGACCAAGGCATTCACCACGCAGCTCGCCGCGCTGTTCCTGCTGACGCTGGTGCTGGCCAAAACGCGCGGCCGCCTCACCGTGCAACAGGAACAGCAGCATCTGCACGAGTTGCGCCACCTGCCCAGCGCAGTGCAGAAGGTGCTGGAGCTGGAGCCGCTTATCGCCAAACTTGCCGAACAGTTCGCCAACAAGCAGCACGCGCTGTTTCTCGGGCGCGGCCTGCACTACCCGATCGCGCTGGAAGGCGCGCTCAAGCTCAAGGAAATCTCCTATATCCACGCCGAAGCCTACCCCGCCGGTGAGCTGAAGCACGGCCCATTGGCGCTGGTGGATAAGGATATGCCGGTGATTTCGGTCGCGCCGAACGACGCGCTGCTGGAAAAGCTGAAATCCAACCTGCAGGAGGTGCGCGCGCGCGGCGGCGAGCTATATGTGTTTGCCGACGCGGATACGCATATCCACGCGGCGGACGGCATCCATATCATGCAAATGCCTGAACACGCCGGATATTTAAGCCCTATTCTGCACACCATCCCGTTGCAACTGCTGGCCTATTACGTCGCATTGCAAAAGGGCACCGATGTGGATAAACCCAGAAACCTCGCTAAATCGGTGACCGTGGAATAAGCCAAAAAGGGAGTGAACACTTGGAGCGGGCCATGCCCGCGATCAAACGTCTCGCGGGCATGGCCCGCTCCTACAATTAGCAAACGTAGCAAACGTAGCAAACGTGGCCCGGATGGAATGCAATGGAATCCGGGATGACCGCTCCCGGAATTCGCTGCGCTGCTTCCGGGCTACAAACTGAAACTGAAAATCCCCCACGCAAAAAGACCCAGCAGCAACAGGCAGATTGTTACCAGCAAAGTGTTGTAGCGTTTTTGTTGTTCCAGTATCCGGCGCAGCATCTCCGCGCTGTAGGTGGCGCCATCATTTACCAGATAACGGTTCAGTACCCGCGGCAGTTGCGGCAACAGGGTGGCGTAGTTCGGAGCCTCGGCGTGCAATGCCTTGAGGAATCCGCGCCAGCCGATTTGTTCGTTCATCCAGCGTTCCAGCCACGGTTTGGCGGTCTTCCATAAGTCCAGTTCAGGATCCAGTTGCAGGCCCAGTCCCTCGACATTGAGTAGCGTCTTCTGCAGCAACACCAGTTGCGGCTGGACTTCGATACCGAAGCGGCGCGAAGTCTGGAACAGGCGCAACAGCACGCGGCCGAATGAAACCTCGCGCAACGGCCTGTCGAAAATCGGTTCGCACACCGCGCGTATCGCGGATTCCAGCTCGTCCACGCGGGTTTCGGCGGGAGCCCAGCCGCATTCGATATGTACCTCGGCGACGCGTTTGTAATCGCGGCGGAAAAACGCGATGAAGTTCTGCGCGAGGTAATGCTTGTCGCTGTCGGTCAGCGAGCCCATGATGCCGAAGTCCAGTGCGATATATTGGCCGTTCGCCGCTACCTGCACATTGCCCGGGTGCATGTCGGCGTGGAAAAAACCGTCGCGAAACACCTGGGTATAAAAAATCTCCACGCCGTTTTCGGCAAGCTTCGGAATGTTGATGCCGGCTTCGCGCAGCGCGCCCACCTGGCTGACCGGGAAGCCGTACATGCGCTCCATGACCATCACATCGGTGGTGCAAAAATCCCAATAGACTTCCGGCACCAACAGTAATTGTGAGCTGGCAAAGTTGCGTTTGAGCTGGCTGCAATTGGCCGCCTCGCGCATCAAATCGAGTTCGTCTGACAGATGTTTTTCAAATTCCTTGATGACCTCGCCCGGTTTGAGGCGGCGGCCTTCCGCCCACCATTCGATCATGTCGGCCGCCGTTTTCAGCAGCGCGACATCATGCGAGATGATGCCGACAATGTCGGGGCGCAGGATTTTTACCGCGACATCGCGGCCATCCGGCAGCACGGCGAAATGCACCTGCGCCACCGACGCGCTGGCAACTGGCGTTTCCTCAAAGCTCTTGAACACCGCGCTTAACGGCTTGCCATAAGCCGCTTCCAGCAATGCCACCGCCTGCGTGGACGGAAATGGCGGCACTTGGTCCTGCAGCTTGGCGAGTTCATCGGCGAGATCGGTCGGCATCAGATCGCGCCGGGTGGAGAGCATCTGCCCGAACTTGACAAAGATCGGTCCGAGATTTTCCAGCGCGCGGCGCAGCCTGACCGCACGCGGCTCGGAGACATTGCGCATGAACAGCAGCAGGTTCAGCGGCGTACGCATCCAGCGTAACTGTTCGGGGGCGAGCAGGAATTCATCCAGCCCGAAACGCAGCACGACAAAAACGATTTTCAACAACCGCAGCAAACGCATCATATTAATAATCCCGCGCGGCCGGCAGTTGTTTGATGCGCTGCTCCAACCGCGCCACATCGTCGCGCAGCTTGTCCACCTGCTGTACGAACGCGGCAACCTGTTGCGGTTTGGCTAGCAGTGGATGTTTTTCGGTGCAGTACTCCGCTGCCGCTTTCGACAGGTTTACCGCCGTATCGTGCAGTTGTTGCCTTGTGCCTTGCACGGCCTGCACGATATGTTCCGCGATGGTGTCGCCGGTGATGCTGCCTAAATCTTTTGCCGCATCCCAGCGCAGATTGCGCGACAGGGAGAAAATTTCCGCCAGCAACGCGGCATCGCCTTCGGTGCCGATATCGGCGTGCGCCTTCTCGTCGTGCAGCGCAAGGCGCGGCAACAGCGATGGCGCGATCACGCATACGGCATCCGCAGTGGTAGCGGCATCGGCGCTGCGTAATGTGCCATCCGCCAGAATGGTGTAGGCAAAAGAAAACGGCGCGATATCGAATCGTGCCGTTTTTCCCGCGAAGCGCGCAAGCTTGGGTAACGCCCAACTGTTCTGCGTGAGCAAATGATTCAGCGCTGCGGCAGTAGGTCGGGCGAACATGCTAATTAGTGCAAAACGGGTTGTTGAATGCCCGCCAGCAGCCATACCGACTTGTCATCGCGCAGATTTTTCTGCACATGCCAGATCTCATTTACGTCTTCCGGCGCGCCGTTGTTTTCGCGCAGCTGCCCGGTGAAGCGCACGCTGGCAATCGCAAGATCGCCCTCGTTCGCCACTTCCAGCAACTCGCCGCTGACCGTGACCACGTCGGTCTTTTGCGGCGCATCGCCGCGTTCCTGCATTTGCATCGAGATTTCCGCGAACATTTCCGGTGTGGTGTATTCGCGGATGTCGTTCAGATCCTTGCGGTCGTTCGCGGCCTGCAAGCGGATGAATGAAGTCTTGGCGCTGCGCAGAAAACTTTCCACCGGGAAGTCCGCCGGAATGTTGCCTGCGTGCGCAGCAGGTGCGGCTGCGGCACTGCCGCCGGCCAACGGCTGTGGCACAGGTTCGCGATTGCCGTATGGCGCACCCGCTCCGGCATATTGCATCGCAGGTTGCGGTTTGCGGAATTTGGCGATCAGGAACATCACCAGCGCAGCTGCGGCCAACGCCATCAGGATGCCGCCCATCGCGCCGCCCAAACCACCCAAACCGCCAGCAAACATTGCGCCCAGGCCCGCGCCGATAGCCAGGCCAGCCAGCGGGCCGAGCCACTTATTGCCGGCCGGTGCAGGTGCTGCGGTCGGAGCCGGAGCGGCAGCCTTCTGCGCCTGTTGCGGAGCCATCGTCCGTTGCTTGCCAAAACTGCTGCCCCCGCCAAAACGCTTGGCTTCAGCCGTTGCGGCAAATAAACTCGCGCTGGTCAACGCAATCGTCAGCAGCATCAAAAATCGTTTCATGTATTCCTCGTGGGTGTGGTTAACAAATCAGGCGTAAGTATAACACCAGGTTCCCACCGGAGATTGCCCGCTTAACCATGACGTGCCGGCTCGATTCCGCTACACTTTGCGCCATGAGAGCCTTGTCCGTGTTGCTGCTGGTTGTGCTGCTTCCCGCCTGTGGCGGTGGGTTGTGGAACAATCCCTATCCGGCGGCGGATGACGGCAAGCCGATTCTTTACACCGCGTTTACCGAGCGCCCCAAGCATCTCGATCCGGCGCAGGCCTACAGCGAAAACGAGTACGAATTTCTCGCGCAGATTTACGCGCCGCCGCTGCAATACCATTACCTGAAGCGCCCTTACGAGCTGGTTCCGCTGGCAGCCAGCGTAATGCCGATCGTGCGCTATCTGGACAAGAACCGCAGCCCGTTGCCGGACAATGCGCCGGCGGAAAAAATCGCCTTCAGCATGTATGAAATCCGCATCAAACCGAACATGCGCTACCAGCCGCATCCGGCATTTGCGCGCGATCGGCAGGGCAAGCCGGAATACGATCATTTGACGTCGCGCGATTTGCGCGGCATCCATGCGCTGGGCGATTTTCCGCACAGCGGCACGCGTACTGTCACGGCGGCAGATTATGTTTATCAAATCAAGCGCCTGGCGCATCCGCAATTGCATTTGCCGATTTTCGGCGTGATGAGCGAATACATCGTTGGATTAAAAGACTATGCCGCGACGCTGCAACAGGCACTGCAAAAAAATTCCGATGCGTTTCTCGATCTGAACGCGTATCCATTGCCAGGTGTGCAGGTGGTGGATGAGCATACTTACCGCATCGAGGTGCACGGCAAGTATCCGCAATTCGCCTACTGGCTGGCGATGCCGTTCTTCGCGCCGATGCCGCATGAAGTCGAGCGTTTTTACGCGCAGAGTGGCATGCGCGAACGCAATTTGACACTGGACTGGTGGCCGGTGGGCAGCGGGCCGTATTACCTGTCGGAGAACAACCCGAACCAGCGCATGGTCTTGAGCCGCAACCCGTATTACGCCAGCGAAACCTATCCTGCCGAAGGCGAAGCGGGCGACATGCAGGCTGGGCTGCTGGCGGATGCGGGCAAACCGTTGCCGCTTATCGACCGGGTGGTGTTCAGCTTGGAAAAGGAAACCATCCCTTATTGGAACAAGTTCTTGCAGGGCTATTACGATGCTTCCGGCATCAGCTCGGACAGCTTCGATCAGGCGGTCCAGGTGGCCACCGGCGGCGAGGCGGCGGTGACCGATGCGATGAAGGTGCAGGGCATCGAACTTTCAACCGCGGTTTCGACTTCCACCATGTATACCGGCTTCAACTGGCTGGATTCAGTGGTAGGCGGGGATAGCGATCGAGCAACAAAACTGCGCCAAGCGATTGCGATTGCGGTGGATTTCGAGGAGTTCATTTCCATTTTCGCCAACGGGCGCGGCATCGCCGCGCAGTCGCCGATCCCGCCGGGCATTTTCGGTTACCGCGACGGCGAGGCGGGCATCAACCGCCAGGTGTATGACTGGGTGGGCGGCGCGCCGCAGCGCAAATCCATTGAGGAGGCGAAGCAGCTGCTCGCCGAGGCGGGCTACCCGAACGGCGTGGATGAGCAGACCAGACAGCCGCTGGTGATCAACCTCGACACCACCTCCGCCGGCGTGGGCAGCAAGGCGCGCCTCGACTGGCTGCGCAAGCAGTTCGACAAGATCAACGTGCAACTGGTGGTGCGCAGCACCGACTACAACCGATTCCAGGACAAGATCCGCAAGGGCGACACGCAGATGTTCTACTTCGGCTGGAATGCCGATTATCCCGATCCGGAAAATTTTTTATTTCTGCTGCATGGCGCGCAAGCCAAGGCGGGCAAGGGCGGCGAGAATGCGGCCAATTACAGCAACCCGGAATACGACAGGCTGTTCGAGCAGATGAAGAACATGGAAAACAGCCCGGCGCGGCAGGCCATCATCGACAAAATGCTGGAAATATTGCGCCGCGATTCGCCGTGGCTATGGGGTTACCACCCGAAGAGCTACGTGCTGCAGCACGGCTGGCTGCGCAACGTGAAGCCCAACGTGATGGCGAACAACAAGCTCAAATACTGGCGCGTGGATGCTGCACGGCGCGGTCAACTGCGCCGCGAATGGAACCAGCCGGCGCGCTGGCCGCTGTGGCTGCTGGCTGCGGCGTTGTTGCTGTCCGGTGTTTGGGTGTGGCGCGCGTTACGCCGGCGCGAGGAGCAGCCGTAGGGCGGCAATTTGCCTCAAGTTCTAATGGGCATGCTTCATTCCATGCCAGCCAGGATGGGCAAAATAAGCGCCATAATTATCGAGCGCACTGGCGATTTTCTCCGCACCCTTGCGCGCATCGCTGCCGTCCTGCGCCATCATCGCGTCCGCACCGGCGATGATGTCGGCTAGTACGAGATGGAGCATCGCATCCGCTTCCGGCTCCAGTTTGCAGTTCTTCACCATGAACGCAATCTGGTCGTTCGTCTTCTGTGCCAGCGTTCGGTATTGTTCTGTCGTGGCCTTGCCTGAATGGATGGCGGGGAGTTCCGCTGCCAGCGCGTCGCGAATGCGGCTCATCCCCTGGCGCAGATTGTCATCGGTAGCCCATTTCTTGCCGTTATTCAAAGTGAGTTGCACTGGCTCTGCTGCGTCATGCGAATGACTGTGGCCTTGAGCTGACACCATTCCCGGGCTCATGCTCAGCAGTGCGGTGACGAACAGGGTTACAGCCATTTTTTTCCATTGAATAAACATTTCAAAATTTCCTTGATTGATTGATTGACGGATTAGGTTTTAGCACATAGTTGGAAGCTTATTAGCGGACGGCTAATAAGCGTTATAGTTGACCGTTTAGTGCATATTTGGTTCGTTAAACATGCAAAAAAATGCCCCTGAACCAAGAAGAGTCAGGGGCAAAATATCTTAACGGCTTGGGAGAGGTTAAGACTTAGAGAAACAGGTGGAAGCTTGCACTACCTGCAAAGTGCAGAAAATATCTGCGTTAGGTTTATTAGCACATAAAATTCTGGTTCGCTGCGGCGAGGTAGTCTTTTTCACCAAAGTGATCCTCGCTGCCGGGATAAGCGGCATGCAGTTGATCGACCACTTTACTTTCCGCTTCATACCAATTGCACGTTGCGCCACCCACCGTCGAATGCCGTTCAGCTGCCGGGTTTGCTAGCTGATCCTTCTGTATCGCGACAGCACTCATACCAGAGTAAATTTCATCAACCGAGGGTGAAATTGCGGTTGGTGCGGCTGCTGCGGCTGAAGTCGCCAAGACGCCAGAAATGATAATGCCTGCCAATATATGTGTTTTCATGATAGAACTCCTTGTCTATAGATTTGGTTAAATGCGCCCTGCCGTCCTAGCCAGGGGGTTCCGCCCGTGAAGGAAAAGATGCTGTTTCTCGGCGGTTGCAATAATATAAGCATTAACCGTGCCATATATTTAGCTTATTGAAAAACAATTGGTTATATATGCGAGTGTTTGAGGCGCAGGTTGACGGTGTTAAAAAGAAACGTTAACATGTTGTCCACAGTAAACGTTTTAATGGAGTTGTAGACAATTATGATTACTTTGTCAGGATTGAGGCAGTTTCTCGACAATCTCGAGGAGGGGATTCTTTTTCTTGACCAGCAGCGCCACGTTGTGGCGATCAATGCAGCGGCCAGCCGCATGCTGGGTCAGAGCCACGACAATATTCTGAATAAACTCTGCCCCAGCCTTTTCAAGGGGACGGCATGTGCGCGGAGCTGTGATAAAGGGGGGCATTGCACGCTCATGAAGAACGCAATCCAGGGGAAAAATGTTCAAGACCTTGTCGTGCAGCGCCCGGATGGTATGCTGATGCCCTTGCGCATGTGGGCGATGGTGCTGCCCTCCGATGAACGGCTGGCATACTGCGCCGTGGTGTTGCGCGATCGCACCCATGAGATGCAGTTGGAAGAAGCCGCCAGAGACAGGCTGCGCCTGGGAGGTTTGGTAGGACACAGCGGGGTAATGCGGGATTTGTTCCGCCAAATCCTGCGGGCGGCGGCAAGCGAGGCCAGCATCCTTCTTGCCGGCGAGAGCGGCAGCGGCAAGGAACTGGTTGCGCGCGCGCTGCATGAAAATTCGAGCCGCGCCAAGGGGCCCTACGTGCGGGTACACTGCGCCGCCTTTCCCGAACAACTGCTGGAAGGCGAATTGTTCGGCCATGCACGCGGCGCATTTACCGGCGCGGCCACTGCCCGCGAAGGCCGCTTCGAGGCGGCTCACGGCGGTACGCTGCTGCTGGACGAAATCGGCGAGGTTCCTTTGAGTGTTCAGGTGAAGCTGCTGCGCGTCCTGCAGGAACACGAAATCGAACGGCTCGGCGAAAATCAGACGCGCAAGGTGGACGTGAGGATTATTGCGGCAACGCACCGGGACCTGCCGGCCATGGTGAGCCGCGGCGAATTCCGGGAGGATCTTTATTACCGGTTGCGGGTGCTTCCGCTGCATGTTCCCGCGTTGCGCGAACGCAAGGAGGATATTCCGCTGCTGGTCAGTTCCATGCTTGCCAATATGCTTACCCGCCATCCAGGGCGTGACGTCCAGCTTTCCAACGAGGCGCTGGATGCGCTTGGCGCTTATAGCTGGCCGGGCAATGTCAGGGAGCTGGTAAATGCGCTGGAATATGCAATGGTGCATGTGGACGGCACGACAATCCTGGCGCGCCACCTGCCACCGGAGATTCAGAAAACCAGCCATCGGGTTGCCAATTTACTGGCTGATGACACTGCACCGGCCTCGGCGCTGGTGCAACGTTACTATCGCGCCCCTGCGCAGCAGCCAGGGCAGGAAAAGGAGACTCTCCTGCTTGCGTTAAAGGAAACCGGGGGAAACAAGGCGGCGGCCGCCGAAAAGCTCGGCATGTCGCGCACCACGCTGTGGAAGAGGCTGAAGCAGTATGGTATCGACTGAACTGCCATCTCCAGTTTGTTAGCATGGCAGATTGGTAGCCCGGATGCAGCCCTTCGACGAGCTCAGGACAGGCTTAGCGGAATCCGGGGCAGCGACTCCCCCCGGGATTGCACTGCGTTTCCCTTCGACTTTGCTCAGGACAGGCATCCGGGCTACTTGTTTGGTTCCGGCTTATCCAGATAATTCGCCACTCTTGCAAATTCCGCCACGGCCAGGTTCTCCGCGCGCAGTTGGGCGTCAATACCCAGCTTTTCGAAATCCGCTTCATTTAAATAACTGCGCAGGGTATTGCGCAGCGTCTTGCGGCGTTGTCCGAATGCCGCGCCGACAACGGCGGCGAACAGTTTTTCGTTGCGCACCCTGATTTCACCGGCGGGAAGCGGAATCATGCGCACGATGGCGGAATTTACCTTGGGCGCAGGGCGGAAAGACTGCGGCGGCACATCGAGCAGCTTTTCCATCTGGAAGCGGTATTGCAGCATCACCGACAGCCGCCCGTATTCCGGCGTGGAGTGCTCGGCAACCATGCGCTCGACCACCTCGTTTTGCAGCATGAAGTGCATGTCTTTGATGCGCTCGGCATAAGCGGCGAAGTGGAACAGCAGCGGTGAGGAGATGTTGTAGGGCAGGTTGCCGACGATGCGCAGCGGGGCGGGCAGCGTCGCGAAATCGAACTCCAATGCGTCTCCGGCATGGATGGTCAATTTCGGCTTTGAATTGGCATCCCCTTTTAAAAGGGGATTGGGGGGATTGCCCTGCGGGTAGTCATTCTCCAGGCGCGCGATGATGTCGCGGTCGATTTCCACCACATGCAGATGGTTCAATCGCTTCAGCAGCGGACGGGTCAGCGCGCCCAGCCCGGGGCCGATCTCGACCATGTTGTCGGCTGGCTCCGGGCGAATCGCGCTGATGATATCGGCGATGATTTGCTCATCGACCAGAAAATTCTGACCAAACCTTTTTTTGGCTTTATGCACGATTCTTGCGCTCATTTTGCGCCATCTGCGCCGCGACCCTGATCGCTTCGAGCAGGCTGCCGCTGTCGGCCTTGCCGGTTCCCGCCAAGTCCAGTGCCGTGCCGTGATCCACCGAAGTGCGGATGATCGGCAGGCCGAGCGTGATGTTCACGCCCTGGCCGAAGCTGGCGTGCTTGAGCACCGGCAGCCCCTGATCGTGATACATCGCGAGCACGCAGTCGCATTGCGCGAGTTTTTGCGGCGTGAACAACGTATCGGCAGGCAGCGGCGCGCTGACATCAAAGCCCTCGGCGCGCAGCCTGTCCAGCAGCGGAATCATCACCTCGATTTCCTCGCGCCCCAGATAGCCGCCTTCGCCCGCATGCGGGTTCAACCCGGCTACCAGAATACGCGGCTGCGCGATGCCGAAGCGGGATTGCAAATCGCGCCGGATGATGCGCAGCGTGTTTTCCAGCAGCGGTGCGGTAATTGCGGCAGGCACATCTTTCAACGGAAGATGGGTGGTGGCCAGCGCCACGCGCATCCCGCCGCCCACCAGCATCATCACTACCAGATCGGTATGGGTTTGTCCGGCGAGGAACTCGGTATGGCCGGTGAATGGTATACCGGCGTCGTTGATGATGCCTTTATGCACCGGCGCGGTGACCATGGCGGAAAATTCTCCCGCTTGGCAGCCTTGCACGGCGCGGCGCAGTGTCGCCAGCACATATCCGCTGTTGGCGCTATTCAGTATGCCGGCGTGGCATGGTGCGGCGAGCGGGACATGGATTACCGGCAGGGAGTAGGGAGTGGGGAGTGGTGAGTGGGGAAAAACCAGTGCATTCCCACTTCCCACTTCCCACTTCCCACTTACCACCTCGCACACCTGCAAGGCAATGCCGAGTTGCGCGGCACGCTCAAGCAGCAGGGTCTTGTCGGCAATGACTACAAACGGAATGTCGGGCGGCGTGACGGCAAG
>Ga0209000_1000319_pt1 | contig 53156 bp, 31 predicted proteins | sample RifGroD2_FD_183998 | JGI IMG/M metagenome (GOLD analysis project Ga0209000, IMG submission 183998) | Groundwater microbial communities from Rifle, Colorado, USA - Groundwater D2 (SPAdes) (version 2) | ecosystem: Environmental > Aquatic > Deep subsurface > Groundwater | place: Rifle, Colorado... | reverse complement strand
AATATTTACTATTATCAATATCATCGATTAACATATAAATATTATCTATAAATTCAATTCCAAATCGTTTTCCAAGATCTTTTGCATGAGATCGTTCATAATCTAAATCAATAATATTATCATAATCAGTTAATAATCTTAATTTTAAATATTTAATATATATTGTTTTAAATATTTCTTCATCTTTAAATAATTCAAATATTTTTTTAAGAATTATTATTAAATTATCATATGATTTTTCTTTTGTTGAATAATATTTTTTTGAAAAAGTATTGAAACCAAAAATTAAATATTTAATTATATTATTATCTTGACCCATAAAAGTTGTAAATAAATTATTTATAGAGTTCAAAATTATTTCATCATGATTAATATATTGCATAATAAATTGAAAATAATCATATAAATTACATATTTTTAATAGTAATTGTTCCGTCATAAAAACATTCGCATTTGAAATTTTAATTTCATTAATAATTTTCGAAAAATAATTCACAATTTTTTCATTAAATTCTTGAAATGTTTTTATATTTTCAATCGTTAGTGTAGAAATATCTTGTGATTCATTTATTTTTAATACACAATAAATTTTATTAATTACTAATGGATAATTTGTAATAATATTTTTAATAAAACTTGTATTTTCATTATCAATTATATTACAAAAAATTGTCGCAAGTTTATTATACATAATAATTTTTATTTTAATTATTATTTGATCATATAACGTTTTATTAATATATTTTTCTATCATATCGATTTTTTTATAATGAGATTCAATAATATTTTGTCGCATTTCATCAATTTTTTTATTAGTTATAAATTTATCTTGAATTTTTTCAATTAATTTTGTTTCAAATATTTGTTGATAATTTCGCATTTCTTGTGATGTTTTTGGAAATTTAGTATAAATATTAGTTATTTCTGTTAATTGTTTATCAAATTTAGTGTTTGATAAAATCTCATCTATTATAATTTGACATAATTCATTACCATTCGCATGAATAATATATTTTAAAAAATAGGTGTAACCAAGTTTATATATAATCATTTGTTGATTTTTATCTTTCGATGTGACATATGTAAAAATATTATTAAGTTTATATAATATTGTCTTGTATTTATTCCAATATGCAATACATAACTTTATCGATGATCCAATTGTTTCTTTTGCAATTTGTAAATTTTTAATAAATATTTTATCTATTAGTTTATCTACAACATTATCTGTATTATTTGTATTTACATAAAGATAAATGCATTCTAATAATTTTTCTTTACTAACTTGTTTCATATCAATCATATCATTAAATAAAGAATCAATATATTCATATACATAATCTATCGATAAATTTAAATGAATTTTAGTAATATTATTAATATCTAATTTGTTAATACTACTTGTTTGCGCGTCTTGACCAATATAATTCATAATTATTCCAATTATTTGAATCATATTAGAATAATTGTATTGGTAATTTAAATATCAATTTTTTATAAAAATCAATTTTTTAAAAATCAATTTTATAAAAAATTGATTTTTTAATTATTAAATAAATTAAATTATTAAATATTAATATACAATGATATCATATAATAAATTAACTGATCTATTGACAAATCAAATAATACCATTTATCGAAAAATTCCCGCAAAATTCAGAACTTAATAATATTATACTAGAAGTTGGAAAAAACGATAAATCATATTTTAATTATAATCTTCAACCAGATGAATATTATAGTATTAAAAATAATATTGATCAATTATTAAATAATAATTCAAAAATAAAAATATCAAAAACATCATCAACAAATTATTTTTATAATAATTTGGAATTTATTTGTGAAAATGAAAAAGAAATGTGTGTTCAACATTCTGATATACTTGTAAATAATTTTAAATCACCCAATACAAATCATGATTTAAGAATTAAAACTGTTGTGAATAAAACAGTTGAAATTCTTCGATTTCCTGGTCTTGATAAATATAATAATATTGAATATAGATCAATATTAACATATCATTATCCAATACAAAAAACAAAATCAATTGATATTAATTTTATTATTTATAGTAATAAAAATCTCGATACTGCCACAAAATTTGATAAAAAATATGCAATGAACATAAGTTTATTTTTTTGTAATGATAATATTAATAATATTGTTAATAATATTATGGATATTTTGAAAATTATTACTTAATTTATTTATCTAAATAAATAAAAATTAATAGTGTGATTTAACTATATTCATAACATATTGTCCTTTTGTCCAATGTTCATCACTAGTAATGAAATTGTGTCTAACTATTTTTGATCGTTCAGTTGTTTTTTCATCATGTGATATACGTAAATAAACTCCTTCAATAGGTCCATCATAAAATTGAGATTTTGTTGTAACAAGGGCTTTTAGTTCGTCCAATGATTTAAATACACGAGTAGTTATGATAGGTACTTGCTGAATTGATGTATCTTTCAAACGTTCATTTAATTTTTCTCTACTAATAAACGTTCCTAATGTGATATTAAAAATATCATATGCTAAAAAATAATCTGGTAGATCAGTATAATGAATTGAATGTTTAAAGTACATCCATTCACCATATAATATTTCATTATCAATTTCAAGAATATTTAACAAATCATTTGTGTGTTGATGTATCCATTTATCCAAAATTTTAAATTGTGGATGATAACTAGAATTAACATAATGTGATCTATTTTGAACAAGTATTTCATAATTTTTATTGATATATATTCCTAAATTCGCACCATCAATTTTTTCTTCAACAATGATCGATTGTCCAAGAAATAGTTTAATTTCTTGTTGAGTACATATGATATCATCTTTCGTAGCTGATCCAGTGTTAATTAAATGTTTAGTTCTTGGAAATTTAATTATTCCATCATGATTAGTAATATCAATTGGTTCAGAGATATCAAGTTGGGATAAAAATAACTTTAAATCATCATTATTATTTATCTTAATTAGTTTTGTATAACCTTCAGTTACATCCGGTTCAACGAGTGTATTTTTGACAGATTCGAGTATTATTCTACCATCTCCTTTAATTGTTGGATGATTTTTTCTTCGGGCAATATTATAAAGACATTCTTCATATGGTGTATTCATAAAAATACACCACATGTCGTGATATGTTTTTTTATTTTTAATCCATTCTTTTCTTTTTTCTAGTGTTAAATTACATCCATCAATTAATATTGTTTTATCATTTTTAAGATTATCATTAAAAGTTTGATCCATTACATATTTGCCCATTTCATCTTGATTGATTTCAATACATTTAATACCATAATGTTGTAATATAGTTTTTCTTAATGTAGTTTTACCACTGCCGGGATATCCAACAAATATTATGAATTTTGGTAATTTAACCATTGTAATATAATTGTATTGTAATTTTATTAATTATTATAATAACTAATACAAATAGTTTAAAATTCAATTTTTTGATTTCTTCAATAATTTCATTATCAACTATTTTTTGATAATAAAATTTATCAAAAAATTGAATTTTAAACTATATAAATAAACTATTATATATTGATAGTTATACAATACCATGTTTCCAACATCAGAAAAAATATATAATCGAATAAGAACCGATGGACATTTATATCCAAATAAGGCAATTGTAACATATTATGATTCAATCATGCAGAAATACATGGATTGTCCATTATTAAAATGGATACCTATTAAAAATGGTGGAGATATACCATGGCATCGTGTTTATTTCATAAAATATGATAATGATATTATATGGGATCGTGAAAATAAGATTTGTACTATTGACGAAGTTGCACAACGTGTTAATGAAATTAAATGTTTAGATAAAATGATTAAGATTATAACATTAAATGTTATGAGTGATGTTTTCGAAAAAAAAATTACTGATATTAAAAAGAGAAAAGAGAAATTAATAGAATATATTTTTGCGTCGAATGCTAATATTTGTTGTCTACAAGAAGTTTCACTCGAACTATTAAATGCAATTGTGGAATATAATCAAAATAATGGGAAAAAATATGATATAGTAAATACACAAATTGGAGAAAATGACTTATGTATTCTAACAACCGCGACAATTATAGGTTCCTCGACAGTAAAATTAAATCCAATGAAAGAAATTATAATAGCTACTGTCAATGATGTAAATAATGAACAATTAAAAATATTTAATGTTCATTTAACAAGCGATTCCAGTTCATGTTCAAAAATAAAAAGAGATGTTCAATTTCAAATATTAAATAAACAACTTGAATCACTAGATAAATATATTCTACTTGGTGATTTTAACCAAGACACATATAATTTTGAAATTATTAATAATCCAAATGATGTTGCCATTGTTATGAATAAAATAGAAGCAACATATGATCCTGCTACAAATAAATATGCCAAATTATTAAGTGTTTATAAAAGTGAAAAACGTTTAGATAGAATATTATTTCAACATAGAAATTTAATACCGATCAGTATTGATGTTGATCGTATTGTAATATCAGACCATTATCCATTGATATGTCAATTTGATACTAGACTATTAACACAAGATTATGATTCAACGTTTATTAGTATTGATAATAATAAAGTGGATAGTCAAAATAAGTTATCACTTTGTGCTATTATTCCATATGAGTATTGGAGTGAAATTAATAAGATTCGTGCAAAATATGATGTAGTTTATGAAAAGTGGATGCCACATATTTCAATAATTAAAACTTCAAAATTAAATAATAAAAATGTTGATCAATTAGCAAAATATTTACCGTTACATCTCCATATTATTGGATTTAATTTTTGGAAACAATCAAAACTATACACATTATATCTTGAATTAGATTCTGGAAGTATTCATAAATTACGTCAAATTTATGATGATATTCGTATAATCGATCCAGCAATATCTGAAGAGTTTAATCCTCATATTACACTTGGTAATTTTGATAATATTGAAGATGTTGAAAGATTTACAAAAAGACAAATTCCAGCATGTCTAACAGACATATGTGTTAATAAATTACAATTAGTTGCTAAAAGTGAAGAAATTTATAATACTGTTCACCATATTATAAATAATGAAGAAATACACGTTAATATTTTAGATATAACAATGCACATGTTAAATATTATTCGCCAAATTTTTAGTAATTGTGATATTAAAATTGGAGGTTCCGCAATATATTCTATGGAAGATTGTCATGATGTTGATTTAGTTGCGATCGGAACCCAGAACAGAGATGATTTTTTCAAAAATGGTATTAAACTGTTATCACAATGTGGCGAATTCATAAAAGTTCAAAGATTAACAAATGATTACACTGATTTTATAAAATTAGAAAGTTCTATTAAATGTTTTGATATTCATTATTATGACCAAAATTTTTCAGATGATATACGATCTACAAACGCATTATCAGTTTATACTGCATCTAAAAAAATTTATGATTTAATGGAAGAAAATAACAAAAAAAATGAGTTTTTAACAAATTTACAATCTATAAAAACACTTTGTAAACAAGCCGGTGTATACGGACAACAATATGGATATTTATCAGGATTAGGTATTGCAATGATGGTTGGAATTGTAACACTAAATATCAAATCCAATGAAAATTTTGTTAATAAGTTTTGTCAATATTGGAAAACATATGATTATTCAAAAATAATTTGTATTATCCCAACACCAATAATACACAGAGATTCATTTAGACATATGATATTATTATGTCCAGTAGAACCATATAATCAAATTTGTCGGTCGATGACAAAAAGTACTTTTGTTCGTATTATACAATGTTTTGAACGCGAATTTGTACTGGATGATCATTTAATTCCAACAAAATTAATCATTAGATCAGATGATGAAACATTGGTCATTAAATTCATTAACTGGTTTAATGTTTCATTCTTAAAATTAATATTATATTTCGAGAAACTAAATATGTATGTTGTTCCATCAAATGACTGGATTTCAGAAAATAGTAGTATTTATGCTAACAGTATGATATTTACTTTTTATTATACTGAAAATTTAAGTAAACACTATTTATTACAACATTTAATGGAAAAAGCATATCAAATATTTACACAATTAGAAATAACAATTGTATAATAATATTTTACACAATAATTTAATTTATTTTAATATTATTAAATTTTAAACTTGCTATAATATATATGGATGTGGATATTGATATTTATAAGAAAAAATATAAAAAATATAAACATAAATATTTAGAGTTAAAATATGGTAGTGGTAGTAATAATAATCTTTTACCATATGCTGTAGTATGTTTATGTATGCTAAAAGATCATTATGTGATTGGTGCATGTATTTGTGCATTTGTACACAAATATATGATTTCACTCCAAGAAAAAAAAATTAAATTAGTTGTTATGTGTGATGATTATATTTATACTAAATGGAATGATGTATTACAAAAATATTTTGATGAAGTTATTAAAATTGACTTAATTCCATATGGTGTGTCAGATAAATATCAATATTCTAAAACAAAATATGATTGGATGCAATATGCACCAAATAAATGGCAGTGTTTGAAATTTATTAAATATTCAAAAATATTATTTTGTGATGTTGATATTTTACCAATCGATACCAAATTTTATGAAATATTTAATTATCAAACTCCTGCAATATATGCTGCATATCCATATCTAAATTCTGAACAAATACAACTAAAAAAAAATAACTGCAAGAATGGACGCGAGGTTGAAATTAAAAATTCATTTGATTCATATTCTCAATATATTACTGATAATACACGTCCAATTGGTTCACTTGATGGAGGATTAGTATTGTTGCAACCTAATATGGATACATATGAAAAATATTTTAAATTTCTTTCAGACATTTATGATAGAGGTTCATACTCAATTTTTAACAGTGGAACCGACGAAACATCTTTATTTTATTATTTATCTAAACACACCAAACTATATAATATTTGTAAAACATATGCTGTTATTCCATGGGAATCTACATTAAATGATGTAAAAAATGCTCAGGGATATAATTTTTTATCATTCATAAAACCGTGGATTAAAGGAAGAATCTATCAATGGGATGAAGAACGAATCTGGAGTGATTTATTCGATGCAATGGTAAAAGATAAAACAATTGAAAATAAAAAGTTAGAAAAATTATATAATGAACAGATTTTGATGCAATATACAAAATTTAACCAAATGAAACCAAAAGAAAAACAAAAATATTTTTATAATAAAAACTTTAATATTATAAACGATGATAATATTTTATCATATAATGATCATAAACATCAATATGGAATTTTAGATATTAAACAATTGCATGGTGTAATATAGTATTACAAAAATATTTATTTATTATTATATTATTTATTTAACTAATATAATAATATTCTTAAAAATTCAATCTAATGATGCAAAATAAATTTTTTAACTGCCATAAATATAATTGCAACTAAAATTGATTTAATCATTATTCCAATTAATTTTTCTTTTCCATCTTCTCCAACAGCTAAATATGAAATATATTTAGATAAAATAACACGTGTTTGTGGTAAACTAATTATGAAAACAATAATTGCAATCAATAATGGTTCTTTGAGAAGTTGTGGAAAAGCATCCATAAATCCTTTTTTATACATCATTTGTTGATTTGGATATTGCATCATTTGTGGTTGTTGATATTGTTGTTGATATTGTTGTGGTTGTTGATTGTATTGAGATTGATCAATGAATTGTGGTTGATCCATTATATTTTGATCTAATTCCGTTTCAACATTATGTGCTAAATCAGCCATTTGAGTTTGTTGACGAAATTGCTCCATTGGTATTTGTTGATTACTATTCATATATTACATTGAAATATTATATTTTATATTTTTAAATAAAATACAATATTATTTTTTTAATTCTATATATTTATTATGTAATACATTATATTTTTCATAATTTTCGCAATTAGTAAGATGTGTAACATTATTTTCAAGTAAATATATTATTTCATTTATTGTTTGAATTTCTATATCATCATATAAATTTTCATAAATATCACTTGGTATACTACTAATAATTAAAATTGATCCTTTAATATCTTTCTCACATAATAATTTTCCATATTTATTTATTTTTGCTTCGGATTTATTATTATAAAAAATAGTAAATATATATCCAAAAATATCTATTTTTATTTTAGATGAATTTTTGGATAATAATAATTGTGGTTTTTTATTAGTAGGTTCATAATTTTGTTCAACAATTTCTAAAGCATTATTAAATAAAAATTGTTGATTATTATTTGATTCATTAATATAAATTCCATAATGATATGTTTTACTCATTAATAGTGTAAATATATCTTCAATCGTAACTGATTTATATTTTTCTGGTGTATTCAAACAAAATAATATTGCATTCCCATAAATTGGTATTTGTTCATTTGTTAATACTGATGCCAATCTATTAATTTGATTCGTTTGATTATTTTTATTATTTTGATAAGCATAACATAATTGATAAATTATTCCATTATCTATGCACATTGTAGATGTATCACCTGTTTTTTCTTGTGTTAGTTCTAAATATTTATTTATTTGATCAATAATACCATCTGAATTATCAATCGTGCATTTAATTATATATTTCTCAATAATTTTTTCAAATACTTCTACATTCACACCACCTATTTTTGTTATTTTATCATTTGGATTAATATCATTTTTTCGACATAATTCGATATCTTTCAAAGAAAAATCATTTGGTTTAATAATTATAATATCAGACATTGTATATATTATTTAATAAATATATTCTTATGTATTTATCAAAATTTAATTTTTTTTATTGGTAAATTATCTAATTGTTCTTTTATATTTGGATAAAATGTTCTTTTTAATATTTTAACTGGTTTTGTTGTTGTAAATTTATATATTCCACCATTTCCATGATAAGTAAAATCTGATTTATCAACTTCATATAAATATCCTTCTATATTAAATATATCAAATCCATTCTTAACTTGTTCTTTCATATATGGCATATTTATTTTATTATCAAATCCTCGAATAACTTTATTTTGTCTATCATTTGGTATTGATGTTAGTGCTAACCAAGCATGGGAATATGCAATAATTTGACCATTTTCGAATGTATTTATTTTTTTAGATGGTTCTAATTTAAGTTGTGTTCCAACATATAAATGTTTAACATCATTAAAATTATCTTGATTATCAATATTTAAACAAATTTGTTTAACAATATGTTGTAATGATTTTGAAACATATCCTAATTTAATAAATGTATTTTGTAATAATGTTCGTTGTGTAATCAAATTATTTTTATCCAAAAATTTTAATGGAAATTCTCCATTAATTATATTTTCTCTATTATGATCTAAATAATATGTTATACATTTTGTAGCATTAATTTCTGGATCTATTTTAATAAAATATTTTAAGATAGCATCAATATTTACACGAATTCTATTATTTTTATAATGTATATTTTTCCCAATCACAATAATTTTTTTATCTGAATTCTTATTTTTTTCTACTATTTTTTGGATATTATAGTCAAGTTTAGTTTTCCAATATATTGTCATTTTTCGTTCCATTTCTTGATATTTAGTTTTCAAATTATGATTCGTTTTTTTATCTTTAAATTTTTCAAGATAATCAATATATTTATCATATAATGTATTCATAATATTGTCATTAATAATTTGTTCACTTATTTTATTAATATCAATAATTATTAATTTATTCTGATAATTTTTGATCATGTCATAGAACTCTTGTTGTGTTTCTTCATTTAGTCCAACTATATGACATAATATTCCTGTTGACATTTATAATTCAAGATATTATAAAAAGAGATAATATAATTCAAAAAAAAAATATATACATATATTATATATTTTACATATGGTTCAAACAATATGTTTTGATCAGAGTACATTTTTCATAGGAATTGCAATATTAATTGCTGCATTTATCGTTTATATGAAATTTAATCCAATAACAAAAATGCGCCAAAAAGAAGAAAAACAACAAGAGCATACACCAAAAGAAACAATCACAACTGAAGTAAAACAAGAACGACCAAATATAGACCCATTAACAAATCGTGATTATCGAGTACTGAATGATCCATTAATTGAGCCCACAAAGAGAGTACCTCGTCACGTTGTGCCAATTCCAATCATGGACGATATAAATTTTCAGACGCGCGGTTTTGTGGATAACTATCAGTACGTTGGTAATTTAATAAGAGCAAGTGATGAGAAAATTATCAAGTTAATGGGAAGACAAAAATATCCCGGGTCAACCAAATTTGAATATTTTGGATTGATGGAAAATAATGGTGTAATTACAAAAACTGCAATAGATGTCACAGGAGACAACGAAGTTCAAGATGGTGATAACATCACAGTATCATTATTCCCGTCTAATAACGTATTCAAATTCCATAAAAACAAAGATAGTGTATTAAAATACGATCCTTATTATTAAAAAATTTATTTTATTATTAAATAAAATAAATAAATTATATAAATAATTTATTTGTTGTTTTTCAAATTTTCGTTAGATATTATATTTATTTAATAGATCCAATACCAACCTTTTAATTTTTCTAATTTATTTATTTTGGCATCTGATAATTTATTATTTCTTTTTTCTTTCCGTCGCGTGCAACACCATACCCACAATTGTTTTTCTTGCGGATCTTTTGACATTTGTGATGGTAATTTTTTATTGATTTCAATAAATTGTTTTAATTTATCATATGAATCGTCAAATGAATCTTTTTTTTCCCAATACCAACCAGTTAATTTTTCTAATTTAATTATTCTTTCATCCGATAATTTTTCTTTTTTTTTATTTTTACGTTGATTATAGCACCAACATCCCAATTGTTTTTCTATATGATCTTTTGATGATTCAGTTGGTAATTTTTTATTGATTTCAATCCATTTTTTAATTTCTTCATATGAATCATTAAATTTATCATCTAAATCCCAAAACCAACCATTTAATTCTTCTAATTTCATTATATTTTCATCAGTAAGTATTCCTTTTTTATTATTTATACGTTGTGTTGAACACCATGTTCCATATTGTTTTTCTTGTAAATCGTTTGATGCAATTGATGGTAATTTATTATTGGTCAATATCCATTTTTTAATTTCTTCATATGAATCATTAAATTTATCATCAAAATTCCAAACCCAATATCGAAGTAATTCTAACTTTTTTATCTTTTTGTTCGATAATTTTCCTTTCTTTTTATTCACACGTTGATGCGTGCACCATGATCCTAATTGTTTTTCGTGTGGATCTTTTGAATAGCATGATGGAAATTTTTTATGAATTAAAATCCATTGTTTTAATTTATCATAATGATCGTCAAATGGATCTTTTTTGTCCCAAAACCATTCAGTAAATTTTTCTAATTTTTCTATTTTGTAATCTGATATTTTTCCTTTCTTTTTATTTTTACGTTGGTTTGTACACCATGATCCAAGTTGTTTTTCATGTGGCTCTTTTGAATTTGTTGATGGTATTCTTTTATTGGTTTCAATAAATTGTTTTAATTTATCATAATGATCGTCAAATGGATCTTCTTGCTCCCAAAACCAACCAGTTATTTGTTCTAATTTCTGTATTTTATCATCAGATAATTTTTCTTTCTTTTTATCTTGGCGTTTATGATGACACCACGAATATAATTGTTTTTCTTGTTGATCTTTCGATGAGTCTGTCGGTAATTTTTTATTAATTAAAATCCATTGTTTTAATAATTTATATTTATAATCAAAATTACCAATTAAACAATTTCCAAAACTATCATATAATGATTCATATTGTAATATACTACTTTTAATATTAGTTTTATTATCATCGCAAATAATATTTATCCGTCCTTTTTTATTATTTCGAATTGAATCTGCAACTTGAAAATCTTCTGTTGCTAATATTTTTAAAAATTTAGTAACTACATTTTCGTCATCACATTTAGTAGGTATTACAATATGAGATAATAATTTTTCTGGATGAAGTCGTAGAATTCTTCCAATACATTGTATTACATTTATTTTACTTTCTCTATTATCTACAAACATGCATGTATCAGCTATTTTTATATTTATTCCTTCACCAAGTACATTTACAGTTACAAGAATTCTAATAAGTCCATTTTCAAAATCTTTAATATAATCTTCTCTTTTTTTCATTGGTGTAGTTCCATCAAAAAATCTACTTGTAATATTATTTTTATCCAAATAATTTGATAATTCTTTAGCTTTTTCACAAGTATTACAATATGCGAGAATATGTCTATATTCTGGATGATTGTATACTAAATCATAAATATTTTTATTTGTCACATCATTATCATATACTGGTATAGTTATATCATAATCAGTCAAATATTTATGATCTATTGCATCACGTAAACTGTACTCATAATCTGCGTAATCGATAGTTGCACTTAAATATATTCGTTTTTCAGTTGTAATATTATTTATAATATCTCTAAAACTTTCTTCATTAGAATCATCAATAACAGTTTCATTATCAGTATATATTTCTGGTCTGTAAATATGATGTGCTTCGTCTATAAATATTACATCAAATTCGATGTCATCTAATAAATGTGCACTATTATAAACACATACAAATAAACTACTATCATAATCAATATCTTCATTGTGTCCTGTTCCAACAAGACAATATTCCAAAATATTATTTTTGTCTAATATTTGCTTAAATTGATTCAGAAGTAATAATGTTGGAACAAAAATAGCTGTGTAAGTTGGTTTTTGTGTTTTAATATATTCTATTATCAATTGACTTTTACCTGAACCACATGGAAGTGATATTTTAATTTCTCCATTTTCGTCACCATCTTGATACATACATTCTAATGCTTTCTTTTGATAATCTCGCAATTCTATTTTTGGATCCGTATTTTTAAGTGTTACAGAATCTAATTTTTTAATGATATTTTGAATAATTTCATTTGTTATAATCACATGTTCATATTCTTCCGATCTTATTGAAGATAATTTTGTATCTGGTAAAGTAGTCAATATTAATTTAGTATATGGTACTGGACCAAGTTTTGATGATGAAAGAAATTTTCCAATTTCATCCCACGATACATATTTACTTTCAGGACGGTATTTAGATTGAACAGAAATAGTATTATATGCACTATCAATACCTGTATCTTTTCGTGGTAATTTTTTGCTATCTTTTATTGTTATTGGTACATCATACCACAATTGTGTATTTGTGTGAATCGCAGATAATATTTCAAAATAATACCATCCAAGATCGGTTTCAAGTAATTTTTCAATTGGTCCATATATTGATATGTCTCTTTTTAGTCTTTTTAATAATACTTCCATTTATATAAAATAAATGTATTATATTCTTAAATGAATAATAATTTCAATTTTTTATATAAAAATTGAAATTTATTTTTTTTATAAACTAATTTTATTATTAATTTATAAAAATAATGGATGAATCGAAACTAATTGAAATATTATCAAAACAAGAAATACCAATTGATTTAGATTGGAATGATATTGAAAAGTTAGATATTATTTATAATGATATGATGAATAAATTATACACATCAATACATAATTATTTTACTCGAGAAGAATCAATATATAAAAATAAACATATTGATGTTGATGGATATTATCATGATGAACAATATTTACATGTTTATAATGATGATATAATTAAATATATTACACAAATTATTTGTCTTTTTACAAATATTGAAGATTATAATATTTTTTTAAATAATCCATTTAATGAAACACATGAAGACAAATATTCATTTGATAAACATGCATGTGATTGGATTGTATATAATCCATTAGAACATTATCTCGATCAATTTTTAGAAATAGATGTTGAAACATATTGTATAAAATTTCATTTTAAACAATGTGATTTTGAAGTTAAAGTTTGGAATGATTTAAAAGTTGATTGGTTCAAGAAAACAAAATGTCATGAATATAATTACGAATAAAATTTTTAATTTATTATTTAGCATCAAGTAAGAAATAATATTGTATTGACCATAATTTTGGTTCGTCATCTTTATTTTCAGGAGGTACATATAATGGATATGCATAAATTACTGGAGTTTTTGAAATATAAGCTGCTAATGCCATCTGTAAATCTAAATGAACTTTATTCTCGATGAATAAACGAGATGTAGTAAGTTGTATTTTAAGAAAAAAAGATAATAATTTTGATTCTTCTTGAACTTTATCTATTTTAACATTCGGATCAGGATTAAATACAATATCAATACCATAATCTAATATTTTTTTAGTAATATTATATTGATTTTTAGAAATTTCTGGTATCGCCCAAGACCATACCCATAAATTATTAATTGGAAAATACCATCCAACTGATTCTGTTTTAGTAGATAATAATAATTTATTATCATTATCACGAAGTTCTATAATTCCATTTTGAAGATCATGTGAACTTTTTTTAATAATAGTTTTGGAATGATCAATTTTTTTAAATAATCCAGAATATTTTTCCATATTTGTATCATAATAAATAAATGCATCCCGAATAACTGAATATATATCCATATTACTTTTATAATATACAAAGATTTTTGTTTTATATTAAATGAATAATTTTTATATTATTCATTTAATTTTTACTTTTTTGATTTCTTAGATTTCTTAGATTTTTTTGATTTCTTAGATTTTTTTGATTTCTTAGATTTATTTGTTTTGGATTTTTTAACATCAATATCTTTATAAGAAATACGACTTAATTTACGTGTAGTTGGTTTCTCTTCTTTGACAATATTGAGTGTTGATTGTGAAGAACGATGAGGTGTAAAAAATTGTATTTTTCTTCTTTCTTCTAATAAATCTTTCATATTGATAGTTGATTGTCCTGAAATTTCTCTTTTTTTAATATCTTTATTATCTTTATTATCTTTATTATTAGTTGATAATTGTGTGTTATTATTAAATTCATAAATTGGAGGAAATCCTGCTTGTGAATAAGTTATATTTCCACCTTTCATAATTTCAGATTTATAATTATTTTTTGAACTTTTTTCGATTTCTAAATTATTAGAAGTCATATATTTGTTATCTAAAAAATTTATATAATCATTCATTAATTTTGGTTATAATAATACTATTAAGAAATTAATTTATATTATTTTTATTTATAATAAATTACTTCAATCGATATTATATTATCAGTTTCTCCAATTCTATTGTATTTAATATGCATTGACTTCTGTAATATTTCTGGTGATGTATATTGTTCAATTATTTTTGTATTTTTTGTATTTTCATGTTTATTATAAATAAGACCATTATCAATAATATATAAAATATTATTATATGTATCATATACTATAATTGGATTAATTGGATAAATTTTATTTAATACTATTAATTCAATCATATAATCATTTGATATATTTTCGTTTTTTCCCATCAAAACAATATAATCTTTAATAGAATATTTTTTATTATTATATTTAAAAAGATTTTCGCGAACATAATTATTATTTTTTTTATCCAATAACCAATCTATTACCACACTTCTAAAATAATTTGCCATATTTGTTTGTATATCATTATAATAACCAAGGTTACGATAATCAATTGCAAATTGATTTTTATACCAATAAAAACAATTTGAATATGCTCTGAAAATTGTATTATTTTTCATTATAATTGGTTGCACATAAAAATTGCCATGATTTTGTAATAAAGTATCTATTTTTTCTTCGATTGGATTAACTATTTTAGCAACTTTTCTTTTTCCAATAATTGGAATATTTCCTTCTCCGAATAATTCAGACAATATTGCATCCTTGTTTGTATTTGAACTTTTAATTATTCTTTGTTTTGGACGTATTGTATATATATCATAATCAATAATATCTGAAACATAATGATTATCTTCTTGCAATAATTCTTGTTTTTTAATACCAATATTTATTAATTCTTCAACGATTCTTCCAATATATTCAATAGCCATAATTTTATTTAATGAAAATTTACAATTACTACCACTCCATCGACAATGATAATTTAAATTACATTTATCATTTGATGAATTATTTTCACATAATTGTCGTTGGTTATTTAATTCATAATTTTCTAGATTTAATGGTTTTTCATAAATATGAACAAATCTACCTATTTGTTGTTCTTCTCCACTTTCTTGATTATTAATATTTTTTTCTGTTTCAAATAAATCTTCGGTTTTAATATCATCAATCGTTCCACCAATTTGTTCTGTAAATGATTGATCTAAAAATTGATCATCACTTTCTGTAATATTTTCAGAATCGATAGAATTATTTAATTGTAAAGATTTAGTAAACAGATCAGACAGATCTTTATTAACTAGTCGAAATAATATTTTTTTAAGGTCATTTCTTTTAGTATTTTTAATTGTTTTAGTATTTGTCAGTATTTTCATGATTCGTTGTTTTAATTTTTCATTCCGTTTTAATAGATTACTAAATTCTAATCTAAATAATTCATAACCTTCTGAATGATACAATTGTTCTTTTACTTGTATAATACGTTTATCAACAATAAAATTATCAGATCCTTTGAAAATTTCATTATCAATTATATCATTTTGGGGTTCAAAATTAATTGATAAATCGGATATATTGTGTAATTTTGCAAATTCTATTACGGAACTAATTGTTGTATTTTCATCCTTGATTGGAATACTAATATTATTATTTACAACAATTGCAATAATTTTAATATCATCTTTTACTTTAGAATTATAATAAATACCTGTAATATGTAATTTTATACTTGGAATATCTTTAAAAATTTGTATTAATTTTGGTAATAATTCTTGATATGGAACTAATATTTTTTTAATATCATCATAAATTTTGATATTATCTAATGTTCCGGATTGTCTAACTGGTATAACAATATTATTTTTTGTGATTAAATATTTACATTTATTTCTTTTATCAATAATTTGATATTTTGGATGATATTTATCATCATAATTATTTAATATTATATTTAATTCTTTTGCAGTTAATAAATTTAACCCAATTTCAGTATTTATTAATGGTTGAGAACAACTAACATTATAGTATTTTAATAATCTATTAATAATATTTATTTCATTTTTGTCATATAAATATGTTTGTATCGAATCAATATTTTTTGAATCTTCCTCTTTCAATATCATAAAAATTGGAGAATAAAATTTATCATCTTTAATTAAAATTATAGCTTCTCTACTTTTATCAAATAATTCATATGTATTTTCCAAATTACGACATAATAAAATGAAATCTTCTTGAATTTTTTTCTTTTCTAAAGTTTCCGCTATTATTTTTGTACGTTTTTCAATCGTCAGTATATTTAATCCATTATCTGAAATTATGCCTTTTTTAGATAATAATTCTCCTACATATTCATAATCAATATATTCATTGGTCTGAATATATGATATATATTCTTCTCTTGTACCAAATTGCGTACAAATATTACCATTATTTAAACTTGTAAATAATAAATTATGTATATCTTTCTGCATTACATCTATCATTTTCTCTTTAATTTTTTGAGGATTTAAATTCATGCATGCTCCAATTGAATTTAAAAATGAATTATTATCTTGTTTAATTCCATATTTGAAATAATAACCTTTTTTACTTTCTATTAAATAATGTCCTTTCATATTTATTTTATTTCCAATAGCAGTATTAAAAAAAATTTCAATATATTTTGGTAAAAAACTTAATCTTCCTTCTTGTATTTTATTTGTATCTTGTAAAATATATAGTTTGTCACCACTGATAGCTTCTTCTATTTTTTCTTCAGATGAGTCCATATTTGATTCGTCAGATTCGTCAGATTTTTTATTTATTTCGTTTCCGTCATCTTTAATCAATCCTAAACTTTTTAAGAAATATTCTCTTTTTTTAATATTTTTAGTTGTCATTGGATCTTTAATAAAACAACATGGCATTGGTAATCCATCAGGATTATAACTTTTGGATAAAATACCAACATATTTATGATTATCATTTTCTTCTGGACCACATGTGTAAAATATACTATTTGATCCATCCGCTGTTTTGATTTCAATTGCTCTTAATATTTCTGATTTCTTTTTAGTACCTTTCCCATATGTTATTGTTCTTTCATAAAATCCAGATTTTTTATTAAAATTATAACCCGCTTTAAATAAATCATCAATGTTTGCAGTTCCTTGTGGACGTCTTTTTTTTTCTGTTCCACTGTTTTGACATGAACGTGTCCATTGATTTTGTCCTTTATCAGGTTTGAATCCAAGACGATCTTTATCAATATTTGTCATTTGTCTAACAGTTACTGTTTCATCATTCTGTTCCACTGCTTCAATAACTAAATTACGTCTTTTAGCAACATTCGTAAGTTTTTTTAATCTTTCTTTTAATTCTTGTCTTTCTGGAGTTTTATAAATATATGTATCAAGATATAAATATAATAAAACATGTATAAAAGATATAATTCTTGTTAATTGTTCTTGATTTTTTATTCCGGCTATTCTTATTTTATAATTTTCTTTTTTTTTACCTTGAATACGAATATCAATACCAGGAGATTTATATTTTGGCAAGTTTTCTAATTTTTTTAAGATTTTTCGTGATTTTTTAATAATAGGATATTTGATTCGAAATAATTCAATATTTTCTAATGCTTGTTTTTCTGTAATATTAAATTGTTTACTTAATTCGGTCGATAATTGTACATCTGTAAATTCATAATTTTTCATAAAATAATTAATTCTATGTTCAATTTTAGATTGATTCTCATATTTTGATATACGTTTATATCTTAAATATGTTCCAAATTTACCGATTTGTAGTTCATCTTGAGAATGTTTGTCAGATCTTCTTTTTCGTGGTTCAACTACAATTGTTACATATGGAAAAAAATATCTTGCAAAATCAGATAAATCATTATGTTTGATGGTATATTTTTCTGGCAAATCAAATTGTTGTATTGTGGTGAAAAATGCAAATTTGAAATCTTCATCATTTGGAATTGGTATTTTAATTTTTCCAATGTTTTCATTATTTATTTTAATAATTAAATCCTTTATAATATTATATGTTTTATATACATCATGTAATTCAATTTTAGAATCTTCTTTCCATTGTATATTATATTCAACACGTCCAGTAGTATCAAACCGAATTGACATATATTTCTCGGTACCAGTATTTAATTGTTTAATTTTAAAATTAATACCGTATGGAACATATTCGAGCCATTTAAGTAATAAATTTTTCTTATTTTCTTCAGTCATTATTTCATTAAATTTATAAACAGGTAATCCTTCTTGATTTGAATATTGTATAAATGGATAATTATCATTCGGAATAAAATTATCAAATATACGATATAAATCTATTTTTTCTTTTCTTTTAAATAAAGTTAAACGAATATCAGATTGAGTTATATAATTTTGTTGAAACATTTTTTCATATAATTTTGGAGTACTTTTAATTTTTTCGACAGTATACATTATTTCATTCTCCATAATAATATCATTATTAATTATGGAAAAAATTTTTTGCATATTATTTATTTCATCTGTTCTTAAATTATCTGAATTTGTTGATATATTTAAATAATTAATAATTTGTTTTAATTCATCGAATCCAATTTTATTAAAATATATTCTAACATACACATTATATAAATTTTTTAAATTTTCTTCTGATGTTGAATAATTTATTCCTAATTCATTATAAATATCAACCATATATATTTCATTATTTGCAATATAATTTTCATAATCAAATAAAATATTAAATTCATCGTCTTCTCTACGGATTTTTGAACCTCCTGCTCGTAAAACATTATCTCTTAATATTTTTAAATTGCCCTTTAAACTTTCATATACTCTGATATTTTCATTTGGTTCAATATCAATCAACATCATTTCATTTCTTTGTATCCATTTTTGTCCAATCATTATATAATCTTTTTTAATCATATTTTTATCATTTTCATATTCATATTCGCTCCATAAATACATCCGTGATGGTAAAATAACAGAATTATGTTTTCCTCCAGTTTTCCCAAAAATATTATTATTTTGAATACTAAGAGTAATTTTTTTTTTAATTGTATTAATAGTATCATCTTTAAAAATATATTGTCCATAAATATAACATTTTGTAAATATATTTTTTAATTCTGCATCATACATCGCATTATCATTTTCATCATTGAATTGATATAATTTATCTTTTTTAATATTATATGAAGAATCATCTCCTAAAATTTGAGTAATCAATTGTGTTGTTTCTTTATATTTTTTATCATCTTGTACACCTTCATCATTAAACATATTTTCAATTTCTTCTAAATCCATTTCATTTGATAAATTTATAATTGAGTCATCTTCTGGTTGTTCTTCTATAACATCCATATCATCCATTTCTTCTGTATCATCATTTTCATTACCACCATGTTGAATATTATTTATTACAGTGTTTGATTGAGTATCAAATAAATTTAAAAATCCATCACGATCAAAATGTGTATTAGTTCCACCAAATTGAATTGGAACTCCTTGAGCTGTACTTGTAAAATTCACTGCAATATCTGATTCAAGAATATTATTTTCTATTTTATTTTTTCTTTTTTTCAATAATTCTGATCGTTCTTCATTAAATACTGTTTGAAAATTATATTTAATTTTTTCTTTTTCTGATTTTTCAATATGTGTAATATACCAATCATTACCAAATTTTTTAATAATATCATTTTTACGTTGTGTATTTTTAATAATAGTATTAATTATAAATTTAATATGAGGTGTAATAAAAAATTTAGTATACCAATAAGATCCATATTCTTTTTCCATTGCAACAATTTCATTTTCATCTAATATATTCCATGAATCATATAAATTAAGAGGCTCTATTTTTTTTAATATCTTAATTATTGCACTTGGTACAAGTTCACCTAAATAAATATAAACATGAAATTGCTTTTTTCTATTTAAATTTTTATACTTGTGGATAATTTTAATAGGATCATTCATAATAAATATATTATACTATTATTAGATATTATAATTTAATATATCAACTAATTTTATTTTTAATTGATTAAAAATAAAATTTAATTTAATATTGTTGTATTGAGATCCATTCCACAATATTCAACTGGATTTGCTTCATAATTAGAATAATTATATATATTAATATTCATCGCTTGTTTTAATAAAAATTTATTAATATTACCAAACAATTTTGTATGGCCCACTTCTGGACAACCAATATGAGCTAATTCATGTAGTGCAACATACATCAATAAATTCATATTATGTATTTTATTAGTTTTTTTAGATCTAACACAAAAAACAAGAGCTTCACCTTTATTAATACTATAACTTGTATATTTACTATTTGGAGAACTTTCGCTATATTCCGATTTTGTTATTTTATCTGCCATACGATTTATATATAGTTCATATTTTTTAATTTCTTTATTATTTTGTTTAAGTTGATTCGTTAAATATGAAACAAGTTCATTTAGATTTGATTTAATTGTTGCTAATGTGTCAGCTGCCTCTTTTTTATTAGTAATATTCCGAACTAAATATAAATTTTTATCTTTAAATGATTCTACATATGAAACTTCCCCCTTATTCATATATATAAAAACAAAAATAATAGTTATCATAAATATAAAAATAAATATTTCTTTCATAAATAGAATATATATTATAATTCAAGATTAAAAAATAAATTAATTTCCAAGTATAATATATATTGATTAAATATGGGAAATAATGGAAGTTCATTACATGGTGGAAATAACAATAATTCAATAAATAGAGGTATTGACATGAATGAATGTAGAAGATATTATAATGAAAAAATGAAAAGAAATAATATGCATATCATTGATATTGCTTCAAATATTGAAACTGATGATTTAGATGAACCTGATATTGAAATAGATAAAATATTTATGTTAGTTCCACAAAAAGATTTACCAATAAATGTACCAAAACAAGAACAACGTGGTGGTAATGAAAATGTCCAAAAAGATGATGATTCAGATAGTCCATTTATTAATACTGAAGTTTATGAAAAAATGATGAAAAATATAAATCAAAGTGGAGGTGCATTTGATGAAGAAAATGATTCTGAACCAGATGATATTAGTGAAACATCTGATGATATGGATGATGACGATAATAAAGAATTAAATTTATCTCCAACATCTGACGATGAAGATGATGACAATAAAAAAATATTAGATGATGAAAACGATGAAGACGATAATGAAAAAGATAATGATAATAAAGAAGACGATGAAGATGACGATGATGAAGAAGACGATGACGAATCAGATAATAAATTTGCAGAAGTTTCATCAGAATTAACTGATGACGATGATGAAAAATCTCCTAAGAAAGGAAAGAAAGAAAAGAAAAATAAAAAAGTAAAGAAAGAAATAGAAAAAAAACATGACGACGATTTAGATGAAGAAGATGAAAAAATATTTAATGAAATTCTTAATGCATCAACTGAATCATATGGAGGAGCAGAAAAAGTAGATGGTAAATTATATAATTATTCGGATACTTCTCCAGTAATGGTGGATTCTGAGAAAGATAAAGAGGATTATAATTTAACATCTTCGACACTTCATACATCTGATTTAGAAATGAAAGTTGACAAATAAATGAAACAAAAAAATTGAAATAATTATATTATAATAAGTAAATTATAATATAATATAAATTCGTTATATGGTGAAAGAAATAAATATGTTCGAAATAAACCGTTTATTAGAAATGTCACCAATTGAGTGTTATGCTAAAATTTTGCATCCATATTCAAAGAGTTTACATGAAAATATTATTAAATTTATTCATGAAACAAATGCAAGAATTTATGATATTGATTATAGCAATCCATGTATGAAATATAATCATTCAATGGCGGAAATACATTATATTGATACAGAATGTATAAAAAAATATGTAATAATATTAGATAAAGCAGATTTATCTAGTTATAAAAGACAATAATAATATTTAATATTATTATTATTTTTGTTTTGGTGGTCGTTTTGTTTTATAATTAGTTCCATTTGTTTCTTCAGTTTCTTCTCTTTTCTTTGGTGGTCGTTTTTTTGCTGTTGATATACTATCAAAATCTGATATTTGTAATAATTCTTCAATTTCTTCTCTTTTCTTTGGTGGTCGTTTTTTTGCTGTTGATATACTATCAAAATCTGATAATTCTTCAGTTTCTTCATCAATTCTTGGTGCTCTTGTCATAAAGTGAGTTAATGGTATTATTCCTTTTCTTCTATTTTGTTCTTTATTTATAACTTCTGAAAATATTTCTGATGAATTTGGACAAACTGTTTCTAATATTTGAACAACAGGTTCCATAATTTGATTTGTCAAATATTGTAAATAATCTATTTTCAAATTATTTTGTGTCACATATTTTGGATTTTCGATTCTATCCCCCTGTAACATTTTTTTTCCACGTACAGTTGGTACTTCTATAAAAACATATGGTATTCTCTCATTTATCATTGGTTTATTTCCTGGATCTCTTGCTGCAATTTTATCTGCTAATACCGCATGTGCAATACTTTCTCTATTTTTATAATTTCCTTTTAATGTTTTCGTTATTACAAAATCACTCATCGGATATACATTTTTCCCAAACATTAAATCATTAATAGACTTTTTCGTAAATGCAATCGCTTTGTCAGGATTTCTCTCATTCAATAAAATTTTGATAATACCACCATATATTTTTTTAACTATATGCGCATTATCTCTCCTTTTTAATACAATTCCCATACTTTTTTGTTTAAAATGGTCAGGATCTTCCTCATATAAATTTCCAACATATCTCTTCTTTGCCATAATACAAAATGGCCATAATGTCTTCTCATATGCTAAATTATGCGGAAATGGTAATGTCTTATTCACAATATCTCCACATAATACTCCTAATTGTATCGCTTTAATTAATCCATTTTTATCCGTCAAATGTTCATCATTCGAAATATTTATAATGTTCATCTTGATAAAGACGGAATCAGTATTTTTAACAATAATATTTCCAACACCGGCCTGAAAATTTCCTGTTTCTGTTTCTATATCATAAACATAATCATCATAACATTCTGATAATAATTCTATTTTTTTGATTTGATTTTGTTCTTTTCGTTGAATTGCTTTTGTGTAAGTCAATCGATAAATTGTATGACTATTTATTGTATTTATTGTATCTATTGAAATATAATATCCGTCAGATTTCAATAAATAATATGTTTGTTGAGCATGTAATATATCAGTATAGTCAATATAATCGTTTGATTTTTTGAATAATTCAAATTGTTTAATATCAATATTAAAATTATTAAAATTAAATTCTGTTGGAAATCCAGTCATTAATTTAGTATCAATAATACATTCAGTTGGTTTGATAATAGTACCAGTATGATCTAATAAACTGTGATCTTCTGTTACTTCAACACAACCACTATGTGTTAAAATTCTATAAATTTTTTTATTTGTTTTATGACGAATTACTCGTTTAATCTTTGACCAACCAGTCGTCGTCCATATTTTATATTCTGTTGATCGTTGTTCTTTGTCCCAATGTGTAATATCTCCTGCCTTAAATTCATCATATGGTAACCAATCGGTTTCTCCTAATGATTTTATTTTTTTGATATATACAGTTTCATTATTATCTTGCAACAATAATGGTGTGTCTCCAGTTACAGAATCTCCGTACATAATTCTTGGATTTACAGTGTATTTATTTTCTAATATTGCAAGAATTCTAATTTTAATAGAAAATTTCCAAGCTTCACCAAAATCCATTTGTTTTTTAGTATATTTATTTATTAATGTTCGAGACACAAGTATATCTTCTTCTTTTTCTCCTTCTAAATCATAACATTCTTCATTTTTCATAATATAATCTTTCATAATTTGATCTAATACATTCTCAAGATTATTACAATCTTTATTTAATGATAATTTTATAAATTGTTTTGTCGGATCGTCTTTAATTTTTTTCATCATTGGTTCAAGTAATTCATAAAATTTCGGATCATTATTAATTGCTGCTAATACAATATCTTTATATGGTCCTTGTGCAAAATTTTCGGCGGTCTTAAACATTAATCTTCCAGTTGCGGTTGTTGATGCCGCAATTTCTTTTAAACATATTGAACTTGTCGATGCACCAGTTTGTCCATATAATGAGTTTGCTGTAACTTTTAATGCCAATTGTTTTCCATCTAATATATTTTTTTTAAATTTATCTGTTTCTTTTTCCATTAATTTTTTAGTAGCTTTTCTTTCTCCAAGAAGTTCTTGAAGAATTTGTGGAAGAATTCCTAATATTCCATTTTTATTTCTCGCAAAACGACAATGAATATCTGCTCCAGTTGCTGTATTTTTATAGTAAATATCTTCATATTCAAAATTTTCTAAATTATCATATTTCTGATCACTAATTAATGTCTCGTGAGATATATTTTTATGAATCATTGAACTTGGATATAGTGAGTTATAATCTAACACAACAATTGGATCAACATAAAAACCAACTTCTGGAACAAAAACAGTTGCACCTTCATACGATTCTTCTTCCTCTTCTTCATTATTTTTTTTACGAATAACTGGAATGCAATAATTCATTTCCCTACATTTTTTTGCAACTAAACTAAATATTTTGATTCCTTGACCCCTTAAAAATATATATGATAATGGTACATGACATACGTTCGCCATTGCAATGTTATTTGTTAATATTTCTAATTTGGCAACTAATCTATTACAAAGAGCACAATCTTGAACACAATATTCTGCTATAATTTTTCTTTCAGTTGGTCCTTGTGATTGCATATGAAATAATTCTTTTGGTTCAACATCATCTTTAACTAAACACCATTTATAATTTCTATTTGGTTTAATTTCTATCATTTTTCCAATTGTGATAATTGAATCATTAATTTCTAACACTTTGAATTTTTCTCCTTCATTTATTTTTTCTTCATTTTCTTGAATTGTAATATAATTTCCGACAGTAATTGATTTACTATTTTTTATTGTTAAATTTGTTTTTTCATCTTTATATGAATGATTTGTAATATCATCACTTATAAAATATTCTGAAACAAAATCTAATTTATACATATCTAATTTATAATCTCTTTGAATCACTTTCATTAAATCAATTTGTACTCTTCCAGTTATTTCAAAATATTTTAATAAATTTTCTCCTAATGCGGATGATGCTAGTTGTTTTGTAATAAATTTACATGACACATCTGATATTCTTCCTAATTTCGAAAAAGCATCAAGACATTGTAATTTTACAGCTCTATCATGCATATATAATTCATCAAACCCAAATATATTATATCCAGTAATAATATCGGGATCTTCGCGAATTACTAATTTTGTCCATGCAATTAATAAATCTTTTTCCTCTTCATATGATTCAACAATTACACCTGGTATTTGATCACATGATTTTAATGTTAAAATATATTTTTTATAACAATCTTGTGATCCATAATAACTAAATGTACTCCCAATTTGTATTATTTTATCACCATATCTAGCTGCTTGGGGAAAACTTCCATCTATACTTGTGCATTCAATATCAAATGACATAATTTTAAGTTTACTAATATCTGGAGAATCATATTTTTCAAGATTTGTCCAATCAGTTTCAATCCCAATTTCTGTTGTAAATCCACCATGTAATGGAGAATATTTATCTATTTTAATCCATCCACATGCATTCACATTTTGAATATGCATACATCTCAATAATGGTTCAATATTTGATTCAAATACTTGAAATAAAGTTGGATTGCATAATCCTAGTACACGTATCGGTTTATTAAATATATAATTACATCTTCGCATTGCATTTTCATTATCGAATTCAAATCTAATAAAATTAAATAATTCATTTGCAGTAAAATAATAAAATTTATGTCTTGACATTACTGTGTATCCAACTAAATTATTTTGAAATATTCGCGGTAGTGATGATTTCACATGGTCAAAAAAATGTTTTGCATTAATATTTGACCATGATTTTGGTATCTCTACATAAAAATGAGGTTTAAATCCAGACACTTTGACATAAATAGATTTATTATCAGTTGTTTTTCCAAATAAATGTAAATAATATTGACCAATTTGATCACGTTGTTCATCAGAAATTTCATGATATTTTCCATCTTCATTATAATTTTCAACATCATCATTATTTTCATCATTGGAATTTGATGATGTCACATCTTCGTGCGTCTTTACCCAATCAGTGACATTAAAGGTAACCATTATATATTACTGTATGTTTTTCTTTATATTAATATTTTAATCATTAATAATTAAAATTTCAATTTTTATGAATAAATATAAATAAATATTTATTTATATTTATTTATAAAAATAGACGATTATGAAATTTATTGAATAAATTGCAATTTTTATGAATAAATATAAATAAATATAAATAAATATTTATTTATATTTATTTATAAAAATAGACGATTATGAAATTTATTGAATAAATTGCAATTTTTATTGACTTCTCCAACTTTCAAGTTTAACATCTCTACCTGTTTCTACTAATAATTTTCCTATTATATAATCAAAAAATATTTCACGTCCAGCTTCAATATATTTATCTAATTCAGATGAAGTAAATATAACAGAACCTTCTTCTAAATTATATGTTTTATTCATCAAATCACCATTATCTTTTTTATACATGTTAATTTGTTGACGCAATTCTTTTGTGATTTGTGCAAATAATTCATTATCATTCATTAATTTATCATTTTCTAATATTAAATTCATATTATTTTTACAAATAATCATATTTTCTTCAAGTAATCTATCGTGTTTTTCTTTTAATATATTATAAATATAATTAATATTATTATTCATATTATTATTCATATTATTATTCATATTATTATTCATATTATTATTCATATTATTATTCATATTATTATTCATATTATTTGTATTATTATTTGGTGTTGATATTTTTTCATAATCTTTTTTAAGTTGTTCATTGTCATCATAAAGTTTTTTATAATCATTCAAAACTTTATTAAATAATTGAATATTTGTAATATTTTGATTACTACATTTTTTAACGTGTTTTTCCATAATGTCTTTCCTAGAAAATATTTTACCACATGTTTGACATGTATTATTTGCAATATCAATCGAATCTAATGATGCTGAATTATATTTTTTTTCTTTCGGAGTTGTTCCTTTTAAAACATAACAATATTTTTTAACATGTCGATTCAAACTAAATTTATTTGAAAATGTTTGATTACAATGTGGACACACTTCTTTTATAGACGTTTTTTTAGTCGATTCTTCTGTTAATTCTTCAGAAAATTCTTGTTCTAATAATTCTTGTTTTAATAATTCTTGTTTTTCAAATTCTTGTTCTAATAATTCTTGTTTTAATAATTCTTGTTTTTCAAATTCTTTTTTTAGTAATTCTTTTTTTAATAATTCTTGTTTTTCAAATTCTTGTTTAAATAATTCTTGTTCTAATAATTCTTTTTTTAATAATTCTTGTTTTAATAATTCTTTTTTTTGACAATTTGATAAAATAAATGATATCATTGGTTTACATTTCTTTTTTTTATTTAAATGTTGACCATACGAACTTTTGGTTGAAAAAATTTTTTGACAAATTTCGCATTTATATTCTGGCATTATGTATTTATAAATACACACTTTATTTTTATGTATGTTTAAACATAAATAAAAATAATTCAATTTAATTGTTTCGAATATAAAATAAAATATATGCATTTGGAGTAATTAATTTATCTTCTCCAATTTCTTCAACTCGACTATCATTAAGTTCATACCATTTTCCATTCATATGATTTTTACAATAAGAATAATAATGTCCACAATTTGTACCAGTAGAAAACCATGAATTTCCAAAACTTAAATGATTATTAATCGCAAACAAATCATATGTATATTGTTTATTATTATTTAATGGATCAATTAATTTACTAATATCCAATCCTGTAATTGGAAAATTAATTAAATTACGTTTTTTATATATTTTATTTGGTGTTTTAATAAATCGCATTAACTGAATAATTAATATTTTCGGAGTTATCCATACAGAAGTATGTTTTTCTCCATTTACTTTAGTATTACAATTTGGACATAACCATTTATTTTGATCATCCAATTTATCAATTTCTATATATTTATTTAAACAATCATCTATTGTATATATTGTATCATCTAAATTTGGATATATTGAATTTACAATATTTACATTTGGTGTGTCAATAATATCTGTTTTATAATCATACATATCAACATCAGTAAAATCATTTTGATCATCAGAATTAGATGATATGACACTATTACAATTTGTGTTATGAATTATATTATCTAATTGATCTAATTTATTTTTTACATCATGTGTAATTTCATAATGTTCCCATTTATATTGATTATAATTCCATCTGACACCATATTTATATTTTTGTGTATCAACATATTTTTGGGTTGGTTTTTCAATAATATTTTCTGTATTTTTTTCTGGAATATGTAAATTCAATAATAGAAATGATGAAAATGATCGTGTTTCATACGAACAAGAAGGACATAAAATTGTATCACAGTTTAATCCTTGAAATAATCTTGATATAACTGAATCATCTGAATAACAATTCACAATTGATTTTCTAGATTTTATAATAGTTTGTATTGCCGGATTTAATAATTCTAAATTATGCATTTGTTCTATTATTTTCATTTTTTCATCTGGATTATTTATACATATTTCATCATTTAATTTATTTTGTAATTTTTCATAAGTTACTATATTATTATCATTATTATCAAAATTAATATTCTTTTTTTGGGTTAATTCTTCGTGAATTGTTTGTAATATGCAATATAATGCTTCAGAACTATCTTGCTGTTGTGATCCTCTAAACATTTCAAATTTTTGTTGAAACATATTATAAAAAGATGTTGGGTTAAATTTACAATTATAACTATTCCATAAAGATTTAAAAATACGGTGTAATTGATATGTTAATTTATTATTGTTAAATTCATTTTCTATTGCAGATACTATATTTTTTTTATATTCTGGCATGGTTGAACGAATATTTTCAATTAATCGTTGTGCAAATTCTACATGATACAAATATTCTTTAAATGGTATTGTGTTACTTAGACATTGAATTATTGAATTCATAAAACATGTATTTCCTAAATTTTCAAGACCAGATGGACCATACACTTCATCCGGCGTTTCATTATTTGGTGTTTTATTTAAATCATCATTTATACTATTATTAATTATAATAGGTTCCATATTTATAATATTAAATAACTATTTCTTTAACTACTAAACTATTAAAAATTCATTTTTTTGAGCAATAAAAATAATATTCATTTTATTTTTAATATTATATATTTCAATCTCACTATTAATCATATTTTTCAAGTATTCCATATCATAATTTAATGGTAATTTAATAACTATTAATTTTGTACATTTATTATCCATAATCATATTACAGATTTGTTCAATATCTATATTTGAAATTTGTAATCGTATATTAGTTTTCATTTTATAATCTTTTCCTCCCCATGGAGGATCAATAAATATAACATCCTGTTTTAAAGTAAATATTATTTTAAGCATATCATTATTATACACACATACATTACTACGCTTATAGATTGATAAATTATTAATTAAATAATTAACTCTCAACTGGTCAATTTCAATCGCATGTACATAATTAAAATAATGAGAAAATGATAATACATTGCCTCCAACTCCTGCGGTTGCATCCGTTATTACAATGTTATTCGTTCCAAATTTAGATTGTATTAATTTAGAAATTATATTTGCTTCTTTGGGTCTAGTAATACTATATGATCCAATATCATCTGTTAATAATTTATCAACTAATTTATTATCATCTATTATAATTGGAAATAATTTATTATTACTAGTCATTAATAACTAATTATTAATAATATATATGTTCTTATATATATTCAAAAAAAATATACTATATATAATAAAACTATGCCAAAACCAAAAATAATGAAACCTATCGCACTAATCGAAGAAAATCAATTGTTAGCTGATATGTTTTATCAATTAATAATTCAATTACAATATCATCTTGATAATCCAAATAGTAAAGAAGAAACAAAAATATTACCATTCAAAATTAAAAATATTAAAAATGCATTAAAAATCATTAAATCATTTCCAACTAAAATTATGTCTGGAGAGGATTTAATTGATATCCCAGGAATTGGAAAAGGAATTATTTCAAGAATTGATGAAATATTGCAAACTAAAAAATTAAGCGAATTAGAAGATATGAAAAATTTAGAAAAAGAACTTAAGATTATTGATGAACTTATAACAGTTTTTGGAATAGGAAGAATTAAAGCAAAACAATTAATTAATGATTATGATGTGACTTCGGTTGACGATCTTCAAAATAAACATTCAAAAGGATTAATTGAATTATCACATGAAGTCGAAGTTGGTTTAAAATATTATGATTTATATAAACAATCTATACTACGTTCAGAAATGATAGAAATAGCAGATTATCTTCAAAAAAAAATTAAAGAAGTTAATAAATCAATTATATTAAATGTTTGCGGTTCATATCGAAGAAATAAACCAATAAGTAATGATATTGATGTTTTAATAGTTCATCCAGATATTAAAACAAAAGAAGATAAATTAAACAATCAAAATTATTTAGAATTATTTATAAATAAACTTAAACAAGATAATTTCATATTAGATGATTTAATTGATCCTTCAACTGAAACCAAATATATGGGATATTGTAGATTAGGAACTAATCCTGTCAGACATATTGATATATATTATATTGAGTATGATTCTTTTTATCCTGCATTGATGCATTTAACTGGATCTGGAGAATTTAACCAAAAAATACGATCCATTGCCAAAAATAGAGGTTATAAATTAAGTGAATATGGATTATTTAAAATCGAAAGAAAAGAAAATAAAATAATTGAAGTATTAATACCTGTTAAATCCGAAAAAGAAATATTTGATATTATTGGTGTTGATTATGTTGAACCAGATAAACGATAATTTATATTATGATAATTTTTCCATCGGATGCAATATATATTGGTATATTATATTTTTCCGAAATTGCTTTCATTATTTTTTTATTTTCTAATTCGGTATTTTCAATAATTTCAGTTCCACAATGTGTTATGTACATCATTTGAACATTGTTTTTAGAACAAAATGATGCTTGTGCTTTAATTGTGGTATGACCATATATTAAACCAGTTTGTTTATTTTTTCTTATAAGAGGTTCTAATATTGTTGATCCGTCGCCAATATATAAATCTATATTTTTTAATGCTTCTTCTTTATCATAAATACTAATCACATCCGATACTAAAAATATTTTTTTATTACCTGCCGTTATTTGATAACCAACCGCATCATATGACATTGTATGAATCACTTTATATGCTTCAAATTGTATGTCACCAATTCTAAATTTATGTCTATATTTAACTATTTTTTTATTTGTAATTGGAAATTTCTTTTTATTCATGTATTGCCACGTTTTTCGTGTAGCATATACTGGTACAGAATTTGGAGAATCATTTTTTTGAAGTCCCTGTGTATGGTCCGGATGCCAATGTGTAAGTATAATTGCATCAACATTAGTTGGTCGCAATTCCCATCCAAAACCATAATCAATAATAACCTTTGTATTTTTATAAGAAATTAAAGTGGATGTATGAAACATATGTTTTTTATTAGTTGAATCAATATATCCTTTCGTTCCGAGAAATGTTATTTTCATTTATAAATATGAAATATATTATTTATGATTAAAAGCTATTATTTTTTTCTCATCAATAAACATAATTATATATTTTATTGATGAATAGTAATATTAAACCAAAATTAGTTGATGTTAATGAAGTTAAAAAAATCATATCAAAGTATAATACAAATTCTGCAATTAAATTACATGATCAAAAAATAGAAAATATAAAAGAAAAATTATCATTTTTTAAAAATAATATGACATTGATTATAATTATAATTATAATTTTACTTTTTTTATGGTATAGATATAAACTAACTAAAGAACAACCAAATACACAAAATATATACCCAAGTAAATTAAATTATGCAACTCCTTTACATGTACTGCAATAATAATATATTTGTTTGATTATTTCAATGTACTGCAATAAATATTATTATAATAAATATTATTATATTTCTCAAAATCAATTTTTTAATGTATTCAATTTATAAATTAAAAACGTTTATTATATATTTCTTCTTCAATCGTATTTTTGACAACTAATCTAATAACTTTAATTTGATTTTGTTGTCCAATTCTCACTGCTCTTCCTATCGCTTGACCTTCAATTGCTTTTATTTCTTCAGGTGTTCCGCTGATTGGATCTACAATAAATATATGAGTTGCTTCAGTTAAATTAGTACCAGATGCAGCATGTTCAAGAGATAACATAATTGCTCTAACATTTTTTTCTTTTCGTAGTCCTCGGAATGTTTCAATTGCGCAATTTCTTTGATGAACATTTCCTTTAATTGTTACATTATTAATATTGTGATTTGTAAGAGTATCAGATATTAATTGAAGTAATTTATCCCATTGAGAAAAAATAATAATTTTATTTTGTGCATCATCTTTTAATATTTTTGTCGCCATATTTATTAATTTTCCCATTTTTGATCCATATTTAAATGTATAATCATCTGTTTCATTTTTATTAATCGGATAAATATCTGCTGCGACTAATGTGGTTCTACACATTGGACATTCTTTTTTTCCAAATGTCAATGACGATTTAAGGCAATCTTTGCAGAAATAATGACCACATTTAGTAACAACTGGATCTTCAAATTGACTCATACATATAGAACAGTCTTCTGATGGAAGTGTTGGAGCTGCAACATTTATTTGTTTGAAGAATTTAATAAGATAATCTAATTCTCCAATTTGATTTTCAAGTCTTGTTTTCTTTTGTTTATATAATGTTTCAGTTGGTTCACTCTTTGGATTTACAATTAAAAATTTTAATTGTGATTCTTTTTGATTACAATCTTTAATATAATGTGATAATAATTTTTCATGTGCATCTTTTAATGTTACCATATTTTCTGTTCCAAAAATATCAGTATCTTTATTGGATATTTGAAGATGGCAACATAATTGACGCAAATAAATTTCATCTTTATCGGATGCGGTATCATATATACTTCGTTCTAATTCTGTTAAATTTAAAGAAATGAGTTCTTCTAATATTGGAGGAATATAAACTTCTTTTTCAACACTAGCTTTTGTATTTCTATAATATAAACAACTCATAATTTGCTGTTGTAAAATAGATTGATTATAACCTAAATTTATTATATCATCATAATCAATTTTATAAACTTTTTCTTTATTATTAATCATTATCCGTTTATTTAAAAACATTCCAATAAAATTCATTACTGACGCAAACCCTTTAGTATGTTGAAAAGGTGTTCCAGTCACATACCATCTATATTTTGCAGGGATTGATGTTAGCCATATTTTTCTATAATTATTTTGATCACTATTTGCACCAGAATTAGACATTTCTCCAAATATTTCATGACCTTCGTCCACAATGATCCGATGCCAATTAAACATTTCAAAGAATGGAGCATTTTTAATTAATAATTGATCTGTTGTTGTTTTTGGATCATTAATGGTTTCTTTATAAATCTCAATTCGTTTTGTAAAATTAGTTAAATCAGAAGTAGACATATTTTTAACATAATCATAACCGTGACTTGAATAATATTTTCCAACTAAAAATTCAAATGTTACAATAATAACATCTGCATCAATAACTTGTTGGTATGTTATTTTTTCATGTTGTGGTTTAGTTGTACTAAGTAATACTTTTAAATTTGGATTTCCTTTTGTAAGAAATTCATTTTGCCATTGTTTTGCTAATTGATTTGGACATACTAATAAATTTGCTTTTGTATTAAAAATTCCATTTATGTCTCGAATAGGAATATTTCCACTAGGTCGACTTAATGTTAAACTAATTACTTCAATTGTTTTTCCCAGTCCCATTTCATCTGCTAATATTCCTCCTCTTGCACAGATTGTATGTTTTTTTGATTTTTCAGTAATTTGACACTTATCAATAATATCATATTTCGCATTTTTAATTTCATCACAATTTAAAAATTGTCCTGCAATAGATTGATTTTTAGCAGTATTTTGATAATTTATTATATTAGATATTGGTGTTCCAATATCACATTCCCAGCCACCGTGTTTATCTAATTCTCTTTCAACTTTATTCATCCAAGCAGATGTTTTTAATTGATAAGTATAAAGTTGTATTTTTAATGATGATGGTTGTGTTAACAAATCATTTGTACTTACAATATGTTCTTTTTTCCATTCATCAAAAGTATCTTTAACTATATTTTGATTTGAATTTTTAATATATAATGAACAAAATAATTCTGTATCTAATTTAGTTAATGTTTTTTCTTCTATCGCCAAAACCAGCATAGGTACATTTATAAATATTTTAAGACATAATAAATAATTATTATCATATTTTGATTGTTTAATTTTTAATTCATATGACCACATATTTTTTTCACCAGTAATTAATTCAAATATTAATTTACAAAATATTTCCGGTATTTGTCTTAATCCAACAGTACCAACAATATCATTATTATCATTTATTATTACATAATAACTATTTTGTTTTGTTTCTTGATACCATCCAAAACGTAAATTAGTTATATTATTATTTATATTTTTTTTGATAACATTTAAATTATCAAATGAAATAACTTCCCATAATATTTGTTCTTCGTCACTATGAGATGTTTCACTATCGATAATTTTAGTTTGTATAATTTCTTTAGATTCGTTAGATTCTTCAGATTCTTCGGATTCTTCGGATTCTTCGGATTCTTCAGAGTTTGAAGAATCAGCCTCAAATATTTCATCATCTGATTCATCATCTATTATTTCTTTTTTTAATTTTGTTTTATTTGAGTTATTATTTGACATATTAATGAATACTAAGAAATACTTCAATTTATAGTTTAAATAATTTAAAAATCAATTTTTTACAATTATTTGATAAAATAATTCTTAGAATCCAACGTTTGAAATATCAACTTCTTTTTTATTTTTCTAATAATCTACGGTTTATGCCATCCACAAAATTAAATGTAGGATGAATATGTTTGATATATCCACATTCCAATAATTGAAAATAGTAAAATGTTGCGTAAATTGCACATGATTTACCATCTATTTGTGCACAATACGCAATGAATTTAGGTTGTTTTGATATATTATTTTTAATAAATATTGCAATAATATCTTTTGGCATTCTGAAAATAGAATCATGAAATATTATTTCAGTTGAAGTAATTTCAAATGCTGTAAAATGAGCATGAGTTGCAAAAAGACCATATTGTAAATCAATATTTGGATCACTAAATTGTTCATACGATGTAAATATTGTTGCATTACTGATTTTCTTAACATCTGCGTGTGTTAATGCACCATGTTTATATAATAGTAGTGGACCATAACATTCTTCATTTCCAATACTTAAATCTTGCACCATTTCTGATAATTGACTTTGAACTTGTTTTTCAACAGTAATATACGGAATATGGTAGCAATATTTACGTATTTGTTTCATTATATTTATCCAATCAATTAAAGCAATTGTATCAAATTGCCAAATTAGCATAAATTTCATAGCCATATCCATTTCAAGTTTTTGTTCAAGATCATCTAATTTTGGTACAAAAGTAAATTCGTGAAATTCAGCAGTAAAATAATCAGAGCCAAATATTTGTTGGAATAATTCAGATTCTAATTTTTTTGGATCTGATGTAAATAATGCAATTTCTCCATCAGATTTCATTCTAATACCATAATATTGATCATATATTCTAAAAATATATGTATGTCCTACTTGTAATCTAAAATTTTTTTCAGGTTGATTGTTAAAATAATGAAAAGAAGTTGATAATAAACTATCACCAAATAATTCTGGAGATAGAAAACTTAATGTATATTCATATCTTGGAATCAACTCATCAATATAATTACAATCACTCATTTTCGATTCTAATTATATAATTATGTAGACATATTGAGACATTTCAAAAATCAATTTTTCTGGATTTAATTTGTGTATTATTTGATGCAATAATCTTATTAGAATTAGTTATTATTTTTTCAATAAAAATTGAAAAAAACAATATAAAACATAATATACAATATATTATAATCACACAAATGAGTAAAATGGCAAAAGCATTACAAACAACAATTAAAATTATTAAAGATGATCCTTTAAAATATTTAAATGTTGCGACAGAAAAAGAACTTGAAACAATTATTAAACATTCCGCAAATATATATTATAATACTGGTGATTCAATTTTTGGAGATGAATTATATGATATGATCAAAGATAAATTACAAGAAATAAATCCAAATAATCCATTATTAAAACAAGTTGGTGCACCAGTACAAGATGACGAATATAAAGTAAATTTACCATATCATATGGGAAGTATGGATAAAATTAAACCAATTACAGGAGAAGTTGAAAAATGGAAAAAAACATACAAAGGTCCATATGTAATAAGTGATAAATTAGATGGAATTTCTGGATTACTTGTAATAAAAAATGGAAAAATGTCATTATATAAAAGAGGAGAAGAAGATATTGGAACCAATATTTCTCATCTAATTCATCGTATGTCAGTATTTAAAAAAATAAAATTAGATAATATTAAAGATGAATATACGGTTCGTGGAGAATTAATTATGGATGAAAATAAATTTAAAAAATATTCAAATGAAAAAAAGAATGCAAGAAATATGGTGGCAGGATTAACAAATGCAAAAAATACTAAACAAAAAACAAGTGAATTAAATGATATTGATTTTGTTGTTTATGAATTAATTAAACCATCTGGATTATCTCCAACAGATCAATTCATCAAAATGAAAACTCAAGGGTTTGATGTAGTAAATTATCAAATTATTGATGATATTTCTGACTCAATATTAAGTAATTTACTCAAAGAAAGAAAGAAAAAATCAATTTATAAAATGGATGGTATAATTGTTACACCAAATAAATTTTATGATAGAGAAACATCTGGAAATCCAAAATATGCCGTTGCATTTAAAGATATTGATGAAGATCAAATTGCAGAAGCAACTGTTACAAGTATTGAATGGAATGTTTCCAAAGATGGTTATATTAAACCAACCGTTTTAATCAATCCAGTACAACTTCCTGGTGTTACAATAAGTAGAGCAACTGGATATAATGCAAAATATATTAAAGATAATAATTTAGGTACAGGAGCAATAATCAAAATTATTCGTAGTGGAGATGTAATTCCAAAAATTATGGAAATTATAAAACCGGCAAAAATTCCTGAAATGCCAAAAATACCATATATATGGAATGAAACTGGTGTAGATATAATAGTAGTACCATCAACTGGAAAGACTAGTATTAATAAACAACAATTAGTAAAGAATCTTACTTATTTTTTCAAAAAATTAAAAATTCAAAATATAAATGATGCTACAATTGAAAAAATGGTAGATATTAAATTGGATACAATTCTCAAAATATTAAAAGCAACAGAATCTGATTTTCAAGAAGTAGAAAATTTTGGAGAAAAAATGGCTAAAAAAGTATTTACTAATATTCATAAAGGAATTAAAAATGTAGAACTTGATACTTTAATGGCCGCAAGCAATATTTTTGGTCGTGGAATTGGTGAGACAAAAATAGCATTAATTTTAAAAAAATATCCAAATATTCTTGATATCAAAGAATCTGATGAAAAATTAATTGAAATGATTAAAACAATTGAAGGATTTGAAGATAAAACCGCAACAAGATTTGTTGAAGGATTGCCAAAATTTAAAAAATTTATTTCTGAAATACCTATGGTAACATATATTATACCAACTCAAACAAATAAATCAAATGGTATGTTTCAAGGAAAAACAATTATTTTTACTGGATTTAGAAATAAAGAATGGGAAAATAAAATAATTGAAGAAGGAGGAAAAATTGGAAATTCTGTCACAAAAGAAACTTCATTCGTAGTAGCAAAAGATCCAACAGAAATTAGTTCAAAATTAACTAGCGCACGGGAAAAAAATATTAAAATTATATCAATGGATGAATTTCAAAATGAAATAGAATAAATTATTTTATATTAAATATTATTTATAAATAATATTTAATCTTCGTCATGTAGTTCATTACTTGGTTCATCATTATCGTCAACATTATTTATTATTTTTTCCAGATTTATATTTTTATATTTAAATTTTTTATTTTTAATTTGATAAATAGATATACCATCTTCAAGTACTTCTCCGACAATTATCATCTTCCATGTATTCGTATTTAATACATATTGAGAACATTTTTCTAAAATTGGTAAAATTTTTTCTATAAGATAAGAAGAAGATTGTCGAAAATGTTCAGTATAAATATAAAATTTACAATTATCTTCGTTATATTTTTGAACATAATTATACTGATCAATGAAAAATATTGCATCATCTAAATCAGTTGCAATTTCATTATATATGTCTTTACGAATAATCAGTGGTTCATTCATTTGAATCATATATGTATACGTCATTTTGTAGTTTATTATATAAATAAAAAACTAATTATTCTAAATATTTTTTTTTCAATTTTTTATAATCCATATGATCCGACTATTACCCATTGAGGAGTTGCTTGATCACTTGCATATACTGTTATTGAACTATAATTATTGATAAATGTAATATTTGCTTGTCCACTTATTAATGTTCCGACATCTCCAGCATTTGGTTGTATTATTATATTATGTGTAGTAGCAATACCAACTTCATCTACAATTGTAAATTTTTCTCCTGTGACATCTGTAATTGGTGGTAGAGAAACAGTAGTTGGACCAGTATATGTTCCACGTGTTATAACATATTGTTTAGTATCAACATCCATAGCAAATGTTCCATCAGTAATAATGTCATATGTAATTTTCTCTTTTGCTCCAGTAATTGTTTTATTTGTTAATATTTGTGTATCAGTTGTTCCTACAATATCTCCAGTTGGAGCATCTTGACCATCTAATTGATCTGCATTTAAATTTGTTACAACCGTACTAGACGATACAATAAACGGAGCTCCAATTAAATTATTTGCAACAAAATATTTAGCTTCAATATGATAATTACTTCCGGCATTCCAGTCTGAAATTAATTCTTGTGATCCATCTGCTAATATCAAATCTGTTGCATGTTTGCCATCGACTGTATCCGCATTTAAATTTGTTACAACTGTATTTGAAGAGACGACAATCGGAGCATTTCCAGGATCAGCCGTACATTCTATTACATATGCGGTAATATTGAAATAACCTACATTCCAATCAGATGTTAATGGTTGTGATCCATTTGCTAAAATCAAATCAGTTGAATCCAACCCATCTATTTTATCAGCATTTAAATTTGTGACTTTAACAGCAGAATTTATTATTAATGGTGCAATAGTAGTAGTAGTTGCCGTAAATGTTTTTGCTTCAATATTTACTGTGCTTGCTTTAAGATCTCCAATGATCGTATGAGATCCATCTATTAGTACAACATCTCCTTGAGTAATATGTGTTGATCCTAATGTTGATGCACATAAATTCGCTACAACAGTATTTGAAGCAACTGTAAATGGAGCGGTTCCGGTTGCAACTGTTGATGTAAATGATTTTGCGGTAATCGAATAACTACTTCCAGCATTCCAATTTGCAGATAAATTTCTTGTTCCATCTGATAAAATAAATGCAGTCTCATCTTTTCCATCAACTGTATCAGCATTTAAATTTGTTACTTTTGTCGTGGATGCAACGATTAATGGAGATGTACCAGTTGCAATTGTAGATTCAAACCGATCACTTTGTAAAATAGTTGTTCCTAAATCAACTGTTGAACTTGCAAATGCTAAACTTGTTAATCCTGATATTGTACCTCCTGTAATTGTAACATCATTTGAATCTTGTACTGATAATGTCCCAAGTCCTAAATTTGTTCTAGCTGCTGATGCTGTTATTGCACCTGTTCCTCCTGCAGTTATTGCTATTGGTGTTCCTTCCCATTCACCAGTTGAAATTGTGCCAAGAGTTATAATAGAAGTTTGACCAACATAATTAGGAGAAATATCAATTGATGTTGGATTAATTAATAATCTATCAGTTGTGCCAGTAATACTTATTACATTTCCATATTTTGTTAACCCTGGTCCCGGAATAATATTAGTTACTGCAGTATACATTGTAAATGTAAAATCTCCAAAATCAACTGGATCACTTGATGTAATAATCCAACTTGATCCTGCTTGTGTATCTCCTTCTTCAACATATACATATGAACCATTTGGGAAATCATCCACGGTTGATCCATCAGTTGTACGTGCTAATTGACTGGTTGCTAAAGTATAATAATATAATCCATTTTCAGTAGGATCTGTTTGGTCCTTTACAAGAACTCGATCTGTGTTTGCTAATGTTATTCCATCGATTTCTGATACAAATGTTATATTTATGTCAGTTGTTGTTGCAAGTCGTACAGCATCTTTAACATTTAAATTAGTTAATCCACCTGATCTAAATTTAGCCCATTCTAATTGATCAAATGTGTCTCCAACAATTGCGGTTGGTTCAACTGAAACAACCCATTCTGTATTTTCATTTGTATCTCCATATAATACCGAAATATATGTACCTTTTGGTAGATCAATAACTGTTGCAGCATCAGATGAACGAACAAGTAAATTACTATTATAAACATAAATACCATTTTGACCTTCTATCGTTTGATTTTTAATTAATACACGCATATCTTCTTCTAATGCATAACCATCAATTGATACAGGATCAATCGCTAAATTAATATTTGTTACAGATGCAACCATTGCTTCAGTTTTAACATTTAGTCCAAGAATTCTCATATCCACATAACGTTTATTAGTAACATCTGTATCATCCCATGGATCTGGTATATTTTTAATCGTAACAAGTTCTGTATCATATTCTCTGCGACGTTTAATTTCAATACCATCATTATTTGGATATTCTCCACCAATTAACATATTTTTACCAATAATCATATTATCTGAAACTGATGCGCCACCTTTGATAACTGTTGATGCTGATGTTAAACTAGACGATGTTAATGTAGAATTAATTGTACATGTTCCATTCATTGCAATTGAACCACCGCAATTAATATTTTTAGATAATCCAATACCACCTGATAATACAACACTTCCAGTAGTAGTACTATTTGATTCTGTTGTATTTGTATCAATTATTAATCCAGTAATTCCCATATTTCCTAACGCGATAATTCCTTTATGGATAACTACACCACCAAATGTTTCAAAACTTGAATCATATCCTCCAGAAAAACTATTATAAACTGCTTCCTGTGTAGAATATATTCTTTCAACACCATCAATTCTTAATGAATCTAATCCATGTATTAAACTCGTAACATTTAATGCGCTGGATATGTCTAATGAACCATAAAATGTTGAATTTCCACTAACTGTTAATGCCATATTTGTTGCTGGATCAGAATTAACACCAATTTCATTAAAACGAGAATATCCACTTGTAGATTCTGCATAAAATGCTATTTTTTTGGCTGCACCTGCTGTATTATTTACATTTGCATAAAATCCAATTTGTGTTAGATTTGCATCACTTCCAGTCATATTTGCACTATATCCTTTTAATGTTTTTTCTGAAGCAATTCCAGTACTACTATCAGTTAAATTACAAGTATATCCACTTAATATTCTTGATGCATTATTACTAGAATTTGTTAATATTACATCATATCCATTTATCGTAGTATTTTCTGATAAATCTCTTTTAACATTTACAATTGATCCGAAATCTGTATCATAATCAGAAAATGCACTCCCTAATAATAGATGTCTATTATTATTTATTATCATAGCTGTACCACCATTCACATTATCTTCTGCAGCAGTTAAGAACATATAATCTTTTCCTGTTGCGGAATGATAATATGCCACACGTCCTTGTGTTGGTTTTGCAAGAGAATGTCCAAAATAAAGAGCTCCGTATGCCCCTTGTTTATTCATTAATTGTATTCCACTATGACTAGCATTATTACTCTCAACAATTAAACTTGAATTGGCAGTATATGTACTAGTACCAGTTGGACCATCGACACCAATAACGTGAAGCGCTTTAAATGGAAATCCAGATGGTGGAGCAGTTGAACTTGCATTAATACCAATTTTACTACTTGTTTTAGTTAAATCAGTTGTTGCTGTTTTCAAATCCCATTTTCTTGCTTCAAGCACAGAGAATCTATCATTAATTGAACTTGAAACATCTAAATATCCTAAAGTTGTTGTTGTAGTACTTGATGTTGTGATTGTACCAGTTGAACTACTTACTAATACTTTACTTGCTGTTAATTTACCCGTAACTAAATTAATACTTGCTCCAGTATCAATTAATGCAGATGCAGTTGTTATTGTTGCTTGTCCACCAGTTCCAATCGCATCAATTTCATCTTGTAATGTATTTATTTTTGTTTTAACATTATAATAAGTAGATCCATCTAAATAATATAAACTTACAGCTTTTGCAGTTCCATTTACTTCTAATGCTTCAGTTGGATTTGATGTAGTTTTAATACCTACATTATTTTTTAATAAAGTAATTCCATTAATAGTTTGTGTTCCATTGCTAGTAATAATATTACCTCCCCAAGTAGCTGGTCTTAAATATAATGCTGCGGTAGATGTTGGTATTTTAAATTCCCATCCATCTCTTGTTAAATTTGTTAAAATCGAACCTGCTGTTAAACTATTCTCTTCAACAACTAATCCAGATTGAAACCCAGATGATGTTCCACCCCCATGATTTACAGCAATTAATTTATTTGCAACACGAATATTTGTAGTATTCACATACTGGACATCTCCCTTTATAACAACTGTATCATTTGTTCCACCAATTTGTATCGTACTTGCAGAACTTACATCAGCACTTGTTGAACCAATAAAAATATCAGATGTATTATCTCCACCAATCACAATTTGTGTCACATTTGATCCAGTACCAACTGATACAGAAGTTGTAATATCATCTGAACAAATTGACATTGTTGTATTACTAGCACCAGTTTTTATACCAATATTATTAGTATCTAACTGAATATTACCAACAATTATATCATCTGAAAAAGTTTTAGTTCCAGCAATTGATTGATCTGTTGATGTTTTAACGGCACTTCCATCTAATGTAGTAAAATCAGATGCTAATGTTGCAATATCAACACCATTAATTAATCCAGTTGTTGTTATTATACCATCAACTGTTAAACTGGTATTAATTGTTTGTCCTCCATAACTTGTTATAATATTTGTATCTGTGCTAGCTAATGCTAATGTTGCAACTCCATTTTGTGTCGCAGCTTTTAAAAATACTTTATTTCCACTAGTTATATCTTCATCATTTCCAAATAAAATATATGCTTGTGATTGATGTGAAACATCTGATTGAACTGAAACACCACATCCTCTTGTAGTATCAATAATATCAGTTCCATGTCCATACCAAATTAGATCAGTAAAAAAATCATCGCCATTAAAAATATTACCTCCAACCGCAATTGGCTGAGTAGATATTGCCCAATATTTATTTGCATTTGTAGCACCTGCTGTAACTTTTACAACAGAACCAACTATCATAAATTCAGCACAATCTTCATTATTCATATCGCTTGCGCGAACAACCGTTCCAGTTGAAAATACATAAATACCGTTTTCGGTTTTTGTTGTTTGATCTTTTAATAATATACGATCACCATTTGATGGAGAAATGCCATCGATCGCAGTAACACTTAACCTATTAATATTTGCAGTAGTTGCCAGCCGAACATCATCAAATTGATGGTAATTATTTAGTATTATTTTTTTAGTGGTAGTATTAACATTAGAACCAGAACTTGTAATTGTACCAGTAATAGTAACATCACCCATAATATTTGTTGTTCCTCCAGAACTATTAATATTAACTATTTTTGAATTCGTGGTGCCGATATTAAGAACACCTACCGCAGGACTATTCGCACCAAACATTTCAACCATTGTATAATCATTACTATTAATCATTAAATTATTAATACTTCTCGCCATTGTAACATCCGCAATTTTAACAGTTGGTATAGCTGCATGACCAATTTCAATTGTATCAACTGAAGTATTTGTGCCAATATTAATTGCAGATAAGGACGGAGTATTTCCAATTGGAATGGATGTACTACCAATATTAATTGTATCAGAACCATTTGGTTGATTAATATTTTCTACAAATAATGTTTCATCAATTATAGTATTTCCATTAACAGTTAAATCATCTTCACATAATACAGCTGAATTAAAGTGAATTGTGTCTCCAACAACTTCCATTTTAGAAAATATTGAATTTTCATTAACTATTAAATTTGCTACTTTTTTTGATAAATTATCAATATTATAAATACCATGGGGTAAATTCTGAATACTCATATTTATTTTATAATAAATATTAGTAAGATTTAAAAATGTCCATATTACACGATTTAATCTATTATATATAAAAAATTTACTTTTACAAATATACATGAATGTATATATTTTTATAAAACATATTATGACGTTTGATAATATATTTTATTCGTCGATTGCGTCAACCCATGTCACTATTATATCTTCTTCATATCCTCTTTCTGTTAATGCTTTTCTGAAATTATCTTTTGACAATTTTCCTTGTTTTAGTAATACATCATAAATATTCATTATTTGTTCATTATCTGATATTCCAATTGTAATATTTTCATCAAAACCTACTAGTGTATTTACAATACGAGTAACTCTACCAGTAAAACATTTGCATCTTCCATTTTCTAATTCATCATATAATATTTTTTCTATTTCTTTCTTTGTTTCATCGTCAAATTCATTAATTCTCTTTACTACTAACTCAAATATTTCTTTTTCTGTCAACATCAACTCAGAATGGTAATTGATGCCATCTAATTCTTCTGGTATTTCGAACACGAGTTCTTTTGCTCCATAATTATCTATCAAATATTTGATAGATTTCTTTAAACTTTCTTGAATAGTATGATCATGCACATTCTGTCCATCATTATATATATTTTTTTTATTTTTATTTTCATTTCTTAACATTATTCTATTTAATCTTGTAATATATATTGGATTCAATGGATTATTTTCACAATTTAATTTTGTTAAATTCGGATAAATTTCCAATTCGGTTATTTCATTATTTGAACAATTTAATGTTGTTAAATTCGGATAAATTTCCAATTCTGTTATTTCATTATTTGAACAATTTAATGTTGTTAAATTCGGATAAATTTCCAATTCTGTTATTTCATTATTTGAACAATTTAATGTTGTTAAATTCGGATAAATTTCCAATTCTGTTATTTCATTATTTGAACAATTTAATGTTGTTAAATTCGGATAAATTTCCAATTCTGTTATTTCATTATTTGAACAATTTAATGTTGTTAAATTCGGATAAATTTCCAATTCTGTTATTTCATTATTTGAACAATTTAATGTTGTTAAATTCGGATAAATTTCCAATTCTGTTATTTCATTATTTGAACAATTTAATGTTGTTAAATTCGGATAAATTTCCAATTTTGTTATTTGATTATTTTCACAATTTAATTTTGTTAAATTCGGATAAATTTCCAATTCTGTTATTTGATTATCAACACAATATAATGTTGTCAAATTCGGATAATCTCCCAATTTTGTTATATAATTATCATAACAATATAATGTTGTTAAATTCGGATAATCTCCCAATTCGGTTATTAGATTCCAACCACAATCTAATGTTGTTAAATTCGGATAATCTCCCAATTCGGTTATTAGATTCCAACCACAATCTAATGTTGTTAAATTCGGATAATCTCCCAATTTTGTCATCTGATTCCAACCACAATATAATGTTATTAAATTCGGATAAACTCCCAATTTTGTTATTTGATTATTTTCACAATTTAATATTGTTAAATGTTGATAATTTCCCAATTCTGTCATCTGATTATGAGAACAATCTAATGTTGTTAAATTCGAATAATCTCCCAATTCTGTTATTTCATTCTTCCAACAATATAATGTTGTTAAATTCGGATAATCTCCCAATTTTGTTATTTGATTTTCAGAACAATCTAATATTGTTAAATGTTGATAAACTCCCAATTTTGTTATTCGATTACCACAACAATATAATTCTGTTAAATGTTGATAATTTCCCAATTTTGTTATTTGATTTTCAAAACAATTTAAATATGTTAAATGTTGATAATCTCCCAATTCTGTTATTTGATTAGAATGACAATTTAAATATGTTAAATGTTCTATTTTTGGTATTTCAGTCAAATTACAACGTTCACATATTAATAATTGTAATGTATCGACGTGTTGTAATATAATATTATATGCATCAGTTTCTTTCTTAATATATAATCCTATTATAGTTCCATTTGCGCTACTTTGGATTGATTTAATATAATTAACTCTTTCAAAATAATCATGATATGTTTTAATATTTTCGAGTACTTGTGGATCTGTAATATATATTATCGTCATTTTTATTGATGTATATTACAAGTATATATATCAAAAAGTTAATAAATCAATTTTTTATTCATCGATTGCGTCAACCCATGTTACTATTATATCTTCTTCATATCCTCTTTCTGTTAATGCTTCTCTGAATGTTTCTTTTGACAATTTTCCTTGTTTTAGTAATACATCATACACATTCATTATTTGTTCATTATCTGATATTCCTATTGTAATATTTTCATCGAAACCTACTAATGAATTTACAATACGAGTAACTCTACCAGTAAAACATTTGCATCTTCCATTTTCTAATTCATCATATAATATTTTTTCTATTTCTTTCTTTGTTTCATCGTCAAATTCATTAATTCTTTTTAATACTAATTCAAATATTTCTTTTTCTGTCAACATTAACTCTGAATGGTAATTGATGCCATCCAATTCTTCTGGTATTTCGAACACAAGTTCTTTTCCTCCATAATTATCCATCAAATATTTGATAGATTTCTTTAAACTTTCTTGTATAGCATGATCATGAACATTTTGTCCATCATTATATATATTTTTATTATTTTTCAACATTATTCTATTTAATCTTGTTATATATATTGGATTCAATGGATTATTCTTACACTCTAAATATGTTAAATTTGGATAAACTCCCAATTTGGTTATTTGATTATTATTATTACAATATAATGTTGTTAAATGTTGATAATCTCCCAATTCTGTTATTTGATTATCAGAACAATATAATTTTGTTAAATTCGGGTAAATTTCCAATTTTGTTATTTGATTATTTTCACAATTTAATTTTGTTAAATTCGGATAAATTTCCAATTCTGTTATTTCATTATTTGAACAATTTAATGTTGTTAAATTCGGATAAATTACCAATTCTGTTATTTCATTATTTGAACAATTTAATGTTGTTAAATTCGGATATTCTCCCAATTCGGTTATTTCATTATTTGAACAATTTAATTTTGTTAAATTCGGATAAATTTCCAATTTTGTTATTTGATTATTTTCACAATTTAATGTTGTTAAATTCGGATAATCTCCCAATTTTGTTATATAATTATCATAACAATTTAATGTTGTTAAATTCGGATAATCTCCCAATTTTGTTATATAATTATCATAACAATTTAATGTTGTTAAATTCGGATAATCTCCCAATTTTGTTATTTTATTTTCCCAACAATATAATTCTGTTAAATGTTGATAATCTCCCAATTCTGTTATTTGATTATTATAACAATGCAATGTTGTTAAATTCGGATAATCTCCCAATTCTGTTATTTGATTTTCAGGACAATCCAATGTTGTTAAATTCGGATAATCTCCCAATTCTGTTATTTGATTTTCAGGACAATCCAATGTTGTTAAATTCGGATAATCTCCCAATTTTGTTATATAATTATCATAACAATTTAATGTTGTTAAATGTTGATAATCTCCCAATTTTGTTATTTGATTATCAACACAATATAATGTTGTTAAATTTGGATAATCTCCCAATTTTGTTATTCGATTATTCCAACAACGTAATGTTGTTAAATTCGGATAATCTCCCAATTCTGTTATTCGATTATTCCAACAAGTTAATGTTGTTAAATTCGGATAATATCCCAATTCTGTTATTTTATTACAACCACACGATAATGTTGTTAAATTCGGATAATTTCCCAATTCGGTTATTCCAGTATATGAACAATCTAAGGTTGTTAAATGTTGATAATCTCCCAATTCGGTTATTTCAGTACTATAACAATCTAAGGTTGTTAAATGTTGACAATCTCCCAATTCGGTTATTCTAGTATATGAACAATCTAAGGTTGTTAAATGTTGATAATCTCCCAATTCGGTTATTCCAGTATATGAACAATCTAAGGTTGTTAAATGTTGATAATCTCCCAATTCTGTTATTTGATTATTTTTACAATTTAATGTTGTTAAATGTTCTATTTTTGGTATTTTAGTTAATTTACAATCATTACATATCAATAATTCTAATGTATCTGCATATGATAATATAATATTATATGCATCAGGTTCATCATATAGATATAATCCTATAATAATTCCATCTGTATTACTTTCGAGTGAATTAATATAATTTGTTCTATTGTTGTATTTTAATGCATTAATCTCTTCAAGCACCTTTACGTCTGTAATATATTTTATTGTCATTTATATGATATATAAAATTACTAATCATATATATTCTATATAAATTAAATTTCAATTTTTATTCGTCGATTGCGTCAACCCATGTCACTATTATATCTTCTCCATATCCTCTTTCTGTTAATGCTTCTCTGAATGTTTCTTTTGACAATTTTCCTTGTTTTAGTAATACATTATAAATATTCATTATTTGTTCGTTATCTGATATTCCTATTGTAATATTTTCATCAAAACCTACTAATGTATTTACAATACGAGTAACTCTTCCAGTGAAACATTTACATCTTCCATTTTCTAATTCATCATATAATATTTTTTCTATTTCTTTCTTTGTTTCATCGTCAAATTCATTAATTCTCTTTACTACTAACTCAAATATTTCTTTTTCTGTCAACATTAATTCTGAATGGTAATTGATGCCATCCAATTCTTCCGGTATTTCGAATACGAGTTCTTTCCCTCCATAATTATCCATCAAATATTTTATGGATTTCTTTAAACTTTCTTGTATAGCATGATCATGAACATTTTGTCCATCATTATATATATTTTTTTTATTTTTCAACATTATTCTATTTAATCTTGTTATATAGATCGGATTTATTGGATTATTTTCACAAGATAATTCTGTTAAATTCGGATAAATTTCCAATTTTGTTATTTCATTATTATAACAATGTAATGTTGTCAAATTTGGATAATCTCCCAATTTTGTTATTTGATTATTAAAACAATATAATTTTGTCAAATTCGGATAATCTCCCAATTCTGTTATATTATTATTAGCACAATGTAATTCTGTTAAATTCGGATATTCTCCCAATTCTGTTATTTGATTCCATCTACAATCTAATTCTGTTAAATTCGGATAAATTTCCAATTTTGTTATTCCAGTATATGAACAATCTAATGTTGTTAAATGTTGATAATCTCCCAATTCTGTTATATTATTATATCCACAATTTAATGTTGTTAAATTCGGATAAATTTCCAATTTTGTTATTCCAGTATATGAACAATCTAAATATGTTAAATGTTGATAATATCCCAATTCTGTTATTTGATTTCCAGAACAATATAATGTTGTTAAATGTTGATAATCTCCCAATTTTGTTATTTGATTCCATTGACAAGATAATGTTGTTAAATGTTGATAATTTCCCAATTCTGTTATTCGATTATTTCTACAACATAATTTTGTTAAATTCGGATAATCTCCCAATTCTGTTATTTGATTATGATAACAATATAATTTTGTTAAATTCGGATAATCTCCCAATTCTGTTATTTGATTATGATAACAATATAATTTTGTTAAATTCGGATAAACTCCCAATTTTGTTATTTGATTTTCAGAACAATCTAATGTTGTTAAATGTTGATAAACTCCCAATTCTGTTATTTCATTCGATCCACAATCTAATGTTGTTAAATGTTGATAAACTCCCAATTTGGTTATTCGATTATAAGAACATTCTAATGTTGTTAAATGTTGATAATCTCCCAATTTGGTTATTCTAGTATTCGAACAATCTAAGGTTGTTAAATTCGGATATTCTCCCAATTCTGTTATTTTATTCCTAGCACAATCTAAATATGTTAAATGTTCTATTTTTGGTATTTCAGTCAAATTACAATTCTCGCATATTAATAATTCTAACGTGTTGGCGTGTTGTAATATAATGCTATAAGCATTAGTTTCTTCATTAATATATAATCCTATAATAATTCCATCTGTATTACTTTCGAGTGAATTAATATAAACATTTTTCTCATAGATGGATTTTAATGCATTAATCTCTTCAATCACCTTTACGTCTGTAATATATTTTATTGTCATTTATATGATATATAATATTACTAATCATATATATTCCATATAAATTAAATTTCAATTTTTTATTCATCGATTGCGTCAACCCATGTTACTATTATATCTTCTCCATATCCTCTTTCTGTTAATGCTTTTCTGAAATTATCTTTTGACAATTTTCCTTGTTTTAGTAATACATCATAAATATTCATTATTTGTTCATTATCTGATATTCCAATTGTAATATTTTCATCAAAACCTACTAATGTATTTACAATACGAGTAACTCTTCCAGTGAAACATTTACATCTTCCATTTTCTAATTCATCATATAATATTTTTTCAAGTTCTTTTTTTGTTTCATCGTCAAATTCATTAATTCTTTTTAATACTAACTCAAATATTTCTTTTTCTGTCAACATTAACTCTGAATGGTAATTAATGCCATCTAATTCTTCCGGTATTTCACATACGAGTTCTTTTGCTCCATAATTATCTATCAAATATTTTATGGATTTCTTTAAACTTTCTTGAATAGTATGATCATGCACATTCTGTCCATCATTATATATATTTTTATTATTTTTATTTTTCAACATTATTCTATTTAATCTTGTTATATATATTGGATTTATTGGATTATTTTCACAATATAATTCTGTTAAATTCGGATAAATTTCCAATTTTGTTATTTGATTATAATCACAATATAATCTTGTTAAATACGGGTAAATTTCCAATTTTGTTATTTGATTATAATCACAATATAATCTTGTTAAATACGGGTAAATTTTCAATTCTGTTATTTGATTCCATCTACAATCTAATATTGTTAAATTTGGATAAACTCCCAATTCTGTTATTTTATTCAAACCACAATCTAATATTGTTAAATTCGGATATTCTCCCAATTTTGTTATTTGATTTCCATAACAATTTAATGTTGTTAAATGTTGATATTCTCCCAATTCTGTTATTTGATTAAATCTACAATATAATGTTGTTAAATTCGGATAAATTTCCAATTCTGTTATTTGATTTCCAGAACAATATAATGTTGTTAAATGTTGATATTCTCCCAATTTTGTTATTTGATTGTGATTACAATATAATGTTGTTAAATGTTGATAATCTCCCAATTTTGTTATTTTATTACAACCACACGATAATGTT
>Ga0209000_1000307_pt1 | contig 54950 bp, 49 predicted proteins | sample RifGroD2_FD_183998 | JGI IMG/M metagenome (GOLD analysis project Ga0209000, IMG submission 183998) | Groundwater microbial communities from Rifle, Colorado, USA - Groundwater D2 (SPAdes) (version 2) | ecosystem: Environmental > Aquatic > Deep subsurface > Groundwater | place: Rifle, Colorado... | reverse complement strand
AATTTTTATTATTATCTGAATTTTTATTATTATCTGAATTTTTATTATTATTCAAAATATTATTTGAATCCAAAAAAGTATTCTTTTCGCCTTTTTTGGTATTCTGAGAATCCAAAAAAGTATTCATCGATACTTTTTGGTATTCTCCATCATGAGATACATTTTGAATCGTAGCATTAAGACCATTATTATTATTTTGTATAGGCTTACATTTGATTTTGCGTCTCATATGATCTTCATAATGACTTTTATGATCAAAATGTTTGCCACATGAACTGCAAATATATGTAACCATTGAAATCTATATATTTATAAAAGAAAATAAATTGATAAAATTAACGCAAAAAGGCCAAAAAAAGGCAAAATTATTCTCATGGGGTTAATAAAATTTTGTTATTTTATTTATTTTCATCGCATATATAGAGTATAAATACATCTATATATTATTTATATTAATATTTATACTCTATCCGCCCTTTTTATTTATTATTTTTAATTAAAAATAATATTAATTACTGGTCTTAATTTTATGGTCTTATACATTTAAATATTTATATTATACCAATCTTTATGGTCTTAAAATTTTTTTTATTTCTTATCTATATTATGTCTCATACGCGCAAGCTACGCACACTAATTTTGTATGTCGGCGGCCTTTTTAGTAGAATAGATTTGGTTATCGATATATTTTTATTTTTTTATAATATTATTATGATAAATAATATTATTATGTTATTTATAAAAAATAGATATGTAAACATTTTGTTTAACGAATAATTTAGTAATTTGTAATATTCATTTTATTAAAAATCATCATATTGAATTGAATGCATATTTGGAAATGTTGTAAATATATATTTCAACGTACTTTGATATGTATCTCTATCTTCTTTCTTTTCATTTTTTAATTCTTCTATTTCTTTCATTTTTTCTTCCAATTGTTTTTTAAAAGTTTCTTCCTTTAACTTTTCTAATTCTTTTGTCTTTTCCATATCAAATAAAATTCGTTTTTTGCAAATTTTTAAATGTCTTAATAAATGACAATGTTTTGTGAATATTTTCATACAAAATTGACATTGATTTTTATTATTATCTGAATTTTTATTATTATCTGAATTTTTATTATTATCTGAATTTTTATTATTATCTGAATTTTTATTATTATCTGAATTTTTATTATTATCTGAATTTTTATTATTATCTGAATTTTTATTATTATTCAAAATATTATTTGAATCCAAAAAAGTATTCTTTTCGCCTTTTTTGGTATTCTGAGAATCCAAAAAAGTATTCATCGATACTTTTTGGTATTCTCCATCATGAGATACATTTTGAATCGTAGCATTAAGACCATTATTATTATTTTGTATAGGCTTACATTTGATTTTGCGTCTCATATGATCTTCATAATGACTTTTATGATCAAAATGTTTGCCACATGAACTGCAAATATATGTAACCATTGAAATCTATATATTTATAAAAGAAAATAAATTGATAAAATTAACGCAAAAAGGCCAAAAAAAGGCAAAATTATTCTCATGGGGTTAATAAAATTTTGTTATTTTATTTATTTTCATCGCATATATAGAGTATAAATACATCTATATATTATTTATATTAATATTTATACTCTATCCGCCCTTTTTATTTATTATTTTTAATTAAAAATAATATTAATTACTGGTCTTAATTTTATGGTCTTATACATTTAAATATTTATATTATACCAATCTTTATGGTCTTAAAATTTTTTTTATTTCTTATCTATATTATGTCTCATACGCGCAAGCTACGCACACTAATTTTGTATGTCGGCGGCCTTTTTAGTAGAATAGATTTGGTTATCGATATATTTTTATTTTTTTATAATATTATTATGATAAATAATATTATTATGTTATTTATAAAAAATAGATATGTAAACATTTTGTTTAACGAATAATTTAGTAATTTGTAATATTCATTTTATTAAAAATCATCATATTGAATTGAATGCATATTTGGAAATGTTGTAAATATATATTTCAACGTACTTTGATATGTATCTCTATCTTCTTTCTTTTCATTTTTTAATTCTTCTATTTCTTTCATTTTTTCTTCCAATTGTTTTTTAAAAGTTTCTTCCTTTAACTTTTCTAATTCTTTTGTCTTTTCCATATCAAATAAAATTCGTTTTTTGCAAATTTTTAAATGTCTTAATAAATGACAATGTTTTGTGAATATTTTCATACAAAATTGACATTGATTTTTATTATTATCTGAATTTTTATTATTATCTGAATTTTTATTATTATCTGAATTTTTATTATTATCTGAATTTTTATTATTATCTGAATTTTTATTATTATCTGAATTTTTATTATTATCTGAATTTTTATTATTATCTGAATTTTTATTATTATCTGAATTTTTATTATTATCTGAATTTTTATTATTATCTGAATTTTTATTATTATTCAAAATATTATTTGAATCCAAAAAAGTATTCTTTTCGCCTTTTTTGGTATTCTGAGAATCCAAAAAAGTATTCATAGATACTTTTTGGTATTCTCCATCATGAGATACATTGTGAATAATATGATTAAGACCATTATTATTATTTTGTATAGGCGTACATTTGATTTTACGTCTAATGTGATCTTCATAATGACCTTTGTGATTAAATTGTTTTCCACATGAACTGCAAATATATGTAACCATTGAAATCTATATATTTATAAAAGAAAATAAATTGATAAAATTAACGCAAAAAGGCCAAAAAAAGGCAAAAAAAGGCAAAATTATTCTCGTGGGGGTTGTAATAAAATTTTGTTATTTTAGTCATTCTCATCTTATATATAGAGTATAAATATTAATATAAATAATATATAGAGGTATTTATAATCTTTCCGCCCTTTTTTATTTAATATTTTAAATAAAAAATAATATTAATTACTGGTCTTAATTTTATGGTCTTATGCATTTAAATATTTATATTATACCAATCTCTATGGTCTTTAAAAATTTTTTATTTCTTATCTATATTATGTCTCATATGCGCAAGCTACGCACACTAATTTAGTATGTCGGCGGCCTTTTTAGTAGAATAGATTTGGTTATCGATATATTTTTATTTTTTTTATAATATTATGAATATACTTAAAACATGTATTCATAATATAATTAAATGGATTTAATTCTAACAAATCTTGAAAATGAATATATAAAAAAATTTGATGAAACATATCCAAATCGATATGAGAATAATATAGTAAAAATATTGATATATTGTGATATTAAAGATATTATGAATTATGAACAATTTATTACAAATATTGATATTATTGATATTTGGTATTATATAAATAATATTGATAAACTTGAATATTTTTATAATAAAAATCCAAATCATATTACATCAAAATGCGCGAATAATATTATTAGACAAAAAAATTTATTACTATTAGAAAAATTACATGAATGGAATATTGATTGTGATGAAGACGGAATTAGATTAGCAATTATTGATTGTGAATTATCTATTATAAATAAATTGCATGAATGGAAATTAGATTGTACTTCAGAAGATATTGATCATGCAATATCATATTGTAAATTTAATGTTCCAAATATTTATATTGTGCTTGATACATTATATGAATGGAATATTAAATGTACATCTACTGGCGCAAATTATGCAGCATCACAAGGAAATCATGTAATATTAGATAAATTACATAATTGGAATATAAATTGTACATCGCATGGAGCAAATTTAGCTGTTCATAATAATTATTTGGATATAATAAATAAATTAGAAAAATGGAATATTTATTGTGATTCCGAAGGAGCAAATTTCGCAGCATTAAATAATAATATGTTTATATTACAAAAATTACATAAATTAAAAATAAATTGTACATTTATTGGAGCAGATTATGCGGCAAGATATAATTATATAAATATATTAAAACAATTGCATAAATGGAAAATAAATTGTTCAGAAAATGGAATTATACACGCTACTAAAAACAATAATACTAAAATAATTAAATATTTGAAAAAATGGAAATTATTAAAATATTTATTTTAATCTTCTGGAATATTTGCTTTATAAATAATATTTCCAAATTCTTTTAATAATTCTGGTTTTAATAAATTATTTGTATTATATTTACTATCACAATTCCATATTTTTATTATTGATGTTACTGGATTTTTTAGACAAACTGAAATTCCATTATTTCTCAATGGTTCATTTGTTAATGTTTCTCCAATTAAATAAATTGCTATTTTAGTAAAAATTTGAAGAGATTTTTCATCCAAATCACGATATTTATCTTTTGTTAACATAATTGACCACGACCCACCTTTTCTATTTTTAGGATCTTCCCATGTTGGATTAATACCATCTCTCATGAAAAAAAATTGTTGACAATGTATTCCTCCAATCATATCAAAATGATTGAATAGATCCCAAAAATCTTTAATGGTTTCTATTGTATATATATTTTTATAACTGTTTATTGACCAATCTGTTTTATTTGATAATGAATGATACCATAAATGCCATTTGGTATTAAGTTTAAATTTTGCACTATTTTGAGATTCTCCATATATATCTGTTAAAATATCATCATCCAAATTATCAATATCTTGATTTTTAATATCAATTTGTTGCGTAATATCAATCTGTTCATAAACAGTATTATTATTTTTATCAATTATATCATTTATTGCCTTTTCGATTTCATCAATTGGTTTTTGTTTCGATGCCATTCCTATCAATTATACTGTATTATTTTCTTATGTCTGTATAATTTTAATAAATCAATTTTTTATAAATATCAAAATTTGATATTTATAAAAAATAGTCAATTATGAGATTTATTGATATAATCGCAATTTTTTATAAATATCAAATTTTGATAAAAAATTGATATTTAAACTGTTACAATAATTTAATGATATAATACAACAACTAACAGCCAAATGAGTACTACATATAATACTAGCAACATTGAGTACGAGAAAGCATATAATGCGGCTTTTGATATTTTTTTCAAACAATGTTGTGATGATGAAATGAATGCACCACGTCAAGTTCGTGCCAAAATTACAAATAACAATGGAAAGAAATATGATGGAGAAAAAACAATTGTAACAAAAGATTGGATTCTTGATAAGATTTCAACATCAAGAAGAATGGTACAATCACAACGATTCAACAAATTTATGATTCGAATTGACATGACTCAAGATATTATTCATCTTGATTTTGAATCGAAATATCAAGATTATTTTAAGAGATCCCAATTTCTTTACAACAAACAATTCAAAGATCGAGTGATTCAATATTATAATTCGATTGGATCATTTTATGTGAAATTTGGAAATATTGGAACAGATATAAAGACAATTATTTTATATCCTAATTATTAAAAAATATATATAAAAGAATTTGTTTATAATATGATTATTAAATAGTAAATTTAATATATGAATATAATAGCAAAATTATTAATAATAGTAATTACATATTTATCATATTTAAAAAAAATACTGGACACATATTTTTTACCATACGAGAAAAAAATTATTAAATATGATGATAAAAAAAAAATTATTATTAATATAAAATTATTTTATTATTTTTGTTTATTATTATATAATTTAAGATTAATAAATTTATTACAATATGTAATGAAATCAATTAATGAAAAAAATAAATATATGATATCGTATCAGATTAATAATAATATACAAAATAATATTTATAATGATTCAATTTTAGAAATTATTAAATTATTGAAAAAAAGGAATATAAATATAAATAATAATATGATTAGATCAATTCGAACTATTATTATAAGATATCAAAATAAAGATATTGTTATTGGATCATCATCATTTAAATCATCAATATTATTATATGAAAAAAATATTTTATTAAAGGATATTTTATTATTTAATAATTATAAAATAGATAATATAGATAATATAGATATTATTAGTAGGTCGCGGCAGATTGTATATAATTATAACGATTTATGCTCTAAAACAGTTGATAATTTAATAATTGATTTAAAATAAAAAGCTAAAAAAATGAAAATTTAATTATTAATATCATTAATTTAAATGATATTAACATACTTAAAAAAAATATCATATATATAGATAAACGCAATATGAATAAATATTCCAGAATTGATGATGTCGTAAACATAGAACGAATTGATTTTGGGGTCATGAGCAATAATGAAGTTAAAAATTATTCTGCAATCAGCGAATCATCTGGTATAGTTCTTCCAGAATCATATGATAATGGAGAACCAAAAAAAGGAGGTTTAATTGATCCACGATTAGGTGTAACCGATAAAGATTTGGATTGTGCTACATGTGGATTAAATTCTGATAGTTGTCCAGGACATTTTGGGCATACAGAATTAGAAGAACCAATTTTTCATATTGGATTTCTTACAACTATCAAAAATATTTTAGGATGTATTTGTCCGAAATGTTCAAAATTATTAATTTACAAAACAGATAAAGAACTTGATAAACATTTCAAAGCAAAAACTGGCAGACTTCGATTTGCCGAAGTACATTCTGCATGTCAAAATATTAAATATTGCCAGAGACCGGATGGATGTGGTATTCCGATACCAAAAATTAAAACGACGACAAAAAAAGATCAAGGATCGGCAATATTATTAATTGCAGAAACGGATTTAACAGAACTTGGAGAAGAAAAACAGCATATTGAAGGCAAAAAGAAAATTAAACAAATATTAACAGCAGACATAGTATATAATATTTTAAAAAATATCAGTGATTCTGATTTTAAAATAATGGGATTTGATCCAACTAAAATGAGACCTGAAAATTTAATATACAAAATATTTCCAATTCCTCCAGTTGCAATTCGTCCATCAGTACGGACTGATTTTATGACTTCATCGACATATGAAGATGGATTAACAAAAAAATTATCTGACATTTTAAGAACGAATCGAACAATTAAAAAAAATAAAGAAAAAGAAATAACTGGCAATGAAAATAAATATTCTGTAGATAGTGTCAACTTATTACAATATCACATTGCAACATATTTTGATAATGAATCATTAGCACTACCAAAAGCAGCACAGAAAGTTGGAGGTCAACCAATTAAATCATTATCTGATCGATTAAAGGGGAAAACCGGAAGAATAAGAGGTAACTTACTTGGTAAAAGAGTTGATTTTTCATCAAGAACAGTAATTACATCAGATCCGAATATAAGTATAGATGAATTGGGAGTACCTATACGAATTGCAATGAATTTAACTTTTCCAGAGATAGTAACACCATATAATATAGAAGAATTAACAAAATTAGTACAAAATGGAAAAAATAAATATCCTGGAGCAAATTATGTGATTCAAGTATCACCACAAAAAAATGGTAAAAATTATATTGATTTGCGATATAGAAGCAAAATCAAATTACGATTTGGAGATATAGTAGAACGCCATCTTAAAGATGGAGATCCAGTATTATTCAACAGACAACCTACATTGCATAAACTTAGTATGATGTCACATAAAATACGTGTAATTAATAACTGGAACTATAATACATTCAGACTTAATGTGTCTGCTACTACTCCATACAATGCTGACTACGATGGTGTGTTCGCCAATTTTTAAATTGAATCGCCGTCAACAGAGGGAATTAAAAGTTTGTTACCCTCTAGTATATGACCCACAATTAATAATGAAAAAAAAATGAAAAAATTGAAATCTGAAGCTACTTAAAGAGATAATTATAGTATAATTTATAAATAAATCAAATGGAATCAAGCAACAACAATCAAGTAGCGCAGAGCGAAAGTGATAGTGAGATTAGTGTCCTAAGTGAATCTTATAAAAACAAAATGTCAAAATCTAACAATGCAACCAAAACATGTAGTAAATGTAAAATAGATAAAACATGTGATATGTTTAGAGGTGGAAGAAAACAATGTAAACAGTGTGATGCTGAATATCGGAAAAAACATGATATTGAAAAACAAGAAAAAATTAAAAAAGGAGAAATTGTATTACCAGATCAATCAACAAACCCATCGAAAATATGTAAAGTTTGTGGTATTACAAAAGAAGCAATAATGTTTAGAACGACATATAATACATGTAAAGATTGCATGAATGCTCAACGACGTCTACAACGTTCTGGTGGAAAAGAAAAACAATTAATAACTGAAGGAAAAAAATTATGTAAATATTGTAAAAAAGAAAAAGTAGAATCAATGTTTCGACATAATAGAGCAAAATGTATTGATTGTGAAAGAAAGGATGGACGTCAATATCGTCAAAGTGATGTTGGAAAAGAAAAATCGAAAAAATGGTTGGAATCAAATTCGGAGAAAATGACAGAATTACAAGCAAATTGGTATCAAAAAAATAAAAAGAAAATTAATGAAAAATATGTACAACGATACAATTCTGATGAAGGATTTAAAATGCATCGTTTATACCAAGTAAATTTGAATGATGCAATTCATGGTCCAATGACTGATATAACGCCAATAGGGTTTTTAGGTTGTAGTTATGCATTTTTATCAGAATGGTTACAATTTTGTTTTAAACCAGAAATGAGTCTCGAAAATTATGGTACATATTGGTCAGTTGATCATGTAATTCCGGTTGATACATTTGATTTAACCAAAAAAGAAGAACAAGATTCATGTTTTAATTGGTTAAATATTTGTCCGTTAGAAAAAAAATTAAATAATTCCAAACATGCCGATATTGATAAAACACAGATAGCAGAGCATTTGAAAAAATTAGAAGATTTCACTAACATACAGGGACACAAGAAATTGAAAAAAGAAGTAAATTATGTAAAATATTGTGGGTTATGTGCGACATATCTTGATGCGGAAAACTCCTTAGAGCCTTAATTACCAAACTTGTACAAGAAATTGTATGAGTGATCTCGGTTAATTGCCGAACCCGGCGGTAAAAATATTAAGGATTGGACAACCCGCAGAGTTACTTCCTAAGTCCGTTATGATAGGATATGGAAGGCTCTCAACGACTGAACGGATATGGGTCAACAATGATGGTCTAATCAACCTGAGTTGGCTTAAGATACAGTCTAGTCCCACCAGAGATGGTGACATAACTTAGTCGTTATGTGTATAATGATTCTAGGCGGAAATGCTTAGATGAATACGGTACTAACGGATGAAATGAATGCTTTCATGCCGCAATCAATTCAAACACAAATTGAATTGTCATATATTGCGAATATAGTAAATTGGATCATGTCCCCGAAGAATGGACAACCAATTATTAAACCCAAACAGGATACTGTATTGGGATCATATGCATTAACTAAAATGAATGAAGAAATTGATTGGAGAGATGTGATGAATTTAGCGATGTATATTAAAAATACAGATCATTTTAAAATTAGTAAAAATGAAAAATATAATGGTAAAAAACTATTCTCAACAATTATACCATCTGGTACAAATATTAATTTAGGGAAAAAATTAACAGTAGTAAACGGAGAAATAACAAACGGAATTATTGATAAAAAAACAATATCAATAACTATTCAGAGCATATGGGATAAATACGGTAAATGGCAATGTCGAGATTTTATTGATGATATTCAAAGATTAATTGTCAATTGGCTATTTATTCATGGAAGTACAATAGGTTATGGTGATATGTTAATTGATTCAAAAACAAAGAAAGAAATAGAAACAATGATTAATTCAACAAAATTAGAAATCGATTATATGATTACTACTATGGAAAATTATCCTGAACTAATGAATGCGGTAGAATTCGAAAAAACAATTAAAAATAATGTTGACATTGCTGGAAATATTGGTAAAACAACAATGGATTCATTAGCTCCAAATAATAATCTATTAATTATTGTAGATTCTGGTGCAAAAGGTGGTAGTATCAATATAGGTGGTATGGTGGGAGGAATTGGACAACAAATTTTAATGGGTAAAAGAATTCAAAAACGTGTTAATAATAGAACATTACCTCATTTATATCAAAATGATGACAGTGCATTAGCACGTGGATTTGTCGAACATTCTTATGTTGCTGGTTTAACACCAATGGAATTCTTCTTTTGTCATATGACCGGAAGAGAAGGTCTTATAGACACTGCGATCAAATCAGTAACGGGAGATACACCAATTATAATTATGAATGATGGAATTATTAATAAAGTTAATATTGGTGATTGGATTGATACAGTATTAGATACAAATAAAGATAAAGTAAAACATTATACTGAAAGAGAAATGGAATTATTAAATTTAGAAAACCAAGTATATATACCAACAACAGATGAAAATGGTAATGTTAAATGGGGAATAATTTCCGCAATCACTAGACATGATCCAGGAAAGGAATTATATGAGATTAAAACACATGGTGGAAGAAAAGTAATAGTGACTGAATCAAAGTCATTATTAATATGGAACAATGATAAATTCGAAAGAAAATCAACACCAGATGTTAAAATTGGAGATTTTGTTCCAGTAACTGCAAAGTTAGAAAATCCACCAATTGAAACTAAGTTTATTGATATTTCAAAATACTTACCAAAAGATGAATATATATATGGTACTGATTTTAACAAATTTGAATTATCTCATACAAATGGTAATCGATTAGGATTACTCATAGCAAAATATAAATTAGAATATCTTCCATATGGATGTTTTAATGCTCCAAAAGAATTCATTGCTGGATTAATTGATGGATATATTACAGAAAATGGTACAAGAAATATTATATCGATTTCATTGCAATTATTGAATGATTTAAATATATGTTTAACACGATTAGGTATTTTTGGAAAAATAGACACTATTCAAATGGATGATTCAAAAATACTTTACATGTTAACGATTGATTATCAATTAAATAATAAAGAATTTAAATTAGTTAATGATGTTGTTCTTGATGAAATTGTCGAAATTAATAAAATAGATATTGCAAAATATCCTAAAGTATACGATTTAACTGTTCCAAGCACATTGAATTTCGGGTTAGCAAATGGTCTGCACGTTGTAGATACTGCAGATACTGGCTATATATCTCGTAAGATGATGAAAGCCCTTGAAGATATGATGGTGACATATGATGGCACTGTTAGAGGTGGAAATAATGCCCTTATACAATTTAATTATGGTGATAGTAATTTAGATCAATCATATCAAAAAAATGTAAATTTAAGTTTTATTGAATATGGAGATAAAAAATTAAAATCAATTTATCAATTTGATGAAACAGAACTTAAAGATATTATGAAAAACACTGGTATTAATGAGAGTATATTACGTAGTCAAAATGATACATATATGCAAATATTAAAAGGATATAGAAATAATTTACGTGAAATGCAAAAATTAAGTACTAAAAATTATAAAATATTAGAAACATCATATTCATTACCAACAAATGTCGAACGAATTGTTGATGATAATAAATTAAAAAATAATAAAACTAAAAATGATTATCTTGATCCAATTTATATTGTGGATAAAATAGAAGAATTATTAAAACAAGATAATACACGAATGAATACATGTACAAAAGAAAATTTAAACAATCCAAATAGTTGGAAATTCAAAGATCAATATTTAAGTAAAACATTATTTAGATATGAGTTATATTCTCAATTATCTCCAAAACAATGTATTATTCAACACAAACTTACTAAGTATCAATTTGATAATATTATTAATGAAATTAAAACCAATTTTGAAAAAGCAATGACTAATCCAGGCGAAATGGTTGGTTGCTTATCTGCCCAATCTCTTGGAGAGGGTAATACACAGATGACATTAAATACTTTCCATCTTGCGGGTATGGCATCTGAAAAATTAAATGTAGGTATTCCGAGATTTAGAGAAATATTGAGTTGTTCGAAGAATATTAAAACTCCTGATATGACTGTATATTTGAATGGTAAAAATAAATATGATGAATCAATGGCTCATATAATTGCAGCCTATATTAAATATACAAAATTACAAGATATCTTATTAAGTATTGATATTATTTATGATCCAATACCATATGCGGAAGACGGTTTAATAGCAAAAGATAAAACTGAAAATATGATGTTTGCATATGGGCATTATTCAACATTAACGGAGCAACAAAATGCGTCAACGATGCCATGGATAATAAAATGTGTATTAAACAAAGACAGATTAATAGAAAAGAATATTACAATGTTAGATATTAAAATTCATTTTATAAATGAATGGAATAATTTGTATAATGATATTCATGGAATTAAAAAGAATGAAAAAGAATTAATTTCAAAAGTTACACAACTTGCGATAATGTCAAACTATGATAATAGTACAATACCAATTATTCATATTCGACTTGATTTGAATGATATTAGTTTGACAACATTAATTGATATTCAAGATATTATATTAAATTTCAAACTTAAAGGACTTAATGAAATTGCGGACATTGCCGCAATAGTAAATGAACAAATAATGGAATATAATGAAGATAATGAACCAACGCCAAATAAAGAATATGTTATACACACTGAAGGAACTAATATGAAATCAGTTCGAAATATATATGGGATTGATCTTCAACGAACAACAACAAATGATATTATTGATATTTATAATAATTTTGGTATTGAAGCAGCAAGAGCATCATTACTATACGAAATCAACTGTGTTTTTAATGTTGCCGGAGATGATAAAGTTAACTACCATCATATAGCAATGCTTGTTGATACCATGACAAATGTTGGTGATCTTACATCAATTGATAGACATGGTATTGGTCGTTTAGATACAGACCCGATGTCAAGAGCTGCATTTGAGAATACAATTGAACATTTTATAAATGCTGGATTATATAATGAAACAGATTATATGAGGGGTGTTTCATCAAGAATTATTGCTGGAAGGGCAATAAATGGAGGAACTGGTTATTGTCGATTAATAATGGATAATGATTTACTTGAAAATTCAGAATATGTTGATATTAAAGATGTTAAATTAGATCATACATTTAATGAATTAACAATTAATAATTTAATTAGTGATATCATAGCAAATCCGAAAGAGGAATCTCTTATGCCATTATAATTAGTTTATTAAAAATATAATTTAATCAATTAAATTATATTTTCATATTTGTCGCAACATCTGAATAATCTCTATTTTTTCCATTAGCTTCTATTACAAATATTATAGAATTAAATTTGCTAATTATTTTATAACCACCATTCACGGATGATTCATAAAAATGTGCATGTTTCTTTAATATTTCATAATATTTTGTATGTTGATAATTAATTAATTCAATAATAGAATTATAATCATTCCAATATGGCATTATACAAATAATACGTAAATGTTTATTTGCAATAGTTGCTTGTTCAATTAATTTTTTAATATGAATAATTGCATCGTCAATTATTTTTGGTACATATGGAGGATTGACTATTATTGTTCCTTGTTTAATATTGATATTAAAAAAATTTCCAAGGGATCCAAATATCGCATCAGTATCCTTAAATAAACTACAAAAAAAAGTATCATCCGGATTAATTAATAATAATTGTGAATTAATTGGAGATGCAAATCCTTCAACTTTTGCGCTATAAATATCATATAAATATTTATAATTATCATAAGGCATACTCCATTGTTGGCCATTTCCAATAATAGATGAATAACGTAGTAACATACAAGTTATTAAATTTGTAGAAGTAGTATAATCATATTGTTTTAATTTATTATATAATACATTAATCCTATTATCATCAAGAGTAATACTAAATTTTTTATAATAAAATGTGTTATTAAGAATAATTGCATTATCATGTGGTGATTGTATAATAGTTTGAATATTATCAATAAATAATTCAATTTGTTTATGAATATGATTTAAATAATATTGTCGTTCAGATGAATTGTTAAATATTAATTTTTCTTCCATTTCTTGTAATAATTTTAAATTAATTGGATCATCGATTGATATTTTAATAAATACTGGATCAATAACAGTTTCTCTTGGAATATTTGACATATTAAGTAACCATCTTTCAATAATATTAGTCATTTCATATTTTTTATTTTGACTAAATTTATTGTTTGTGATTTTAATAATATCATTAATTAATAACCATCTTAAATATTCAATTTCTAATTCCATTGTTAAATTAATATAGTTTGTTCTTTTTATATGGATTTGTAAAAATTGAAATTTTAATTTTATACAAAATCTACTAAAATATTACACATAATATTATATGGGAGCTTTTGATATTATTGTTTGTATATGTCCTCATTGTGAAAAAGTTACATATGAACAGATCAAAAATTTTCAATTTCACTCAGAGTATGACATGCGTGAACGACGAATTCAAACTTATAATAAATATCAAGAAGAATTTCTTGTTGGAACACAACGATTTTTTTTTGAACATTGTGTTCCAATAAACTTTTATTGTTGCAACTGTGGAAATGAAATTGCAGCAATATTTGAAGATAACACTCTTGTTCGTTTTGCAAAAGTCAAGCGTGTTGTGACTGAAACAATTACATATGAATAAAATTATTTTATTATAAAAAATTGATTTTTTAAATAATTGGATAAATTATTCAATAAAAAGATATCAAATATGTCTCTAGTCAAACATAATTTTCCACCAGAACTATTATGTTATCTTAAACTTAATATAAATCAAAATTACGATTATAATTATATTGAACGCAGAGTATTTTATTTTTTAAAGTCAAAAAGAAATACAGATGGATCATATTTATTACCAAATGATTTACAAACTATATTAAATATTGTTATTTCAAGAGTTTATCGGGAAAATATAAAAGAATATTTAAAAAAAAAATATGATGAATACAATTATCAAACAGACGATACAAATATTAAAGAAATCGAAATATAAAAAATTGTGATTTAATCGCTAAAGCTTCATTATCAACTCTTTTTTATGAAATGTAATTTATTACATTTCATAAAAAATTGTGATTTCTTCATTAAATTCATCATCAACTCTTTTTTTTTTCATAAAAAATTGATTTTTCAAATGATTGAATAATGTTTATTTATACTAAAATAATACTGCATGTCACAACATCCTTTTAATCCACCAAAGCTTGTCCCAGATAAAATTTGTAAATTTCTTGGTCTTCCCAAAAATTCTGTTTGTCCCAGACCAGAAATAACTGAAAAAATTTATGAATATATTAAAGATCATAATCTGAATAATACTGAAGACAAACGTATTACTATTCCAGATGAGAAATTGATACAACTTTTTGATTTAAAAAAAGGAGATGTTCTAGGATTCAAAACTATACAGACATCGATCAAGAAAGTTTATGATGAAAATATTAAATTATCTGATGAGATTTTTTGTCAAGAAGATTTTCCAACAAAATCTAAAAATATTTGTCAAGAAATTATAATTGATCAGTCATTATGTATGGCTGCAAGAAAACATGATAGTAATATAGTTCAATGTAAAAATAAACAGAAATATGGGGATTTATGCGATGATCATCATATTAGTAAAAAACAAATTCATAAAATTGATGAATTATGTACTAAACTTAATATTAAATTTAAATATGATAACAGTATTATTTTAACAGATGATATTAATGAACAAAATGATATTTTATTAAAAGAATTATCTGGTCCAGCTTATAAAAATTTATGTTTATCTAGTGATCCGATAGATATATTAAGTCAAGAACAATTATGGATTGAAAAAAATAATGAAAGAATCGAAAAATGTGATTTTGATAAAAGATTAATATTTTCATATCGAGATAATGAATTTATTAGATGTTTTAATATTCAATCATTATTAGAACAATTCGAACATAATATTTTTAATGATCCATTTACACAAAAACAATTTTCAGATGAAATAATACAAAATATTAGAAAAAAAGAGAAATTATTAAAAGAAATGAATATTAATATTGTGAATGAAAAAGAAATAAAATTTTTAACACCAGAACAAAATATGAAAAATAGAGTTACTAGTGTTTTTCAATTATACGATCGTTTAGGTTTATATTTAAAAGTTGAATGGTTTCATAATCTTACAAAAGATCAAGTTATTAAAATATATCACGAAGCAGTGAATATGTGGGAATCATTTAAAAATGCAAATAAAATTGCCGCACCAAGAATACTTAAAGATCATGAAGTATTTAAATATAAATATTCGTCTGACGTTGATGATATTAAAATACGTATGATATTATTGGATATATTTGAAAAATTTGCATCAAGTGGTGAAGATGTTGGTGCAAAAACAATGGGGGCGCAAATAATACTAGGTGCCTTTGTATTTGTATCTCAAGAAGTTAAAAATGCATATCCAAATATATTATTCCAATAAATTTATATATGATTATTTATTAAAAATTGCAATATCATTCATAAATTCATTCAATCGACTCTTTTTAATAAATAATCATATATGATTATTTATTAAAAATTGATTTTTAAACTGCTTGAACAGAAAAGACTTATAAAGTTAATTAAACAACAAACAAAGACAATTATACTATTATAATGACATTACATATTATTGATCAAAATATTATAAATAAATTAGTTAGTTATAATAATAATCATGTGGAAAGAGAAAACTATATAAAAACGTTAGAAGATAATACGGATGGTATTGCATTAGGTTTAATTATTTATAATAAAGACGAATGCAATGAAATTATGAAATATAAAAATACATTACAATATTTAGATTGTTCTTCAAATCATCAACTTACATCGTTGCCAGAACTTCCAAATGTAATATATTTAAATTGTTCTTTGAATCATCAACTTACATCGTTGCCAGAACTTCCAAATGTAATATATTTAGATTGCTCTTTTAATCATCAACTTATATCGTTGCCAAAACTTCCAAATGTAACATACTTAGATTGTTGCTGTTGTAGACTTTCATCATTACCAGAACTTCCAAATGCTGAATTCTTATTCTGTTATTGTAATGATTTAACATCATTACCAGCACTTCCAAATGTTACAACATTAAGTTGTCAAGATAATTCTTTAACATCATTACCAGAACTTCCAAATGTTACATATTTACAGTGTCATCGTAATCCAATAATATTAACACAAGTAGAAGATAATAAACTAGTTCGTCAACTAGTAAAAAATAAACTAAAATATTATGATACACATCATATTAATTATCATGACTTATATAATTCATTAAACGAATTAATTGAATATTTAAAAATAAATTTTGGTAAGCTTGAAATAAATTGTATAATTCCTCAAGAATTATATTCTAAAAATTATCATAGTGAAATATGTTCAACGGAAAAAGAAATATTTGAACTTATTATGAAGAGAATCAGTAAATTTGATGATGAAATAAAAAAAGAAATAGAAAAAATATTATATAAAAAAGTGACTGCTGTAAGATGTAAATGTTTAACCGAAAGAATTACAATAATGATGAGTGTATTAGCAGGGTTTGATAAAAATATAAGATTCAACTTTTGAATAACATATATGTATTGAAGAATCAATATTTATCTATTAAAAAATTGCAATATCATTCATAAATTCATTCAATCGACTCTTTTTAATAAATAATCATATATGATTATTTATTAAAAATTGCAATATCATTCATAAATTCATTCAATCGACTCTTTTTAATATCATTCATAAATTCATTCAATCGACTCTTTTTAATAAATAATCATATATGATTATTTATTAAAAATTGATTTTTAAACTGCCTGAACAGAAAAGACTTATAAAGTTAATTAAACAACAAACAAATAAACAACAAACAAAGACAATTATACTATTATAATGACATTACATATTATTGATCAAAATATTATAAATAAATTAGTTAGTTATAATAATAATCGTGAGGAAAGAGAAAACTATATAAAAACGTTAGAAGATAATACGGATGGTATTGTATTAGGTTTAATTATTTATAAAGACGAACGCAATGAAATTATGAAATATAAAAATACATCACAATATTTAGATTGTTCTTCTAATCAAATTATATCGTTGACAGAAATTATGAAATATACAAATACATTACAATATTTAGATTGTTCTTCTAATCAAATTATATTGTTGCCAGAACTTCCAAATGTAATATATTTAGATTGTTCTAGTAATCAACTTACATCATTGCCAGAACTTCCAAATATAACACATTTAAATTGTTCTAGTAATTATCAACTTACATCGTTGCCAGAACTTCCAAATGTAACATATTTAAATTGTTCTTCTAATGAGCAACTTACATCGTTGCCAGAACTTCCAAATGTAATATATTTAGATTGTTCTGATAATCAAATAACCGAATTGGGAGATTATCCAAATTTAACAACATTAGATTGTTCTGAAAATCAAATAACAAAATTGGGAGATTATCAACATTTAACAACATTAAACTGTCATCGTAATAAAATAACCGAATTGGGAAATTATCCGAATTTAACAACATTAGAATGTTCTGAAAATCAAATAACAAAATTGGGAGATTATCCTAATTTGACAGAATTACATTGCCGTGATAATCAAATAACTGAATTGGGAAATTATCCGAATTTAACAAAATTATATTGCGGTACGAATAAAATAATAAAATTGGGAGATTACCCGAATTTAACAAAATTATATTGTTCTAGTAATCAAATAACAGAATTGGGAGAATATCCGAATTTAACAACATTACATTGTGAAAATAATCAAATAACAGAATTGGGAGATTATCAACATTTAACAGCATTATATTGTCATAATAATCAAATAACAGAATTGGGAGAATATCCGAATTTAACAACATTAGGTTGTTCTAATAATCAAATAACAAAATTGGGAGATTATCAACATTTAACAAGATTATTTTGTAATGATAATCAAATAACAAAATTGGGAGATTATCAACATTTAACAGAATTATGTTGTAATGATAATCAAATAACAGAATTGGGAGATTATCAACATTTAACAGAATTATGTTGTTCTCATAATCAAATAACAAAATTGGGAGTTTATCAACATTTAACAGAATTAGAGTGTTCTGGAAATCAAATAACAAAATTGGGAGATTATCCGAATTTGACAACATTACATTGTTATTGTAATCAAATAACAGAATTGGGAGATTATCCGAATTTAACAAAATTAGGTTGTGGATATAATAAAATAACAGAATTGGGAGATTATCAACATTTAACAACATTAGATTGCCGTTGTAATGAAATAACAAAATTGGGAGATTATCTGAATTTAATAACATTAGATTGTTTTAAAAATCAAATAACAGAATTGGGAGATTATCCAAATTTGACAGAATTACATTGTGGACGTAATAAAATAACAAAATTGGGAGATTATCAACATTTAACAGAATTAGGTTGTTCTCATAATCAAATAACAGAATTGGGAGTTTATTTAAATTTAATAACATTACATTGTGACTATAATCAAATAACAAAATTGGGAGATTATCCGAATTTAACAACATTATACTGTTCTAATAATGAAATAACAAAATTGGGAGATTATCCGAATTTAACAACATTAAATTGTGAATGTAATAAAATAACAAAATTGGAAATTTATCCGAATTTAAAAACATTATATTGTAAAAATAATCCATTGAATCCAATATATATTACAAGATCAAATAGAATAATGTTAAGAAATGAAAATAGAACTTATATGTTAAATGATGGACAGAATGTGCTCCATCATACTATTCAAGAAAGTTTAAAGAAATCTATCAAATATTTGATAGATAATTATGGAGCAAAAGAACTTGTATTCGAAATACCAGATGAATTGGATGGCATCAATTACCATTCAGAGTTAATGTTGACAGAAAAAGAAATATTTGAGTTAGTAGTAAAGAGAATTAATGAATTTGACGATGAAACAAAAAAAGAAATAGAAAAAAAATTATATGAAGAAGTGTATGCTGCAAGATGTAAATGTATAACAGAAAGAATGACAATAATGATGAGTGTATTAGTAGGGTTTGATAAAAATATAAGATTAGACTTTTGAATAACAAATATGTATTGAAGAATCAATATTTATCTATAAAAAATTGCAATATCATTCATAAATTCATTCAATCGACTCTTTTTAATAAATAATCATATATGATTATTTATAAAAAATTGATTTTTAAACTGCCTGAACAGAAAAGACTTATAAAGTTAATTAAACAACAAACAAAGACAATTATAACAAACAATGAGCAAACAAAATCAAACAACAATCAATTACAAAAAGCTAGATGCAAGCAAAATTGGATTTACTGAATGGCAAAAAATTACTGATCCAACCGCAAAATCAAAATGTAAATTTGTTAATTATCAAGATGGAAAAAGTCAATTACTAATTCAATCTCCAGAAATTTTACTAGATACATATGGTATTCCAACACGTACACTAAAGGATGGTAAACCAAATAAATATTATTCCGAAGAACCATCTTCAAAACATATTCGTATTCCACTGAATCCAGATAGTAAAACATCTATGGAATTTAAAGCAAAACTTGAAAGTATTGATGATCATATGCGTTCGGATGATGTTAAAAAAGATCTATTTGGTGACCGTGCAAGTGATTATGAATATAGTCCAATTATTAGAGCTCCTGGAGAACCATTAGAAAAAATTGACGCAAATGGAAACACTATTCCACCAGATCCAAATGCATATCGTCCAGATAGTATCAAACCAAAATTATGGATTGATAAAAATGGGAAAATGGTAACAAAAGTATATCTAGTAAGTGTTGATGCATCTGGTAAAAAAATTCGCACGGCTCTTCCAACTGAAGATACCGCAACAGATGAAGCAATTGCAAAATATGTCAAATTCAAATCAACAATTCAAGTTGTATTAATCGTAAGTAGATTATGGGCAGACCTTCGCAAAGATCCAAAGAAACGAAATAAAGAATATGGTATTGCATTTAAAGTTGTCCAAGTTGCATCGGATTTATCAACTGTTGGATCTCAAGGTATTGATTACAAGAATGAAGATGCATTTATTGATGATGAAGAAGAAGATGAACAACCAGAAGTAGTAAAACCAGTTCAAGTGAAAAAACAACCAGAACCTGTGCCTGAACCTGAACCTGAAGATGAAGCCGAAGATGAAGAAGAGGAAGAAGAGGAAGAAGATGAAGAAGAGGAAGAAGAAGCTCCACCTCCACCTCCACCTCCTAAAAAATCAATTCAAAAACCAAAACCAGAGCCAGAGCCAGAACCAGAACAAGTGACTCCACCAAGACCTAAACGAGCACCTAAAAAGTAAGTGAACATTATTTTATTATTTTTTAAATTATAAATAAATTATTTAATTCGTTTATAATTTAAAAAATTAGTATACATATTAATATATTTATATTATGAAATCTCAACAAAAACCGTATACAATAAAACAAATACAATGTAAAAAATTAGGATTTGAAAAAATAAAATCAGCATCTGAAGGAACTATTAAAACATCAGAAGTATTTTATAATGATGCAGTTAAAGGAAAACAACGATTTCTTTTTCAAACACCAGAATTATATAATAAATTAAAACCAGTAAATCGTGGTCAATATAGTCAATTGGAATTACAATTGATTGGACCAGATATGGACAAAATAAGTAAATTTATTACTTTTTTAAATGATGTCGATAATATTGTTGCAACACATATTGGTAGTAATATAGATGATTTTAATAATGGTGAAGATATTGGTTATGAAACTATAATACATCAGAATGAAAAAGAAATTCCGACTCCTTCAGATAATTTTATTAAAATTAAAATTTGGAAAGATACAAGAATAACAGAAGAAGGGAAATCAATTAATGTTGATGAAATTCAAGAAAATTCATATATTAAAATGATTTTAGAAGGTATCATGGTATGGACAAGAAATAATGAAGCAGGTATATTATTCAAACCAATATTAATAGATCAACATAGAATAAAACAAGTATTAAATACAAGTGAAATATCATTCGTTGAAGATAGTGACGGTTATGATCAAATGATAATGACAGAAGTAATGCCAACACGAAATATAAAGAAAAATATAGAATTAAATAATTATAAATTTGTTAATTCATGTGCTTTAAGTATGGAAATACATGATGGTGATAATTCACCAAAAACAGAAAAACAATCAGAAAAATATTCAGAAAAACAATCAGAAAAATATTCAGAAAAACAAATCGAACCTCAAATTATAAAGCAACAATTAATTGAAGAAAAAAAAGAAGTTTCAGAAACTAATGATAAATTATCTGAAGAAAAAATACACGAAGAAACAGATGATAATTTATTTGTAACAAGTGAATATCCCCATAAATTAAGAAAAGATTTAGATTCAATTGATAGTTCATCGGATGAATAATCAACTAAATTATTATAATAATTTTAAATAAAAATTATTATAAATTAAAAATTGAAATCTATTATTACTTTTTGATTATTTTTAACAATTGAACTTGTGGCATTAATAACTAATTTTGTTTTACTTGGTAAATTAATAGTTTTACGATATGTTTCTGTTTGTTTTTTTTGTTTTCTATTCTTATTTATAAGTGTCATTTCTGTATTAATATTTTTTAAATTTTGATCTTGTTCAACAAATGTAATTACATTGTTTGTTATTGCCCATTTAAAAAAATTTAATTGTCCAATAGTTGTTAATATACATTTCATTTCAGGTAATAATAATTTAATATCATCTTGTTTAGATGTAAAAACTGATAATTTATTTTTAATATCATTTAATCTTTCTTTATAACTAATATCTTTTTTAATATCATTAATAATTTCCATAAATTGTTGTATTTGTTGTTGTTTTTCTATTTTTTGAATAGGTTTTGATTCTATATTTTTAATAATTTGTTTTATTTTTTGATCTTGTTTTAATTTATCTATTGGACAAGAATAAAATTGAAATAAAATTCTATCACCTCTACAAAATGGATCAAAATATTTTTTTTTATAACCATGTAATTGATTTTTATAACTTGAATAAACATTAAATTGATCTTTTTTCGTTCCGGATTGAATATTATAAATTACATTATGTGATTTTGCATAATTTGTAACAAAAAAATCTAATTCACGCAATGAAATTTTTGAAGTACTTGAGATAATTGGTAAAATTTGATTAATATTATCTATCGAATCATTATTATAAAATAAAATTAGTTCATCTAATAATGTTTTTCCAATTGATGATATATTACCATCCGAAATATGACTAATATTAATATCTGACATATCTATTAACATTATAATTGTGTATGTCTTTATATCTTTTATTAAATAAGATATTTAATAAAAAAATCGAAACGCATATTAAATTAAATTTAATAAATTCTATATATTTTCATTTTTACATCAATCTATTCATAACTAATAAAATTGTAATATCCTTCATTTTTATCAAATATTCATCTAATTGTCATTTTTTGAATTTATTGATTATTAAAAAATCCAAAAAAATTGATTTATTAACTCTGTGGACATAAAGAAGTTATATATTACTAAAACAATTTAAAGAGATAGCAACACAAGTAAGTATAATAGATAATATGTCAAGCCAACCAAAAGCAAAAACAACCGCAACAAAACCAGAAGTTGAAAAAGTTTCCGAAGATACCCATGTAGAACAAACCAAAGCAGAACCATCCGTTCTACCAGAATTTGGTGTTCAACTTCTATCAATCAAGAGTGAATTAGACAAACAATATGAATCTGTAAAAGCATCAAGAACTATTATTAGTGAACAACTTAAAATACTTGCAAAAGTTCATACAAGTGAAATGAAAACACGTGGTAAAAAGAAACCAAAACAAGAAGGTGCAGAAAAAAAACAATCTCAATCTGGTTTTAATAAACCATCTCTTGTTCCAGATACTATGTGTGAATTTCTTGGTCTTCCCAAAAATTTTGTTTGTCCCAGACCAACGATAACTGGAAAAATTTATAACTATATTAATGATCATAATCTTCAAGATCCCAAAGATAAACGTATCATTATTCCTGATGAGAAACTAATAAAACTTTTTGATATTAAAAAAGGAGAAGTTATTGGATTTAAAACAATGCAAACAATGATCAAGAAAGTTTATGACAAACAAAACAATACTGAAGTTACTCCAGCAGCACCAGTAGTACCTGTAACTGAAGAAGCTCCAAAGAAAACACCTAGAGCAAAGAAAGCAAGTACTCCAGCTCAGTAAATAATTATTTTATCATTTAATTAATATTTTAAATTACTAAATAAGTAATTTAAAATTAAATAATTTTTTTATAATCAAATTCGAATGATGTCATTCTAAATGTGTTCATTATTTTTTTATAATCATGTGTAGTGATATAATTAATACCAATATTTACGGTATTTTTAAATTTTTTATTTTCGAGTGATTCTAAAATAATATTAAAATAATCATCAATAACTGTTTTATTTACAGTCAATTTGAAATATTTATTTTTATTTGAATTATTGTTTTTCATAAATACAATCATATTATTTATGTTAAATAGTAACGAACTTTTAATAATATAATATGAAAAAATATTAAGATTTTTATTAATATCCGCAATATCATTTGTAGTGTTTCTTTTTAATTTTTCAATATTATTAATATTATTTATCGCTAATATTTTAGAAACCTGAAACATTGTAAAGTAAATTTCAATATTTAAAATAATATCAAAAATATTATTAATATTAATATTAGTTTTATCTGCAACAATTGCAGAATAAAAAATAGAAGTAAATAATATCGCCAAAAAATCTGTATATGCTTCATTAATAATAATATTATTATTTGGTTCTAATTTGTAAATTTTTCTTAATTTATTAGCATAATTTTCCAAATTATCTTTACAATCGAAACAAAAATAATGTATAAGTTCGTGAAATATTACTTTAATTACTTCTTCTTTTCTCCATACACTAACATTTTCTGATACAATCGTCATTCCTGAATTAATATTATTCGATGTTATTCCATATTGTGGATGATTTGTATCACATTTATATGAAGAACATGAAAAATTTATATTTTTTTTTTCATTTGTCAACCATAATTTGCAGTCAACATTTATTTTAATATTGAAATAATTTGTCATAAATTTAATTGCAGTCAAATAATATATGTATTCATCAATATTATCATCATTTGAAAATATATTTAGATCGATATTATCATATTTAATATTATGTAAAAATTTAACATTTTTCTCAATATCATGATAAATATTACTAGACATAAATCTACTATTATACATATCAATTGCAATCTTATCGTTATGATATAAATCATGCAAATTTTTTAAAATTTCTGGAATAAATTTTTTAAAATGTTCAGAATATTTAAAATTATAAATAATATTGGAAAAAAACGAGTCTGTTGACATATTAATAATATCATACGTATGATGAAATAATTCAATATTATTCGTACTTATTGATGTCACCAACATATTGATATTATTTTGATTTATTAAAGATGATAATATTTTATTTAATTCATCAGAATCTTCTATATATAATTTTTTAAAAATATTAAAAATAAAAGGATTTGTTGTATTTATATTTTCTTTTTTTAAATGAATTGTATTTTTAATTATTTTTTTAATATTAATTTTTGGGATTTGTGTATCTAATAATAATTCTTTTTGAATAAAATCATTAAAATCAATTAAAGGAAAATTATATTTTTGAATAAATGCCAACATAAAAATATAATATTCTTTTGTTTCTTTTGTTAAAAATGGATATATATTTTTAATAATATCAAAATCCATAATTTTAATTATCTTTATAAATAATTAAGATTAAAATTTAAAATTTAATATATTTTTATCCTCCATTTATTGGAGGGAAGTAAGTATAAAGTATTTTTTTACAATCATTTGGTACCTTAATATTTATATTAATATATAAATCACCTCTTTCATCAGATTTCATTGATTTAGGTAATCCTTTATCTTTAATAATATATAATTGTTTTCCATTTACATGATGTAATGAATAAATTGGAGTATCACATTGAATTTTAATAACATTTCCATCTAAGTGTAAAAAAGATAATTCAAATCCATATATATATTCATACAATGATATGTTTTGATCAATCAACAAATCATAATCATTTAATCCAACAAATTGGTCATGTTTTTGATGTTTAATTTTAATAATTAAATTACCAATTTTTTTAGTAATTGGATCTTGGTCACCTTCTCCTCTAAATATAAGCAACTTTTCATTTAACGGAATATATAATTTTTTTAATTGACTTATTATATGAGAATTATCTTCACATAATCTGTCTTGAGAAACAGTTAATTCTTTTAATTTTTTATTATAAATTTCTTTAAGAGTAACCATAAATTCTCCAAATATATCTAAATCTTTATTTTCTTTTTGACAGTTATCGATTGTGTTTGATTCTGTTATTTCAAACGGAGATTTAGATTTATTTTCATATACTGTTATTTTAGTTTCGGATTCATCATATTCGCTATCAATTAATTTATTTTGTTCATTAATATTTGTATTAATTTCTGTATTATTTGTTGGTATTAATAAATCAGTATTATTATTTTTATTAACATTAAGTAATTTTTGTATTAGAGAATCTTTATTATTTATCAGACAAGAAATATTATCAACAAAATCTAAGACATCAATATGATTAATTTTATTTATTATTCTATCTTTAATATTAATAAAATTCAAATTACTAATATCATTTTTAAAATCATTATTATTTGAATAAAAAATTTGAATAACTTTACTTATAATATTTGTATAATTTGGAAATAATGAAAATATTTCAATAAATGAATTATAATAATTCATTTGATCATTTAAATTTAATTTATCATAATGTTGTCTTTTTTCAGTATCTTTTAATATTTCATATGCAAACTGTATATCTCTAAATTTTGCAGTATATGAATCTTTCAAAGATTCATCTTGACACTTATCTGGATGATATTTTAATGCTAATTTTCGATATGATTTATTTATTTCATCACTATTTGCATTAATATTTATTTGTAATATTTGATATAAATTTTTTTCACACATGTGTAATAATATTAATATTTATCTTTTTATATCAAATAAAACGTATTATTTAATTAATGGATTTATATTTATTTCAAGCATAAACTGATTTAATAGTATACTATCAAAATAAGGTATGTCAAAGTCTCGCTTAAATAAATCTAATATATATTGTTTAAAATTATAATTTTCTGTATCTGGTAAAGCATACGCGTCGTAAAATACCTTTTGTATGTTTTGATTTTGTGCATCGTTCATTATTGTGGCAATAGTTATATGCATTTGAATATTTTCATATTTATAATATGTAGATAATCTATCATAATCATATGCTGCATTAATCATAAATAATTTATGATTGTCTGCATCACAATATATATTATAATTAACATAACCTCTTTCTGTAGTTTCTAAAAAAAATACGTCTCCAAATAATTTTTTTATAATATCATTTTGAATAGATTTAAATAATTCTAAATAACAATTACTAATCGTGAAATTTTTAATTATAAATATTCGGTTAGGAGTATATCTCACAGTATATGGATTTCGTAAATTTGCATTTAATAAAATATTATTATTACTTGTACTAATATATTTATATATAATATCACGAATTGCATTTTGCGAATAACGTTGCCATGTATTACATTTATCTTTTTGAATGAAATCTAAATTTATATATAATTCTAAAAATGTCATATGAAACAGAGAAATCTCAATCGGTATCTGGAATACGTCTCGTATTAAATCGTGTTGATTATTAAAAAAATCTCTGGTATTGTTATTTGGCAGAGTATATTTACAAATACATTTCATTTCTTTTGGGAAATATTTAAATATTTTTTCTCGATCGTCGTAATAATTACATCCATAACTAGGTCGTTCTGTCGATGGTTCATGTGTTGGTTCTATATTCTGAGATGGAGATGGAGCTGGAGCTGGAGCTGGTGCTGGTCCGGTAACAGGAGATTGTGCTGGTCTGATAGCATAAGATGGAACCGGTCTGATAGCAGGAGATTGTGCAGGTCTTGGAAATTGTGTTGGTTCTATATTATGATATGGAGATGGAGCTGGTCCTGTAGCAGGAGATTGTGCAGGTCTTGGAAATTGTGTTGGTTCTATATTATGATATGGAGATGGAGCTGGTCCTGTAGCAGGAGATTGTCTTGTTAATGATGGCATTCTATGTTGTGGTGTTATCGCAAGTGTATTTCGTCTATAATTACTGAATGCATGAGATACGGTTGGTTGTTCATGCGTTGGATATCCACCGGCTTCAGATGAATATTTATAATTTATTTTATATTTTTTAATCATCTATATAATTACAATATATTTGTTTATTTGTATAGAATTAAATAATAATTACTAATATGATGAATTCAAAAAAAATTGTACAAAATAAAATAAAAAAAAAAGTAAATGATGGTAGATATATGAATATTCCTGAAAATGAAAAAAATATTTCAGATATTAAAAGTATTCAAATGCATCGAAATATGCAAGAAAGATCAAATTACCAATCACTTAAATATAATCCAGATGTTGAAATTAATTTAGGTGCATTAGATTTACAAAGAAAAAACACAAAATATGAAATGACAAATAAAAGATATAAACCAATTGTGTATGATAAAGAACTTCCTTTAATAGTTAAAACACAAGATGATCTAAAAATTAAATTAGATAATAAAATGGATCCAAATGTATTAAATGAAAAAATTAATAAAATATCAGAAGAAAGAGAATATTTAGATGAAGAAAAGAACAAAATTTATTGTGAAGAACAAAGAGAAAAATATAAAGATCTTTTTTTGTATCGAAACGAAAAAATATATAAACTTCCAGAAAATGGCAATGAAACAAAAGATTTTGATAATTTAAAGAGTGAAGTAAATGATTATTATATACAACTTTTAAATCAAAAAACTAAAGATGAAGATCAACATAATAAAATTGTTAAAGAATTAATAGATGGAGGAATATTTGATGAAGAATAAACATACTTAAGATTATATGATATTTAAAATATTATATGAATTACGAAAAATTAATAATAATTTTAAAAAATCAAAAAAATGATATACAAGATATTTTAATTGGTTACAATAGATTAATTACTTTGTTAGAAAATGAAAAAAATGAACAAAATATTATAGATTTTGATAATAGCAAAGCTCTTTTATATTCATTGTATGAATGTAATCAATTTATTTTTAATATTAGTGAAATTTTAGACAGGATTGAATATAATAGTTATTCAATGATTGGTGATATTGATGAAAAAATACAAGAAATGAGAGATTATTATAAACAAAAAAAAATTGTGATGGAAAAACTTGGACCAATTGTTGCATATTTATGCGCAATTACATCAAAAAATGATAATAATGATGACAATAATAATAATGGTAATGATAAAATATAAAGTAATTAAATATAATTATTAGTAATTATATTTAATATGAATTCGTTAGATATTATATTTTTAAAAAACAAGTAAATTATTAATGGATAATCAAATAATTATTGGTATTGATTTAGGAACAACAAAAAGTATTGCATCTATTTGGAGAAATCATAGTTTAGAGATTATTTCTGACAATGCAGGAAGAAAAGCAATACCAAGTATAGTTGCATTTGATAATAAAGGAATTTTAACTGGTTATGATGCAAAAGTCCAAATAGAAAAAAATCCCAAAAATACAATTTATGATGTAAAAAGATTAATTGGAAGAAAATTTAGTGATAAAATTGTGCAAGATGATATAGATTATTATACATATAAAATAACTGGTAATGATAATGATGATATTATTATTAATACTGAATATGGAAATAAAAAAACATATCTTCCATCTGAAATATCTGCAAAAATATTATCAAAAATTAAAAATATAGCTCAAACATATTTGAATAATCCTGTGACAAAAGCGGTTATTACAATACCAGCTTATTTTAATGATTCACAAAGACAAGCAACTAAAGATGCTGCATTAATTGCAGGATTAGATTGTGTGAGAATGATTAATGAACCAACTGCGGTGGCTTTAGCATATGGATTAACACATCGAGAAAAACCATTAAATGTTATAGTATATGACTTTGGAGGTGGAACATTAGATGTATCTATGCTTAATATTGATGATGGTATAATACAAGTTATCGCAACAACTGGTAATACTCATTTAGGAGGAGAAGATTTTGATAAAATAATACAAGAATATTTATTAGAAAAATTTATTGAAAATAATAGTGATATTGAAATTAATAGTAAATATTATGAAAATTCATTACAAAAATTAAGATCAATTTCCGAAAAAGCAAAAATTTTACTTTCTACTAAAATGGAAGTCATATTAAATATTAAAGATTTTTATGTTGATACTAAAAATAATATTATTCTGGATTTAAATTGTATATTGACAAAAGATATTTTTGAAAAAATATCAGAAGATTTATTTATTGAAGCATTAAAACCAATTGATGATATTATGTATATGACAGATTCAAATACATCAGATATTGATGAAATTATTTTAGTTGGCGGGTCGATTAAAATTCCTAAAATACAATTTATTATTCATAATTATTTTAATAAACCTCCCTGTATGACTGTTGATCCAATTAATGCTGTTGCGGCTGGTGCTGCATTACAAGCTTATATGTTATCTAATTCAGATGATCCATTTTGTGATGGATTAACATTATTAGATGTTATTCCATTATCACTTGGTATTGAAACATTTGATGGAAAAATGGTAACAATAATACCTAGAAATACACCAATACCAACAACTAAAAATAAAAAATTTACGACAGAAACTGATAATCAAGACGAAGTTACAATTAAAATATATGAAGGAGAACGACCTTTTGTAAAAGATAATTATCATATTGCAACATTTACATTAGAAAATATTGAAAATGAAAAAAAAGGAATCCCAGTGATAATTATTACATTTAGAGTTGATATAAATGGTATAATTAGTGTAGAAGCATATGATAAGAAAAAAAATATATCAAAAATGATAACAATATCAGATAATAAAATAAAATTATCAAAAGATGAAATCGATAAATTAATTATTGAAGCTAAAAATAATGAATTTGAGGATGATTTAAAACAAAAAATAGTTGATCTATATTATGAATATAAATTTTTATATGATATGATTTATTTTAATATTAATTTAAATATTGCAAATAAATTAATTGTTGAAGATAAAAATGAAATGAATAAAAATTTATTAAAATATGATGAAATAATTGAGAATATTATTAAAAAATATAAAAAATCTCTTTGTTTATTTAAAAATTCAAAAGAGCAAGATGAACAAAAAGAAATTTTAGAATATGATTTTAATAATACACAAGATGAAAGATGTAATGATTATCAAAATATAACAAAAGAATTATATAATAAAATCAGAATTTTGAAAAAAAAATATGAACAATTTGTTATGCAATTTACAACAACAGAAACTGAAACTCCAAACACAATTAAATCCGCTAATATATATAATGATCAACAAACAGATATTAATGACGAACAACAAGAAATCGTATCGATTGAGACAGAAAATTTATCAAAATATTTTACAAATCCAATAGATAATATTAAATTAAATGAAGATGATCCAAATATGCAAGAAAGAAAAGATGTATATTTAACAGGTAATAGAGTATTAAAATATATTGATATTAATAAAAACTCAATTATTAGTAATAATTATAATAATATATCAGAATATATTAAAAATATATTTATCTGGATGGATGTAACAAAACATATTACAATCGATGAATATAAAAATAAAAATAATGAAATAAATTTAATTGTTAATAAAATATTAAAAGATAATAAAGATGAAATGAATGAAAATAATAGTGCCAGAGGTATTCTTAATAAAAAATGTATGATGATATTGGACGAAATTGATGCTAAAAATATTCCAATGAGTACAATACAATTATTAAAATTAAAACAATATATAATTAATATATTAAAATGGTTTGATGAAAATAAAGAACAATATCATAGAAATGACAGTAGATATAGTGAAAAAATTAGTGAATTAAATATTTTTTATGATAAATTAATAAATAATGAATATGATGATATTATCAATGAATAACAAATTTATTATAAATATATTTATAATAAAAATGTAAATATTACTGTTTTTTATTAAATACTAATGGTCGTATTGATTTTATATATTGAGTTACACTCTCTTGATCCATATTTAAATATTTCATAAGAAATGCAGCAATAATACTTGCAGCACGATTATGTCCTGATCTACAATGAACTAATATCCCACTATTTTCTTTTAGAGCATGTAATATAAATTTATTTGTAATATCAAATATTGATTTTGATTTTGTTTCTGATTCTGAAATATCTAATTGATTAACTGTGATAGGAATATTTAGATAAGTAATATTTGTAAAATAATTAGGAATTTCACTAGTAAGATTTATAACATATTTAATATTTTTTTGTTTAAAAAAATTTATATTTTTAGCCGATTCAATTCCACCAATCCATAAATTTGGTATAATTTCATCTTCTTCGTTTTCATTTATTTCTTCCATAATATAATTATTATATTATTGAGAAATTAAATTATTTTTATTTGTTTTTTTTTCATATTTTTGCAATAATATATATATTATCAGTGCACTAATTGTTATTAATAATGCTAATTTAATATTTTGTCCAGAACCACCTTGGTAAACTAATGCAAATACTAAAAACCATCTTATTATTTGAATTTTACAAATTTCAAATTTTGCTATTTTATTAAATAATTTTGGAGCTTCAGGAAATCCTCCAAATGCACCAAGTAATGTCGCTATAGAAACTATTATTTGTTTTTGTGTAAAATTTTCAAATCCAAACATATATAATTATGTTATAAAATAATTATATATTATAATTATTTTATTTTTTGTCTGTATTTTTTATTACTTTATCTTCATCATATGCTCCATCTACTTCGGTATCAAAATAACTTAATAATCTACAAATAATAAATAATGCTATTACAATAAATAATGATATTTTAAAATGTCGTCCCGAACCATATTGATATATTATTGAAAAAAATATAATCCATTTCATAATTTTGATATTACAAATCTGAAATGATAATAAATTATCTAATATACGTGGTGCTTCTGAAAATCCTTCTAATGCACCAATTAAAGTAATACCCAATAGTAATATTTGTTTAATAGAAAAATCATTTACACCAACCATCTATATATAATATAATATCAAAAAATTAATTATTTTATAAAATAATTAATTTTTATTCACGGCTTTCAACAATATATTCATATTCTTTTGTAATCGTTGTTCCTCCACCAATTTGATATGTTACTGGCTTGTCTAATTTAACTCGTTTTCCTCGGAATCTACTAATTTTTCCTTTTGATCCACGTGTTGATTCGACCATTTCAAAATTAACAAAACCAGATGGTGTTTTTTTATCATCCGCAGTTAATCGTTGAAAATATTTTGATATTCCTTTTTTGGCAGCTTGGACTGGACTTGCCCCTTTATATCTACCAATAGTTTCAGTCTCTCCATCAAGTTTGAATTTAAAAGTACGTTTTTTATCTTCAGCATTATTCGACATTTGTTATATGATATATATTATAATATGTTAATTTTTTTAAAATCTAAACTAATTATAAAAATTTAATACATCGATATCCATTTCCATTTTTATCAAATAATGTGATCATAATTTTGCGAATTGACATTTTAGATGGTTTCTCATATATATTTTTATAATTATTATTAATAAACCATTTATCAAATTTATAATTCAATAGTGAAAATGATATATAATCCTCATTATTATTAGTTTTAATAATAGTTTCATCAATAAACTGATTTAATAATATTTTAGTATTATCATTATTTACTTTCTTTGTTGATATACATACTTTATTTATTGGGTTTATTTCTGTTTTAGTTTCTATATTAGTGTCTATATTCATTTCTGTATTAGTTTCTGTATTAGTGTCTGTATTAGTGTCTGTATTAGTGCCTGTATTAGTTTCTGTATTAGTTTTCAATTGTATTAGTTTTTCATTCTTTTTTTTATATAAATAATCTGTTATTTCATCATCTATTATATATAATTTAAATTTTTTAATTTTATTATATGTTTTATTAATTGTTACTTCAGATATTCCAAATAAATTAGATATTATCTTTTTATTAATAATTGATGTACTAATTTTTTTAATTTCAGCTACAAGTAATATAACTCCGGCTCCAATTGATTGTGGTTGATGTTCTGATGCAATATCTAATTTTTCTATATTTTTTGTAATTTTCATTGCTAATTCAATTTCGTCATTTGCTAATTTTAATTTTTTACTAAATCTATTAATAAAATCAGATGGCTTACTAGATGTAATATTATATATGTTAATATCTTCTCCAATTATTTTTTGTAAATTATTAATACCTTTGACAACTAGTTCGATTGGAAGTCCAAATATTTCTGCTATTTCTTTTGGACTCATGTGTTTTTTTTGTATATTTGCTCCTAAAAAAATACATGCTGCAATTATTCCTCTTCTATTGCATCCACGAATAATACCTGGTTTTATATGTGGTTGTTCTCTATTATGGAGTGTATTATTAATAATATTTTTATAAACAATTTTTGCACTGTCAATAATAGATTTTGTTATTCCATATTCATATCCTTTATTTTCAATGGTTTTTAATACATTATAAAGTGCTCGTTCTTTATATGGCATTTGATCCCAATTATGTATTCGTTCAATATTACTAAATCCACTTCCACATATTTTTGTCCCCAATGAAGATATTGGAAAGAATGAACTAGTTGCAACCCCGCAACGATTTACTTCCTCATCATCATCATCATAATTATTCCATTCTGGACTTCTATCAATAAAATTACCATTTACAACACCACATTTACAACACACATTTTCTTCATTTATTTCATTTGATCCACATGATTTGCAATAATTACCTTTTTTGATTTTTGATTGTTTTATTGGAGAATCAATTTTTTCCAAAATTGACCATAATGTTTCATCTGAAATATCATCAGATGTATTGGTATCAAGTATGTCTTGAATGTTAAAATTCATAAAGTCACTTAAGCAATTTAAAATATATTCTTGTCTTTAAGTAGTTTTAATAATTAGTATAAATTAATTATTATAAATAAATAAATTTCAATTTTTTTATGATTATATTATTCATCATTATTTGTTTCTTTTATAACTTTAGCAACTTTTTTCGATTTTGTTGCTATTTTTTTTGGAGATTGTGGGATTTTATTAATCATTGCGAAAATACCTTGATTATTCGATTGATTTTGTTGTTTTTTGATGATTGGTTTATGGTTATCTCGATTCACTAAATGCCAGTTAATATGTAATTGTGATTTACTATCAAAATAATCATTTACTTGTTTAAATACATTACTTCCATTAAAATCTCCACGAGTATTTGCTGGAGATGGATGTCCTGCATAAAATATTTTATGTTTTTTATCATCAACAATTTTTGGTTTTAATTCTTTTGGAGACGTTCCACGATTAGCCGGCCAAAATCCAACTTTTTTAAACGCTTCTAATCCGAGTAAAATAAAAACAGTTGATTGACATTTATCTTGAATAAATTTAATTAAATAATCAGAAAATTCGTCCCAATATTGTTTATGAGAATTTGATTTTTTTTCTTGTACAGTTAAATAACTATTCAGTAATAATATTTTTTCTTCTTTGGTCCAAACAGTAAGATCACCATTTATTGGATCTTCAAATTCCGGAATTGAATTTTTTAATTCTTTAAAAATATTTACTAATGATGGAGGTATTTTTTTAATACAACTCGGAATAGAAAATGATAATCCAGTTGCTTGTGGAATTTTAACTCCATTCACATATTCATAAAATATATACGGATCTTGACCAATTAAAACTGCTTTTGTTTCTAAAACATCAAAATATTTTAAAGCATGAAAAACTAAATTTGGTGTTGGATAAATTGTTATTCCATCCGCTTCATCTTGATTAATTTTTTTTAATGTATTTAATAATAAATCATTGATGTCTGGTTTATTAAAAAATTCCATCCAGGATGGTTTAATATCTTTTAATACTATATCTAATGTGTAGCTCATTTTTATAATATATTAAGTCTAATGGATAATTATTTAATGTATTTAAATATCAATTTTTTGATTAAATGAGTTGACGAATAATCATAATATTTTATTTAAAATATTTTTGATTTAAATGAGTTAACGAATAATCACAATTTTTTGAAAATACATAAAGGTTATTATCATAATAATAATAAAATGGAACAATCCTATAATATTCAATCTATCATAAATAATATTGCGGATGAAGAATTTAATGAACATCAAAAAACAATAAATATATTAGAAGGAATTGATAGTATAATATTTGATTCTACACATAATATAATATATGAAGAAATAAGTAAAGAAGAAATATATCAAATGCATGAATTACTTGAAATAGAAATTGAAAAACAAAAAAATATTAAAAAACAATTAAATGAAAAATTTGATGAAATAAAAGATAGTATACATAATTCGTGTGATGATCATAATTTTATTGAAGTATATGATAGAGATAATGAGTATAATAATGGATGTATGAAATATGGATGCACAAAATGCGGTTTTTGTAAAAGAAGTTTATATTAAAAATACTTAAGAATAAAACAATTTAATAAATAATAAAGAATGAATTTTTTTGTATTTTTACTATCAATAATTATAATTCATAAATATGGATTATACAGCGTGTTTATTTCACTTCCATATATGTTGTACAAATTATATAAAACAAATAAAGAAATAATTGTAAATTATTCTGAGACGAATAAAACTGTTAAAATAATAATGATGCTATTATATATCATTGAAAAAATTATTAAATCTGTTTATTTATTTATTAATTATTTGTATAAATTCAAGTTTTTTAAAAAAATATTTGATTTATTCAATGATTTTATAAATGGAATAAATATATTATTTAATGATATTATTAAACAAGTTAAAAATAACATTATGAAAATTACAAATAATTTTGTATTATCTGATTTATCTAATAATATTAATGAAAATTCGAATGAAAATATGATTGAAAATTTACTTAAAAATATTAATGGTATGATACCAGATATTACAAAAATGATTTCGAATGATAATGACGACGATATATTAAAATATACTGATGAAGAATCGTCTGAAAATGAAGATAATATTAAAGACGAATAATTTTTATTATTTAATAAAAATAATAAAAATGTGATATTATTTTCATAAATTTATTTAAATAATCAATTTTTTTGAAGTATTTCATGAATCAAATACCTCAAAAAAATTGATTATTTAAATGTTAATTATTTAATGATAATACATAAAGAAAAAAATAATATAATAATATACTATAGACCAACCACTATACATGGAAATACAAAATAATGATTTATTGCCATTAATTGATTTGTACTTTAATGAGGAATTTGCTGCATATCGACATTTATATGATTCATTTCAGTATTTCATTGAGGTAATTATACAAAAGGAACTTACACAAGGAACCAATGTATTTTTTGAAAGTTACACAGATAGTAAAATTTTCAGATATAAATTTGTATTTGAAGATATTGCGTTACGTCCACCAATGATTGAACAAGATGATGAAATTATGTGGCCGGAAGATGCGCGCAGAAAAAATTTAACATATCAATCAAAATTAATCGCGACAGTCAAACAAGTACAAGAAGTAATTGATATTGCAACTGATACAAAAATAGAAAATATTGTAGGAAATATTGAAAAAGAAGTTCCTATTGCAAGAATACCTATTATGATCAGATCAAAATATTGTACGACACAACTTAAAAAAGGAGAAAAAAATACTGAATGTATATATGATCCAGGTGGTTATTTCATTATAAATGGAAATGAAAAAGTTGTATTATCATTAGAAAGAATGTGTGAAAATAAAATATTTGTATTTACGAAAAAAGAACCTGGATTTGAGAATGATTTACAATATATGTGTCAAATAAATTCGAAAGCAAATGATGCTATTGGAAATATTCAAATATTTTCGATGAAAATAAAAAAAGACAATTCAATTGTTGTCAGTACTCCACATTTTAAAGATGTACCATTATTTATTTTTATGAGGGCATTCGGAATTGTCACAGACAAAGAAATTTATAAAAATATTGCATATGATATAACTGATGATGAAATAATAAATATATTGCGTTATTCTGCACAAAAATCACTACCTGATACTGCAAAACCACAATCAGATATTAACCAATTAATAAAAACCCAAGATGATGCAATAAATTATTTAACAACACAAATAAAATTAAATAAAAAATATAATACAACTGATAAAGATTTGATTATCCAACAAAAAAAAATTCATTTGAATAAGATGATGACTCAAGATATATTACCACATATGGGAACTAATATTATTACAAAGGGTTATTTCATTGGATTAATGGTAAATAAACTATTATCAACATATCTTGGAAGAATTGAACCAGATGATCGAGATGATTATATTAATAAACGAATAGATACGCCTGGAGTTCTTCTTGGTGCATTATTCAAACAATATTATAAAAAAATGTTAAATGATTGTACAAAATTTTTTAGACATAAAAATAATATTGATTCAAATCCAACAAATATAATTAATCAAATTAAACCAAATACAATTGAACAAGGAATACGTCAAGGACTTATGACTGGAATGTGGGGAGGATCCAGAAACAAAAAAGGTGTATCTCAACCACTTCAACGTTTATCTTTCTTACAAACAATATCATATTTGAGAAGAATTATTACTCCAACAATGGACTCTTCTACAAATAAAGTAGTAAGTATAAGACACGTAAACAATGTTCAATACGGATATTTGTGTCTCGTTGAGACTCCAGAAGGCCATAAAATTGGATTAATAAAATCATTAGCAATGATGGCAAATATAACATTATTTTTAGAGAACCAAGTTTATATTATTAAAAATCTTATTGATGGAAAAATAATAAATTTGGAAGATATTGATGCATCATTTTATTCAATATACACAAAATTATTTTTAAATGGTGAATGGATGGGATTAATAAAAGAACCATTAGAATTAGTTGAATTTTTAAGAAATAAGAAAAGACATAATGAAATTGATAAAACTGTATCAATTGTAATGGACATGACATTAAACGAAATTCGTATTAATACTGATGGAGGTCGTATATATCGTCCGTTATTAAATGTTAAAGATAATAATCTTGTTATTAAAAAGAAAATTATTAATGAAATTTCATTAGATACAAGTAATACAGAATCTTCAAAAATAACAACTTGGAATGATTTAATACATACTTATCCTGATGTTGTAGATTATATTGATATTGAAGAAAGCGAAGGAACTATGATAGCAATGTATTGTAAAAATATAGTTGAACAAAAAGAGAAAATGAAAATTCCAGTTCCCCTTGATACCGCAAAAGATTATCTTAAAATACCAAATAGATATCAAGATGTTTATGTTAAATATACTCATTGTGAACTTCATCCGTCTATGATGCTTGGCTCAGTAGCTGCTAATATTCCTTTTTGTGATCATAACCAATCCCCAAGAAATATTTATAATTTTAACCAAGCTAGGCAATCTATGGGTATTTATGCAACAAATCATCGAATTAGAATTGATATCAGTTATTTGTTATACAATCCACAAGTGCCATTAGTTCATACAAGATGTATGAAATATCTTAATACACTTGATCTTCCTGCCGGAGAAAATATTGTTGTAGCAATTGCATGTTATTCTGGATATGGTCAAGAGGATTCTATTATATTAAATAAAACAGCTGTTGAAAGAGGATTATTCAGATCTACATCATTAAAGAAATATGATGATTCTGTTCAAAAGAATCAATCAACTTCACAAGATGATGTATTCATGAAACCAGATCGGAATAAAACAATTGGTATGAAGAGTATGAATTATGATAAATTAAATGAGAAGGGAGTTGTACCAGAAGAAACAACTGTCAATAATCATGATGTTATTATCGGTAAAGTAAGTCCAATCGTACCTATCCCAGGAAGTACAAAATCATACAAAGATAGTAGTCAAGAATATAAATCAACTGTTCCTGGAATAGTTGATCTTGTAGAAACTGGTGTATATAATCAAGATGGTTATGAAATGTATTCTATGAGAATACGATCAGAAAGAAAACCAACAATTGGAGATAAATTATGTTGTTATTCTCCTGATCATGATGTTCTTACTACTAATGGATGGATACCAATTGATAAATTAACTCTTGAAGATAAAGTTGCTACATTAGTAGATAATAAATTGAAATATATTAAACCAACTGAATTACAAAGTTATGATTACAAGGGAAAAATGTATTTATTAGAATCCAATCAAGTAAGTCTATGTGTTACACCGAATCATAGGATGTACTCTTGTAATCGTCATAAAACAACTGATTTTACTATTAATACAGCGGAAGAAATATATGGTAAAGCAAGATGTTATAAGAAGAATGTTGACGATTATATACCAGATAATCCGATGGATAAATTTATTATACCAGAATATAATGATAGGCCTGAAATGGTACTTGATATTAATGCATGGTTATCATTCTTTGGTATTTGGATAGCAGAAGGATGTTGTAATGGAAAATCTATCACATTCGCGGCAAATAAACAACGTGTCAAAGATAAATTAGATGAAGTAGGTAAAATACTTAATTTCAATTTAAAGAAATTACCAAATTACCATGGTGACGACGAATTAAATGTATGGCAATTACATGATGTACAAGTTGCTACTTATATGAAACCATTTAGTGTTGGTGCAATAAATAAAACACTTCCTGATTGGACATGGGATCTTAATAAAGATCAATGTAGAATATTAATAGAAGGAATGTTATTAGGAGATGGTTGTTTTGCTAAAAATGGATCAGCAAGATATTTTACATCATCCACGAAATTAGCCGATGATTTGCTACGATTATGCTTACATGCTGGATGGAGTTGTAATAAGATTAAGCGGTATGATGCAGGTCATGCTGTATATTGTAAAAAGAAAGATGAAACAATTACATCAACAGCGGATGCTTATCATTTATCGATAATTAAAACACAGAATGAACCCTTAGTAAATAAAAATCTTAAAGACGGTAAACAGCTCGATAGTTGGATTGATTATGATGGAAAAGTATATTGTTGTACGGTACCTACAAATTTAGGTGTGATCTATGTCAGACGTAATGGTTATCCAATTTTCTCTGGCCAATCACGTATGGCACAAAAAGGTACGGTCGGCATTCTTCTCTCGTCTGCGGACATGCCATTTACGAGTGAAGGAATTCAGCCGGATATAATAATCAATCCAAATTGTTTAACAGGTGACACAGAAATATTATTGGATGATAATATTACTAAAAAACAAATTAAAGACATTACTAATGAAGATATCGTAATGACAGTTGATAGTGAAACATTAAAAATATCAACAACTAAAATTTATAATTATTTTAGTAGAAAAGCAGAAAAATTATTACAAATAGAAACATATACGAATGGTAAAATCAAATGTACACCAGATCATAAATTTTTGGTAAATGATCGAAATACAAATGAAAATTGTTGGGTATGTGCGAGTGATCTAACAATTAACGATTGTATAATGCATCATTCATCGTCAATGATATCACCTATTAGAATAAAAGCAATTACTAATATACCTGGTGAACTTGTATATGATTTTACAACAATTTCAGACAATCATAGTTTTATTGCAAACGGTTTTGTAACACACAATTGTATTCCTTCTAGAATGACTATTGGTCAAATATTAGAATGCATTTGTGCAAAAGCCGGAGCTATAAATGGATTCTTCGTTGATGGAACACCATTTAACGATGTAAATTTTGAAGAAATAAAACAAATGATTGAAGATGCTGGTTATGATAAAAATGGTTATGAACAGATGTATTGTGGTATAAATGGTAAAAAAATGCCTACAATGATCTTTATGGGACCAACTTACTACATGAGATTAAAACATTTGGTCATGGACAAAATACATAGCCGAGCAAGAGGACCGAAACAATTACTGACCCTTCAACCGCCTGAAGGACCTGGATTAGACGCTAAAAGCGTCTTTGGCAGTGCCTTAGTCAAAAACAAAATTTGGCTAGTCTGCGATTATGCGGGCAACACATTCAAAGTGCGGGAATAACTGGAGCTTATTTAGAAAAAAATTGATTTTTTAACTGTGTGAAAGAGACTGACATCTATAAGAATAATAAAATAAAAAATGAGTAACGTAAGTAAACAAAGCGAATCGAAAAGTACAACAAATTTAGTAAATAGTGCTAAAACGATAAGTAATACAAAAACGATCGAATGGAGACCGTTTCCAGTAACCGGAATAGAAGATAAATATATGGTTTCTAATGATGGACAAGTAAAATCATTAATAACTGGAAAAATAATGTCATGTAGTAGTATTCGTGGAGGATATAAATCAGTATCAATTGGATCAGTACATAAGACCTTCAAAGTGCATCAGCTCGTTGCGAATGCATTTATACCGCGTACAGATCCATTGAAGAATATTGTGAATCACAAAGATGGTAATAAACTTCATAATACTGTTGATAATCTCGAGTGGACAACTCTTGGAGAAAATACTCAACATGCATTAGATACGGGTTTAACAGCTGTTACTACACGAGCTGTTTATCAATGTGATTTACAAGGTACTGTTATCAAGAAACATGATACTATTAGAGGTGCTGGAAAAGATACTGGTGTTGATTCGGGTGGTATTGCAAAATGCTGTAAAGGAACATTAAAGCAAAGTGGTGGTTTCATATGGAAATTTGTGGATGTAAATCCAAATGAGGGAGTAATAGACACAACTGATTATATACCAGTCAAGGATTTCAAGAATTATTTAATAAATAAAGAAGGAAATGTTTATAGTGTCCCTTATAAGAAGATTATGAAACAACAAGCTAATAACGATGGCTATTTAGGAATTCAATTATCCAATGATGGTAATCGAATATCATATTTAGTTCATCGATTAGTAGCAATGCATTTTGTAACACAACCAAAAGGAAAAGATTATGTCAGTCATAAAGATGGAAATAAGTTAAATAATCATGCAGATAATCTAGAGTGGTTATCTAGTTCAGAAAGTAATTCTAAATAAGCGAACATTAAACTCCTAAGCTAGTATTGAAAGATATTAGTGGGACATGTTAACTGCATGTTGTAGGAAAAACGTTTAATGGCAGTCAATCCGCAGCCAAGCTCCTAAATTCCAATAATCATGGAACATGGAGAAGGTTCAACGACTTGATGTTTGTGGGCTTGAAGGTCTTGATTAAGACCTAATGATAGCTTAAGGTAAAGTCTAGTCCCACCAGCGATGGTGCCATATGCAAGATATTATAATCCATAATCAAAAGGTTATAATGTCGAATATATGGAGGTAATGATTCAATGAGTGAAATGCATTGATGAACCTGGTAGCAACGAGAGCGAGAGATGGAGGGCTTAGGTTTGGAGAGATGGAAAGTTGGGCAATGTCTAGTCACGGCATGGCTCAGTTCTTGAAAGAGAGGCTAGTTGATACAAGTGACTTATACTCAGTCTATGTATGTGACATATGCGGAAAGTTTGCGGCAAAGAAGCCTGATAAAGAAACTTGGATCTGTAAAGGATGCAACAATTATACGCAAATTTCAAAAGTCAATGTGCCATATGCTTTTAAGCTATTGATACAAGAACTTATGTCATTTTCAATTGTGCCGCGTATTAGAACGACGCAAAATGAATTTACTAGATAAATTCCGCGTCTATATTAATTTATAAATTACTATTAATAAATATTTTTATTATGGTCTTATTTGAGTACTAATTTAGTCAGCTCAATTTATACATGACTGACCTAAATATATTTTATTAATTGGACAAAAATGACATAATATAATTTATATTATGAATATCATATAATTATTATTTAATAATTATATGATCTTAGAACAATCATCTAAATAATAATACTCAAAATTGAGTATTATTATTTAGATGATTCATATCCCGATAAAAAATTGATTTTTAAAATGACATAAAGAAATAATAATATACTAATATATATAGATACAAAATGAATATTGATGAATGCAAAAAAATATTGAAAGAAAATTTTAAAGAAATAGATAGTGAATTTATTGATGATTTCACACCAATAATATTAAATGATTATAATAATATTAAATTTCCAATTAATTTAAATACTGAATTTAATTGGTTAGGTTATACGTTACCAAGAAATGCAATCCGAGTTTTAACAAAAGTAAGTAATAAATTTATAGAAAATACTGATTACGCTGTAATTATTCAACAATCTACAAATAGTCCGCCAACTAAAACATATATGTTATCAGTAGACTGTTTTAAAATGATGAGCATGATGGCACCAACTGAAATGGGACGTATTGCAAGAAGATATTATGTTGAACTAGAAAAATATGTTAAAAAATATTTAAATGATAAAACACAAACTAAATTTACTAATCCTACTTTAATAACAAATAAATATGATTTTGATATAAATCAATGGAAAAATAAAGATGTATTATATTTAATATGTATTACAAAAGATTTATATAAATTTGGTATTACACATAAAATTGATAAACGTTTATCAACACATAAACACTTAATTGGTTATGACTATGTAATTAAATGTTGGGACTGTTTTAATAGATCAATTACGAAAGAAGTGGAAGATGATATTAAAAGATTTATTAAGTTTCATAAAATAAATAGAATATACAAGGGTCAAACTGAAGTATTTGAGCATAATGATATTAATGCTATTCTTCTACAATTTGATAAATATGTTGCGGATGCAGTGGATCATAATAACAATACAACTACAGCGATAAATTTAAGTCAAGGAATAAAATTAGAAAAAGAAAAACAAGAAACAATTAGCGATTTAACAAAATTACATTCTTTACCAAATTTTAATAATGTTGATGCTGTAATAAATAATCAAAAAATATTTGAATTATTACAAAAAATTGAAGATAAACAAAATCAAACCCAAAATCAAATTAAAGAAATTATTAAAGAACAAAATCAAATAATAACGAATGATCAAATTAAAGCTATAATTAAAGAGCAAACAAATGAAATAATTAAAGAAAAAGTAAATGAAATTATTCAAACTCCAATTAATAATGATCATCCAGATAATGAAAATTCAAATTTTGAACACGAAATAAAAGAAATAATGGATTCTGATAATGAAGAAATTATTAATGAAACAAATACACAAAAATGTACAAAATGTAAAGTCACTCGTAAATTAGATTGTTTTGGCCCAAAACTAGATGGAATATATTATAAACAATGTGATAAATGTAGAGAACAAGATAAGAAAAGAAATATTAAAAGAGCAGAATCAAAGAAACAATATAATGCAGAATATCATGAAAAAAATGCCGAAAAAATTAAACAACAACAAAGTGAATATCATCAAAAAAATAAAGAAGCAAGAAATGAATATCAACGAAATTTAAGAAAAACACAAAAAGAAATGGTGAACGAAAGAGATAGAGGTTATTATCAAGAACATCATGATCAAAAATTAAAACAGAAAAAAATATATTATGATAATAATAAAGATGAAATACGAGATAAACAAAAAAATTATTATGAAGAGAATAGTTTAGAAATAATAAATCAAAAACATGATACAGCTATTAGTAATAATGCAGATATATAAAAAATAAAATACATTAATGGCTATTCGACCATTTGTAGATCGTCAATATCAGTTAACCAATGTTCCGTTAGTTTTTTCTGCCCTAAAACTTGATATTTCTTGATAAATTGCTATGTAATTGTCTGTTATAAATGACTGTTTTATATTTTCATATAAAGTTATAATTGTCGGTTGTAAATGACTGTTTGTATTGCTTAAAAATAATTTTCAAAAGTTTTAGATAATATGATGATATTTTATATTAATTTATTTTTTCTTATTTAACATAAAATTGTCATCTTCAGAATACATATAGTTTCCTATAAGGCACTAACGAGCGTTGTGTGTTTTATGTAAATGTTTCTTGCTCCATTTACATCACGATCAAGTACCATTCCACATTTTGAACATTTGTAAATTTTATTTCCTCCAAGATCATTTTTTATATTTCCACAATTTGTACATGTTTTTGATGTATAACTTTCTGGTATTATATTAAATTTACATCCATGTTCAACACATTTTTCTTGTAATCTTGTCCTAAATTTATAATGTTCCATTCCATATAATTCTCTCTTGGTACTTTTATTTAACTTTGAAGTTAAATTACATGATACACCTGCTGTACTCATGTCTCCAATTACAATTTCATTGTAATTTTTGCAAAGAAAATTTATTGTTTTCCAATGCAATTCATTTATTAAATTTTCCTTTTTCTTTTGTTTTAAAAAATAAGCTCTATTATATTTCTTTTTTATTGTTTTGCTTTGTGATTGTTTACTTGTAATAATATCTATTTCTTTGTTTATTTTTGTAATTTTTGATTTGACATCTGTCCCAATTTCAACAACATGTCCATTCGAAAATCCTGTTTGAAATGTTCTACAACCAGGATCTAATGCAATAAACTTATATTTACTTGTTGCAGATTGTTGTAATTCTTTATCAATTGGTACAAATAAATAAAATTCATTTAATCTTTTATTCCATGTTAGTCGAGAATCTTTTAATGTTCCAATAAAACTTTCACTTGATTTAATATTATTCCCTAATAATGTAGTACAGAATGTATTTTGATTTTTTGAAAAACAACAACTTTCAATACATATTGTTTCTTTTGGATATTTATTACTTTTATTTTTAACATCAAAATGATTTATTTGTTTATTTTTTAAAAGAGCGAATGAAGTTTTGTATGCTTTACATATATCATTAATTTGTTGATCTAATATATGTTTTGGAGTAGAATGTGTCCAAATAGGTAATATTGAAGTAATTAATTTTCTAAGTTTAATAAAATTATATTTATGAATATTTACATCATGAGTTCTTATAAATTTTAATGTTAAATTATACACATATCTACAAGTTCCAATTATTGATATAATTTTTTTTCGTTGTTCTGGTGTAAAATATAATTTAATTTTTTTGGCACGTAATAAATTTTCAGAATGATCTAATATTTTAACTTTATTTGATTTTTTATATAATTTAACATTACAATCAAACCAAGATAAATTTTTATTTTCGATTGTAAATTTATCTTTTTCTTTGGGAAGCCATAATTTATTATTTTTTTTCCAAATATAAGTATTTGTCATTTTACATATTTATTATACTTGATATTATAAATATAGCTTTATGTCATTTAAATCAAATAATATAAAGAATTGACAAAATACAAAAAATTGAAAACTATATGAATCTTATCAAGAAATATCAAGTTTTCGGGATGCTAGCAGATGCCCTATCATTTGTGACACCGTCAATTTTTATTATATCAAATTCTCCGGTTGATGGATTTTGTTCATAGTAATCAAAATAACATTTGTAAGGAGCACTTCGTGAAACAAATAATGAACCTATATATAGTGCATACCTATACAATTTTCCATTTTCAAAAAACATAATCTTTATATCATCATGTGGAATATTATCTTGACGGTATATAATTTTTTGACATTTTCCATGCGTATAATATTTCATTACTGTACATTTTTCTCCTTCATACTCCACACCATATACCGTCACAGCCGGAAATTCTGGATCACGATGAAAATTACAATTTTCATCATAATATTCTTCTCTTGATACTTCATCATTTTCAAAGTATTCTATTAAATATACATTTCCATTTTTGTATTTTTTTGATAATACAAATGTGTAATTTGTTTCATCATAATGAAGTTCACTCTCAAGATTTCCTCTAGAATCATACCTTTTACTAATACAATATAATAATTAAATTTGAAATATTAGATAAATTAATTTATACTCATTCATAATGATATATTGTACCATCTTCATTTAGATGTACCCAATACTCATAATATGCAATATATTCTTGGTTTCCTTCACGATCAAACACAATCTCAGCTGGGCCACCGATACGATGTGTTTCGCCATGTTCGCAATAAACCAGTCTTTGAATAGATCCATCGTCATAATACTCCACCATCGCAGGTCCATTTATACGATGGCGTTGATTAGCTTCCATATATGATTCAAATTTCTTTTTTCCATTCATATAATATTCGGTTATTGCAGGAAGACTATTTCTTCTATCTAGCTTACTATACTTGTAAAATGATTCACTCATAATATTTTGGGTAACATTTGAATACATAATATATGCTGGTTGATCAATATGATTGTGAATCTCTCCATTCACCATGGTAAATATCTCACGATTGTCTAAATTCTTGAATTCGAATGTACCATTGTATATAGACTTCATTGAATCATGATTGTAAATTTCAATCACCTTAATTTGTTTCGCTAAAACAAAACAATAATCATCATCGGGTCCTCTTCGTGAATAATCTGTTACAACTACCTTCAAATGTTGAATACTTCGTAGTTGAAGTTCGGAAGGATTTGGTCCATTACGTCTAAAATGACAATATGATTTCCATACTTTGAATACTGCCCATGGTACCATTCGTGAAGGCGGAACATCATCATTCGCATTATATATTTTGCCTTCTTCATACTTGAAGGCATGTAAATCAACACCATCTACACCATGCACGTATCCTTCAAGTGGAACCATTTTTCCACTTGAAGGAATATTCAATGTATACTCAATACTATCTGAACCATAATCAGTAGTTTTTCTTTCATCATCTGTTACACGTCTAAAAGCAGCATTCCATTGGTTTGCCATTTTTTAAATTAATATTTGTATAGTAATGGATTTTATAGGCAGTTAAAATTTCAATTTTTTACATATATGCACGATTTGAACTGTAACTATTCATTATCATTATTTATCACATATAGACAGTTAAAATTGATTTTTAATCATTTAGATACTTAAGAATTATTTTATTATATAATAATATACAATAATAAAAATGGTTTTTGATTTAGGTTGTTCTCGTAATGCTTGTCCTCTTAATTTTGAATTACAAACGGAAGGTGATAATATGATTGATGCAGATAATTTATTTCAAATAGCATGTCGCATAAATTCAATATCTATTGGATTTTAAATATAAAATTATTATTATGTAATAATTTTATGATACTTAAAAAAATAAATGTTAATATATATATATATAAATGAATTTTCCAAATTTTTGGAACTTATTTTTACATATATTTTCACACGATGATAATTGTATGCAAAATGATGATGAACATACTGACGATGAATTACACAATATTCAAATACATTGATTACTTTAGTATTAAAAAAATGATAATTAATTTTATTAGACACTTAAAATATTAGTATATAGTATATAATATATAAAATGGAATTAACAAATTGTTTAAATTATGAATGTCCAACAAATAATAAAAATATATGCTATGGGCTGAGTATCGATATAATGCCACAAGAAGCTAATATAAATATGTATTGTTAATAATTTTCATAATAATATATTCTTTTATAATAATATACATAATATGAATTATAATTCGACTTCACATAATCAAACAAAATGGAATGAACTAAATAATTATCCATTATCATTTGATATGATTGAAAATAATGACACATTTGGATTTTGGTAAAAATTAATTTATAATAATATAATTAAATTGTTATATTATTATACACAATAATGAAATTTCCATGTCTTTAACTTTTATATGATTTATCTATAAATTTAATCGATGAATTTAATCAATGAACTTAATATAGGTAATAATTTAGATGAAATTAAATTTGTAGTTCTTCCAAAAAATAATAGTGAATATAGTTATGCATAAAAAATAATTATTTAATATAATAAATAATATATATTTTATAATATATACTTATATATATAATGTATCCATTTGTTATAGCTAATACAATGCTATCACCACAACATCCAATCAATTTACCAACGGTAATTCGTCCAAGTTCATTTACAATCAGTTTATCTATAAACGATGAACTTTGTTCAGAATAATATAAAAAATAAATAGTTACAAAAAAGGGCACTTCAGCAGTGGAATGATATACCGATTGTATATGATGTTGGAGATATGTTAGATGATGAAATGCGATGAGTCTAGCATAGTTAAATTAATTTATTATAAATATAATAAATTAATTTATGCAAATAAAGATTTTGGAATAACAATTCTATAAAATGGTGCTTCTCCAGTTGTTATACTTGGTCGTATTATTCTTATAATATCTCCTGGTGATAAAAAGAAATATCTTGCTACTGCATCTGATTGTAACATTCTTGGAAGATCTTTTTTTTTCACTTGATATTCAATTAATATTTCATTCATTTGTTCTTTCGTAAGAAGTTCAAATTTTGGTTGATAATGATGACTAATAATATCAATCATTAATTCATTATCATAAAAAACTTCTGAATAAGTTGTTTCTGTTAATTGTTCATATGCTTTTTTACTCATTTCTTGTACAACAAAAATTTTATGAGTTGATTTATCATATGACAATTGTTCTAGACCCGGTATTTTTTTAATGGTTGTTAATTTTTGTTTAATAAATTTAATTATATATTTTTTATTGTCGTTTTCTGGAGTAAATTCAAAGTATAAATCATCATTAATACTATCCAATAATAATTTATAATAATAATCTATTTTATCTTTATTAATTATATTACGATTTGATAACATAATAATAATATTTTTTAATACTATTTTTAATTTATTTTCTTCTGGTATCTCAATTATTTGAATCCGATGTTCTTTTGTTTCAGACATTATATATTATTATACATTATATTACTATTTTTTATATGTATTTTTAAAATCAATTTTTTTGAATATATTTATAAATAAATATATTCAAAAAAAGTGTCAATGAAATGAGCTCGCAAATAATATTGCAATTTTTTTGAATATATTTATAAATAAATATATTCAAAAAAATTGAAATTTTAACTCTGTGAATAATATATTGTTAGTTATTATAATAACTAATAACAACAATGTTTGGTGGAAATTACATAAGGCATGGTAATCATTTTCATTTTGTTCCAGATCCATCTATGATTATTCCAAATGTATGCGATACCGATATTCAAGGTATGGCACAATTCGATGATTTTGTAGATACTCAAATTTAATTTATAATCAATATATTATAAATTAAATTTTTTAATCATATCACCAATTTGTCCATTTATTTTATTTTCATCTTCATAATCATTTTTTAATATAAAATCAAAATTATCATAATTATCTAATGCTGTTTCAGATGCATGATTATATATTTGTTTTATTTTTTCTTGATCATTCATTGCTTCTCTTTCGATAGTATCTTTTGTTCTATTTGGAGATTCAATTCGTATTATTTTTCCACCATTTTTTTGAATAAAATTTGCTTCATTTGGAAATCTACAATCAGTAATAATAAATCGTTCTATACCACGTTCAGCATGCATTTGCATCCATCCATATATTATTTTAATCCAATAATCTTCTCCATAAATATTTCTACCATTTTCGGTTCCAGTCAATTGTAATAACCTTCTAGTTTCATCATCTTTTTTATGAAATAATCTTTCATAAGATATATTATATTGTGCCATAATTTGTATTTTCATATGATCCGCGAATGATATTATTAGCGTTTTCTTTTGCGGTAATTTTGGAAGAAATATTTTTTCTGCTATATAATTTTTTCCGGATGCTATTTTTCCACTAAAACCATATATTTCTATTTGTTGCATTTAATAATATTTATAGATACTTTATAAATTATAGACTATAAAAATCAATTTTTTAATAATTATAGACTATAATTATTAAAAAAATCTCAATGAAATGAGTTACGAATAATATTGCAATTTTTTAATAATTCGTAATGAATTATTAAAAAAATCTCAATGAAATGAGTTTACGAATAATATTGCAATTTTTTAATAATTCGTAATGAATTATTAAAAAAATCTCAATGAAATGAGTTTACGAATAATATTGCAATTTTTAAATATTATTAAAAATCTTTTATAACTAATATATATAAATGAAAAACATCACTATATTTATTATTGCAATCGTTTCAATAATTCTTTTTGTGTGTCTAAATAGAAAAACTATATCCGAAGCATTTAGTGGAAGTAATGATGATGCAAAAGAAAAATGTAAAGAAACTACTGATGAATTAAATAAAATTATGGATGAGTCGACGAAAGAACTTTGTGGCGAACAAATTATTAATCGTTCAATAAATGATGGATTTGATTGCCGTTTTACAAATGATAGATTTATTGTATATAAAACTAATACTGGTAGTTGGTGCGATTTAGATCAAACACTTGACGAAAATAAAAGAGGTATAGAAATTGTGAACGACAATACATTCCCTACTACGACTCAAGTTCAACCAACACCAATACAAACTCCACCAGTTATTTCTCAACAATTACCTGGTCTTGATATGTCTGATGTATATTCTTCGCCATTATAAAATATAACAAAAAAAATTAAATAAATTAACAAATAAATTGTTAATTTATTTATTTAGAATATTGAGTAATAATATAGTTGATGTCAACTGATAATATTCAACAATTTGTATTAAAAAATGGATTAAAAGTTATTTGTATTCCATTAGAAAATAGTACATCAATATCAGTAGGTATATTTATTAAAGCAGGATCACGTAATGAAACGAAAAATAATAATGGAATCGCACATTTTTTAGAACATTTGACATTTAAAGGAACTAAAAATAGAAATGGAACAAAATTAATACAAACATTAGATAATGTTGGTGCAAGTTATAATGCATCAACTAGTTATCAATATACCAATTATTATATTAGTGGAAATCCTAAAAATATTTATTTATTTATTGATATTATTATTGATTTATTTTCTAATCCAACATTATCAACTGATGATATAAATGATGAAAGAGGAGTAATATTAGAAGAACTCCATATGTATGAAGATGATAATAGTACTTTATTATTTCAAGAATTACATAATATTTTATACGGTAATGGCCCAATGGGACGACCAATTATTGGAACCGAAGAAAATATTAAACAATTTAAACAAATTGATTTTATAAATTTTAGAAAAAAATATTATATTCCATCAAATGCAGTATTATCAATAAGTGGTAGTTTTGATCCTGTATCAATAAAATATTACATTGAAAAAATAATTAAAAATTATAAATTTTATCCAAAACAATCTATAAATAATCAATTAATTGGTTTATTACCACAACAAGATCCAAGATTATCTATTATTCATGGTAATGATATTGCACAAACATTAGTAGTATTATCTTTTGAAAGTTATAAATTAACAGATCAGAGAAATTATCAAGTAGATTTTATTGGATCATATTTAACTTCTGGGTTTACTTCAATATTATTTGAATTATTACGGACTAAATTAGGAGCAGCTTATTTTTGTTCAGCATATAATGATGCGTATTTTGATCACGGTAATTTTATTATTTATGCTGGTATTAATAATGAAAAAGTAACGACATCATTAATTTATATATTTAATGAAATTAGAAAATTAAAAAAAGATTTAATCAGTGAAACACGTTTAAAACGTCTTAAAAAACAAAGAGAAACATCAAAATTATTATATTCAAGAGGGCCATTTGATTATATGAATCAATATGGTTATGATGTATTATTTAATGATGGGAAATTTTCATCTATTGAAGAAGTATTAAAAAAATATAATTCTATCACTACCAAACAAATTCGAACTGTTGCCAAAAATATGTTTCAAGATAGCAAAATGAATTTAGTTATACTTGGAAATGTTATGAATAAAGAAAAATTAATTGAAGCAATGCATGTATAAAAATCTAATTTAATATTATGAATAGTAATATTTGTTGTGAATTATCATTAGCTATACCGGAAGATTTTAGTCAAAACAGTATAGTTTCTTCAACAGAAAGTGTTATAGCTAGTCTAAATTTTATTTGGACATCAATATTTATCTATTAAAAAAAAATGAAAATAGTTATCCTATTTTATTAAAAAAATGCAAATAATTACCCTATTTTATTAAAAAAAAATGCAAATAATTACCCTATTTTATTAAAAAAAAATGAAAATAGTTATCCTATTTTATTAAAAAAAATGCAAATAATTACTCTATTTTATTAAAAAAAATGAAAATAGTTATCCTATTTTATTAAAAAAAAATGAAAATAGTTATCCTATTTTATTAAAAAAAATGCAAATAGTTACCCTATTTTATTGTTAATTAAATATTTAATGAATGTTTATAAATATTTTTTAATTTATTTTTTGTTATTTTTAAAAATGATTTTTGAATAAATTTTTTTAATTCAATCAATGTGTTTGGATTTTTATTTCTAACATTATTTTTTATAATAGAAAAAATATTTTCTATTGGATTTGTTTCTGGATGGTATGGTACATTATAGATTACTCTATTTGTTGAATTATTTA